>Ga0208977_1000946_pt1 | contig 16713 bp, 15 predicted proteins | sample RifOxyA2_FD_184030 | JGI IMG/M metagenome (GOLD analysis project Ga0208977, IMG submission 184030) | Groundwater microbial communities from Rifle, Colorado - Rifle Oxygen_injection A2 (SPAdes) | ecosystem: Environmental > Aquatic > Deep subsurface > Groundwater | place: Rifle, Colorado, United...
TTGTGGATGACCAAGAAATGTTATAGAAAAAAAGAAGTTAAAAGTGGGTTTTAGGGGTAATTGGGTTTAATGTTTGCCCCATAGATTGTAGAAGTTATCCACAATTTCCCCATAGATTGGGAGACCCTCTTCGGGCTTGACCCGGAGATCCACTGCCGTAGATTCCCTATAAAACCATTAGGGAATGACAAGTAGGGATTGTTCTCCGAACAATCAGAAAGAGTGTCAGATGTCAGATTACAGGATAATCTATCTGACCGAACAATCCAGGTATTGGAAAGTCAGGATAACTTGCTAATAAATTAAAGGAAATGACATTTAAAGGAAAAAATGAAAATATCAATTTTAGGTTTACCGCAGTCAGGCCAGCAGGAATTATTCAGCATCTTAAGCACAGTAAAAATGGAGACCATGCTCCAGAAACCCATGGACATCCATTATGGTGTCTGTAATGTCCGGGACCCGCGCATAGACAAACTTACAGAAATCTACAACCCGAAAAAAACCACCTATGCAAAAATAGATTACCAGCTTTTGCCGGATTTTGATATGAACAGCCCGTCAAAATCAGGTATTATCAACGAACTTAAAAAATCAGATGAAATCTGCTGGGTAGCTTCGCTGGATACGGCGCAGAAAAGTGTAAATGATTTTCTTTCTGAACTTGTAATGTCAGATATGATACTTATAGAAAAGCGCATAGAGGCCATAGAAAAAGACCGCAGTAAACCACCTGCTGCCAAAGAAAAAGATAAAGGCCTTATGGAAATGCTGAAAAAACAGCTGGATGCCGGCAAACCTTTAAGCACTCTGGTTTTCAGCGATGAACAGAAAAAAGAAATGGCAGCGTACCAGTTTTTCACGTTAAAACCGTTTGTATTGGTGATAAACGTACCGGAAGATAAAATAAAAGACAATTCCATAGCAGAAAAAATTAAAAAAGAAAGCGGTTACCCGTGTATTCAGGTAAGCGCCAAGCTGGAAGAAGAGTTAAACCAGCTTTCAGAAGAAGACCGCCAGTCCATGATGAAAGAACTGGGCATAGAAGAAAGCGCTCTTAATAAAATGACCCGCATGGTATTTGAGGGCCTGGGCCTGATATCCTTTTTTACGGTAGGCGAAGATGAAGTGCGTGCCTGGCCGGTACGCAGAAATTCCAGTGCACCTGTTGCCGGAGGCGCTATACACACAGACATTGCAAAAGGTTTTATCCGCGCAGAAATGTTTAAGTACGCTGATTTAATAAAGGAAGGTTCCGAAGCCAAACTTAAGGAGCTGGGTATATTTTATCTAAAAGGAAAAGATTATATCGTTGAAGACGGCGATATTCTTTCATTCAGGTTTAATGTATGATTAGTTTTAGTTTAATTTTTTCAGTTTGTTTGGTTGCGGCAGGTTTGATTATAGGCCTTTTATCAGGTATTTTCGGGGTTGGCGGCGGTTTTTTGCTTACGCCTGCTTTGAAAATATTTTTTGATGTTCCTTATAACGTCTCTGTAGGAAGCAGTCTTGCGGTAATAACAATAATATCATTAGTTGGTGTTTTGAGGCATCATAAAATGTCTCATATAAATATAAAACTTGGCCTTATTGTTCTTTCCGGTATTATTCCCGGTGTTGAAATAGGCGCGCACCTGCTGGTAAGGCTTAAACAAAGCGGCATGATGGACAATATTTTAAACGTAAGTTTTCTGCTGGTTTTTATTCTTGCTTTTGTAATAATGCTGATAGAATATCTTAAATGGACCAATGGTGAAAAGGAAAGCGTAGACCTGGAAAAATATACAATTAATTATCACTGGTTTGATAAAAAAGAAAATTCATTAAATATTTTTGCGCTTGTACTGACAGGTTTTATTATAGGCATAATGCAGGGGCTTCTGGGTGTGGGCGGCGGTTTTGTTATGCTACCTGTTCTTATAAGTATTTTTTGTATTCCGGCAAGAATTGTTGTGGGTACCTGTTTATTTATAATACTTCCTTCCAGTTTTTTTGGTTCTATATCCCACGTATTTAAAGGTAACGTTAATTTTATGCTGGTAGGGCTTATTTTATGCGGTTCTATAGCCGGTACTTTTATAGGGTCTGCTTTTACAGAAAAAATAAAAGGTAAAAAAATCCGTTTTTATTTCCTTTTTATTATACTGCTTGCAATTGCCATGATGATTTTTCAGCTTTTTGTAAGCGGGTGCGCAGGGCATTAAATTTGGGTTTGCGTAACTGTCCGGATTGATTTATAGGTTACATCAAGAAGGGTTTTAAGTTCTTTAATTGAAATACCCAGCGGGGGCATAAGCACAATAACAGGCCCCAGCGGGCGCAGTAACACTTTGTATTTTCTTGCTTCCATAATTACACGTACGCCTATTTTTTCCTGCCATTGATATTCTTCTTTTGTAAATTTGTCTTTCACCAGCTCTATGCCAGCCATCATTCCCTGCTGTCTTATATCCCCAACATGTTTCAAATGGTTAAAGCGCTTTAACTCATTTTTCAAAAACGCTATTTTCGGCTGAAGTCTCTGCATCAGTTTTTCTTTTTCATATAATGCCAGGTTTTCCAGCGCCAGGGCGCACGCCAGCGGGTTGCCTGTATAGGTGTGGCCGTGAAAAAATGTTTTTTGCTGCTGGTACGGCGCTAAAAAGGCGCTATACACTCTTTGCGTAGTTAATGTAGCTGCCAAAGGCAGGTATCCGCCGGTAATGGATTTGGCTAAACATAAAATATCCGGGGTAACTTTTTCTTTTTCACAGGCAAACATAGCGCCGGTACGGCCAAAACCCGTAGCTACTTCATCTGCTATCATAAGCACATTGTATTTTGTGCAGAGTTCCCGTACTTTTTTAACATAACCTGCCGGCTGGTTGAGCATGCCTGCCGCGCCCTGTATTAAAGGCTCAATAATAAGCGCCGCTGTTTGTGCGGAATTCTTCTTTAGCACGTCTTCCAGATTTTTCAGGCACGTTAATTTGCAGGCAGGGTATGATTTATTTAAAAAACAGCGGTAGCAGTACGGCGCATTTGCCTGTATGGTATCAAACAAAAGAGGTTTATAAACTTTATGGAATAAGTCCATTCCGCCCACGCTTACGGATCCTATAGTGTCGCCGTGATAGGCATTTATAAATGAAATAAATTTTGTTTTCTTTTTATTTCCAATTTGTTGCTGATACTGGAATGCAATTTTAAGTGCTATTTCTACTGCGGTAGAGCCGTTGTCTGAATAAAATACTTTACATAAACCTTTCGGGGATATAGAAACAAGCTTTTGCGCCAATTGTATTGCGGGCGTGTTGCTTAAACCAAGCAATGTGGAGTGGGAAATTTTACTTATCTGCTTTTTTAATGCTTCGTCCAGTTCTTTTTTTCTGTGGCCGTGCACATTTACCCATAAAGATGATATGCCGTCAATGTATTTATTGCCGTCAATGTCTTTAAGGTAAGAACCTTTTCCTTCGTCAATTATGACGGGCTTTTCTTTTTCATAATCCTTCATCTGCGTAAACGGGTGCCAGATGTACTTGCGGTCCCACGCTTTTAATTTTTTGTTGTCATTGCGAATTCCGGTATCTGTAAGCAGTGAAGCAATCTTGTCTTCATTTATTTTTTCTGCAATTAGCTTTAAAACGGGAATTGCCGTGCTGAATTTTTCTTTTTTCAGGCCCGCTTTCAATGACGGATAAAATCCGATTACTCCCAAAACAGGCACTCCGCTTAACTTTTCTATCGTTTTGGGGTTTGTTTGTTCCGGAATTCCTGGTTTTCCGGCTGTTGTCTGGTTAAAAATTATGCCGGCAACAGACAAACCTTTCTGCCTGCAGGCTTCTATGGTTAAAAGCGTGTGGTTTATAGTGCCTAACCCCAACCGCGCTACAATGATAACGGGTAAATTCAGTTCTTCCGCCAGGTCGCTTACCAAATAGCCGTCTTTTATGGGAACATGAAACCCGCCGGCACCTTCCACAAGCACTAATTCATGTTTTTGGGATAATTCATTATAAGAATTAATAATTTTATTTATGCATACCGGTTTGTTTTCAAGTTTTGAAGCCAGAGCAGGCGCTACAGGAGTTTTAAATAAGTAGGGACATACAAGTTCTAAAGGATCAGTGTTTCCTGAAACGTGCAGAAGAAACTGCGCGTCCGTGCCGCCGGACTGCACGGGTTTGAAAACCCCGGCGCGCTTTGTTATTGCGAAACCCGGTGAATTTCGTTTTGAAGCAATCTTGTTTATGCCAGAGCAACGTCGAGAATCAGGCTCATTTAATTTTGTCAGCAGGGCGGCAGTAATAACCGTTTTGCCCACGCCGGTATCAGTGCCGATTATAAAAAATCCTTTTCCCATAAAATTCTCCACGTTTAAGCGGTAACCGGCAGAAAACTGCGGCAACCGCTTTATAATTTAAAACACAATTAATTGTGTTTTAGCTTAAACAATCTTTTTGAGCTTAAACAAGTGACGAAATCCTTTTTTTCTTCTGAAGAATCTTTAACTTCACGCGCAAACACCTTTTCAAAAGTGTTTTTTAGCAGATAACCGTTGTCTGAAATGAGCTTTTTAAAGGCTTCTTTCAGATTTCTGCCGTCGGCATAACCAATGACCTGCAAATCCTGTTCCTGCGGTACTGCGTGCGCTTTTCCCTGCTTGAAACTGAGGCTCTGTGCGGCTAAAAAAATGAAGTTTTTCATTTTATTTAGTCACTCCTTTCATAGAGATTAGCTTCCCTGCCTGCTGTTTAAGTTTGTTTCTATCCATTTGCCTATATCTTCTTTCCTGAAACGCCACTGGTTTCCTACACGGAAACCGGGTAATCTATTTGAATTTACCATGCGGTAGATAGTTTTATTATCTACTTTCAGGTACTTGGCTACTTCCTGCAGTGTTAATATATCTGAAACCACAACGCCTCTTTATATGTCCAATGGAGTCCAATAATGTCTATTTATAGATATTATAGTAGTATGTTGTCCATTTGTCAATATATAAATAATAATGTATAAAAATGGGTTTTTAGCCTAATAATCAAAGGAAAATGAAGGTAATGGTTGTTTAATTGGAGTTATGAAGGGGTTTTATTTTTGGGCGTGAACAAATTGTATTTCAAAGGTTACTGTAAATTTTAAGTTACTTTCCTTATTTAATTTGATAAGCGCTTTGCCTAAATTAAATCCGTTTAAGCCGGTATCTACTCCGGTATTGGAGCCGGTAAGCTTAAGCCAGTTAATAAAGGTAAGGAAATCTTTGAATTTCAGTTTTTCTTCATGTGTTTCAATAATGGTATTTGCAAAACCAGCTTCTTTTAAAAGCGATTTTATGGTTTCTTCATCAGTAAAATTATGGTTTGATTGCCATTTAAGCCCGTTATTTTCAAAAAGAGTTTTTGATTCTTTTAAGGTTTTTTTTCCAGGGATTGTGAAATAAATTTTTCCGCCTTTTTTTAGTACCCGGCTGGCTTCTTTTAATGTTGCCTTAAAGTCAGACGACCATTGAAAAGACATGTTTGAAAAGATAATATCAAAAAAATTGTTTTTGTAAGGCATTTTTTCAAAATCTGATTCAGAAAAATCGAAATATGCCCTGGATCCGGCTTTTTTCCTGGCACATTCTATCATTGTTGAAGAAATATCACAACCGTATATTTTGGCTTGTTTAAAAACATTTGCCAGCTCTATAGTCAGGTTGCCTGTACCCATTCCTATATCTAAAATTGCTGCAGCATCCAGTTTTTGCGGAAGCAGAGAAATAAGTTTACTGCCCCACCTGGCCTGAGGGGTTGCAAACTTATCGTAAACGGATGCGATAGATGAAAAATGTTGTTTTACTTTCTGTTTATCCATGGGTTAAAGACAGTTGGTAAGTTTATAAGATAATAGGTTGATAGGTTTGTAAGATTATGTATAAAATTTTATTAACTTACCAACATATCAACATATGAATAGTTTTTGTCCTTTGTTTGTTTTCATTGCACTATGCCAAGTTTCTTGCCGATGGCTTCAAAGGTGTCAAGAGCATACGTTAAATCATTTATAGAATGTTCCGAAGTCACGGTTACCCGCAGGCGCGCTTCGTGTTCAGGCACGGTGGGGTGGCGTATGCTCTGAACATAAATATTTTCATTAAACAGTTCTTTAGAAAATTCCAGGGTTTTATGCACGTCTTTTATAAGTACGGGAATAATAGTTGTTTTGGAATTCATTGTATCAAACCCAAGGTTTTTAAGCCCGTTACGCAAAAAATCCGCATTTTTCCACAAACGTTTTCTTCGCTGGGGTTCATTTAGCACAATATCAATAGAGGCTATGGAAGCGGCGCATATTGCCGGCGGCAGGGAAGTGGTATAAATAAAGGATCGGGATTTGTTAATCAGGAAATCTATGAAGTATTTACTTCCGCACACAAACGCGCCGAATGTGCCCAGGGCCTTGCTAAGCGTGCCCATTTGAATATCAATCTGTTCTTCAACCGCAAAGTGTTCTACGGCGCCTTTGCCGTTTTTGCCCAGCACACCTGTGGCATGGGCTTCATCTACAAAAACCCAGGCGTCATATTTTTCCGCTAAAGCCGCTATTTCAATTAAAGGCGCTACATCGCCGTCCATAGAAAACACGGTATCTGTAACAATCAGCCTGTTTTTATAACCCTTTGAACTCTGAAGCATTCTTTCCAGAGATTTAACATCGCAATGGGTGTAACGTTTGTACTCAGCGCGGCTTAAAATTATGCCGTCAACTATGGAAGCGTGGTTAAGTTTATCTGAAAATATAATATCGTCTTTTCCCATGAAGGAGGAAATTATGCCGGCATTGGCCATATAGCCGGTATTAAATAACAGGGCGCATTCGGCATTTTTAAATTGTGCTATTTTTTCTTCCAGCTTGGCGTGCAGTTCCATATTTCCGGAAATCAGGCGGGAGGCACCGGAGCCTATGCCGTAAATTTCTATGGCTTCGGTGGCGGCTTTTTTTATGCGCGGGTCATTGGCAAGCCCCAGGTAATTGTTTGAGCTTAAGTTCAGTACTTCCCGGCCTTCCAGGACAACCTTGGGTTCCTGCGCGCCTTCCAAAAGTTTCATTTTGCGCAACAGGCCCTTGTTTTCAATTTCCTGTAATTCTTTTTTTAAATGTTCCATGGTTATTAATACCAGTTATTAGCAATTGATAAGTTTCTTGCACTGAGCGAAGCCCTGAGTGAAATCGAAGGGCGAAGTCGAAGTGACACGTTTATAAGTTTATAAGATGATAGGTTAATAAGTAAAAACTTGTATATAATCTTACCAACGTATTAACTTATCAACCTATCAACGGCTTCTTCTTTTTATTCGCTGGCATTCGGGTTGTTTTCTATTTTCAATCCCATTGATTTTATCATTTCATGGTCGTCTTTAGGGGTACTGCCGGCAGTGGTGAGATAGTTTCCTATTATTATAGCATCGGCTCCGGCCGGGAAAATCATGGACTGCAGGTTTTTCAGGTTTGTCTGTCTGCCTCCGCAGACTCTTATTTCCTTATCAGGCATTATCAGCCTGTAAATAGCAACGTACTTCAGCAGTTCAAGCGGTGGCAGCGGTTTATTGTTTCCCAGGGCAGTGCCGGGGATGGGGTTTAAAAAATTCAGCGGTATGCAGTGCGGGTCCAGCGCTTTTATTTCAAAAGCCATCTCTATTCTCTGGCGGGAGGTTTCACCTAAACCGAAAATCCCTCCGCAGCAGGCTTCAATGCCGGCATTTTTAAAAGCTTTTATGGTGTTGGTTCTGTCAGAGTGTTTGTGAGTGGTGCAGACTTTGCCAAAATGGCTTTCTGCGGTTTCTACATTATGGTTATACCTGGAAAGGCCAGCCTGTTTTAATTTGATTATGCCTTCCGGAGATACAAAGCCCAAAGATGCATCCAGCGCAATAGCGGGAAATTCTTTTTTAATGCGTTTTAACGCATTGCAGATAACATCCAGGTCTGCCTCACTTACCCCTTTGCCGCTGATTACTATACAGAAGCGGTTTGTTTTGGTGGCGTTTATAGTTTCACGCGCCTGATTTACTATTTCATCTTCATTTATCAGCGGGTATTCTTCAACTTTTGAGTTATGATGCGCGGACTGGGAACAGAATTTACAGTCTTCAGTGCAATTGCCGGACTTGGCGTTGGTAAGCGCGCAAAGGTTTACTTTATTTCCGCGGTATTTTTCACGTACAGAATTTGCCAGCGCAAAAAGAAAATACAAATCTTTATTTTCTGTACCGGTAAGCGCAAAAGCGTCATCAAAAGAAATGCCGTCTTTCGGGAAAATGCCTGACTGCTGTTTTTGTATAAGTTCAAAAAGGTTCATAGCACTGAAGTGAAAATAGTTAATATGCTTAAAATTACGGTTATTATGGTAAGAGGCCAGGCAATATAGTTATCCATTTTGGAGTTTCTGTATTCGCCCATTATTTTTTTGTCATTTATCAGTATTAAAAGGAATATCAGCACCACAGGCAGGACTACACCGTTAACCACCTGTGAAAAAAACATAATTTTTATAAACGGTATTCCCGGAAGCAATATGATACCCGCGCCGAAAAGCAGTAATATGGTATAAAGCCCGTAAAATTGCGGAGCTTCTGCAAAAGTTTTATTTACGCCTATTTCCCAGCCGAAACTTTCACAGATTACAAAAACTGTTGAAAGGGGAAGTATGGACAAAGCAAACAGCGATGCGTTAAGCAGCCCGAAAGCAAAAAGAAATGCCGCGTATTCGCCTGCCAGAGGCTTAAGCGCCAGGGCGGCGTCTGCGGCAGATTGAATAGGATGATGTCCTATGCCCTGAAACAAAGCGGCAGAGCAGGTAACTATAATAAAAAATGCCACTACGTTTACCATTACGCTTCCTACAATAGTGTCAAGCCTTGAATATTTATAATCCTGTATTTTTACGCCCTTTTCAACTATAGATGCCTGCAGATAAAACTGCATCCACGGCGTAATAGTGGTGCCGATTACACCCACCAGCATAACCAGATAACTGATTTGAAAACTTATCTGCGGGGCTACAAACTCTTTCATTACCTGGCCCCAGTCTGGTTTTGCCATGAAGCCGGAGATAAGATAGGCTACGTAAAATACGCAGGCGGTTAAAAATACTTTTTCAACCGATTTATAAGAACCCTTTACCACAAATGACCAGACTATTAATACAGCCAATGAAACCGATATATATTTGTTTACGCCGAAAAGCTCCATGCTGGAGGCTATACCGGAAAATTCACTTAAAATTACGCAGAAATTTGAAAATAAAATGCCCAGCATCAGATAAAAAGTTATTTTCAGGCCGAACCGCTCGCGTATAATGCCTGCCAGCCCTTTTCCGGTTACTACGCCCATTCTGCAGCACATTTCCTGCACCAGTATAAGTAAAAAGGTAATGGGTACCAGGCTCCAGAGCATGGAGTAACCAAAATTGGCCCCGCAAAGAGAGTAGGTGGTAATGCCTCCTGCGTCATTATCTACATTTGCGGTGATAATTCCCGGGCCCATGATGGCAAAAAAAATCCAGAGGCGTTTTAAAAAATGTCTTTGCTTAAGAGGGAGCGTAAGTTTCATAAAATTTTGGCCTATTGTACGGTTGCATCTTCCTTTATTTCAGGGTAAGCCGCTTCCAACGCGTCTTTTATAGTAATAATGCCTTTTAATTTGTTTTGTTTATCTACTACCGGCAGTACATTGAAGTTATATTTAACAAACATCTGCGCCACTTTTTTCCTGTCGGTATCTATTCTTACTTTTGTTACGCGTTTTTTCATAACTTCTGCAATGGGTTTCAGAGGCTCGTTTTGTAAAATGTCTCTGTAAGTTATGGCTCCGGCTAAAGCCCCTTTTTCATCTGTGATATAAATATAATATATGCTTTCAGCAGTTTTGCTTTTTTCTTTTATAAGGGCCTGGGTTTGTTCCAGGGTCCAGGTAACGGGCACGGAAATAAACTCGGTATTCATCAAGGCGCCGGCAATTTTTTCTGAATGGGTTAAAAGGTTTTTAATTTCCGCGGCCTTATCTTTTTTCATCAGCGCCAGGATAGAGTGCTGGGCGCGTTCAGAAGTTTCGCCAAGCAGGTCTACGGTTTCATCTATAGGCATGAAAGAGAGGATTTCCACTACCTGTTCCTTATATAAAGCTTCCAGCATTTCAATTTGTGTTTTTCTGGGAAGTTCCTGCAGAGTTTTGGCGGCGGTTTTTGTATCCATGGAACGGAAAATGATAGACCGTTCATTTACGCCCATATCCATTAAGATTTCTGCCAGGTCCACCGGGTGCAGTTCTGAAAGTTTTTCATGGGTAACCTGCAGTTTCATGGGCGGGCAGGCAGCGTCTGTTCTGATAGGGTGCACAAATTTCCAGGAAATAATATTGTCGGTTATTTTATAGGCAAACAGCCATTCGGATACGGCGCAGATAAAGTTTTCCCAGCCCAGGCGCCTTAACAACCCGCGGAAACCCACATCAACGTGCACCAGCCAGAGGTTTTGGTTTTCTTTAAGCAGGTGCAAATCATTTACGCGCACCAGGTTGGAGCCGGAAATGTTTACTATCTGTTTATCAAGCAACACATCTTTTAAAAATATTTCGCAGTCTGTCAGGGCGGGTTCATTCTGGTTGGTTACGGCAACATCTTTAATTATAATAAAATTCCTGTCCAGGGATTCAACCTTGCTCCAGGGGAAGTAATAATTATTTCCGTCTTTTACCGATAGGCCGGTTACTTTGGGGTATACTTCTTTTGTGGTTACGGAAATGTCGGAAAGTTTGCCCAGTTTTTTCTGAGTTTTCTGGTCAAACACAGGCAGCCCGATAAGCTCGGAAAGGAAAATAAAATTGTTGTTAAACGAAGGCAGTTTTGACATATAAAACACCTGCAGCGCTTGCGTTAGGCAAAGGCATTCAATTTATGTGATTATGTTTCGGTTTCGTAGCAGGCAGGCCGGTGTTCATATAAAAAGCATGTGCAATTTTCTATAAATTCTGGCCTAACAGCTCTTTAACTTATTGGAGATTATATAATTAAAATAATTTAAAATCAAAGGAAGGGAAACAGTAAAAAGCGGCGGAGCGCAAAATTATGTATAATGAAAGCATAAATATGAAAACACCAAATCTTTTCAGAAAAATCATACATCTGCTTATAGCTTCCATAATTTTCAGCGCGCCTCTCTACTGCCAGGGCACTATTGCCAATCTGCCAAAACCTGAAGGCTGGGTAGCTGATTATACCAACACTATTAATAAGGAAGACCTGCGCAAAATAGACGGTCTTTGCGCAGAAATAGAGCTGAAAACATCTGCAGAAATAGCGGTAGCGGTGGTAAAGAGCCTTGAAGGCACAACCATAGAAGATTATGCGGTGAAATTGTTTGAAAAATGGAAAATAGGAAAAAAAGGTAAAAATAACGGCGTTTTACTGATAGTAGCGCTGGAAGATAAAAAAATAAAAATAGAAACCGGTTACGGCCTTGAAGGCATACTGCCGGACGGGCTGTGCGGTGAAATAATAGATAAATACATTGTCCCGGAATTTCGCAAGGGTGATTTTTCCGGAGGGTTATTTCAGGGTACAGCGGCACTGGCAAGCATTATAGCCAAAGATGCCGGTATAGAGCTCACCGGCGAACTGATGGCAGGTTATACCCAAAGAAATGATAAACCAAACGCCGTAAAAGTAATTTTTAATATAATTATTTTCATTATTGTGGCATACATATTTATCAAAAATCCGTTCCTGTTTCTTTTACTGCTTAGTTCGGGCAGGGGCGGCGGCTTTGGCGGAGGCGGCGGTTTCGGCGGCGGCTTCGGCGGTTTTGGCGGAGGCGGAAGCGGTGGCGGCGGCGCGTCAAGAGGCTGGTAGAGAGGCAGTGAAAGGCAGTGCACGGCAGCGATGGAGCGATGAAGTATAAGGCAGTAAAAAACAGTGAAAAGCAGGGCACGGCAGCGATTAAGCGATGAAGTGAAAGGCAGTAAAAACAGTGAAAGGCAGTGCACGGCAGCGATGGAGCGATGAAGTAAAGTCTTTACTGCAGTAAACTGCATCGCTGAATTTTGAACGCCAAACTAAATACAAACGGTGAGTAAGTGATTAGGTCCGTCTTTCAGATTCAGATGGGACTCCGTCTGCTTTCGCAAGACGAGTGGTTTGTTAAGTCTTTGTGTAACCCTTTCTTTTCCTTTTATTAGTTGATTCAAGGATACTGCCCGTAAGCGCTTAATCACATAATCACGTAAACACTGAACTTTTAATTTAGGAGAAAACTATGGAAATTGAAAAACTTACGCAGGAACTGCAAAAAACATTGGGGGATAATTTAAAAAGCATTATCCTTTACGGCTCCCAGGCCAGCGGGGAAGCCACAAAAAATAATTCTGATTACAATTTACTGCTGATAATTGATACTACTTCTTTTTCTGTTCTTAAAGCACTGAGCAAACCGCTGGAAAAATGGCTGAAAGCCAACAACAAACCCCCGCTTATTTTTAGTTCTGAAAGTTTTAAAAATTCAGCAGATGTGTTTCCTATAGAATTTCTGGATATGAAGTCAACCCACAAAATTCTTTATGGCGTCAGCCCGTTTGATGCATTAAATATCAGTACGGAAAATTTAAGGCACGAATGTGAGTTTGAGCTCAAAGGCAAACTGCTGAAACTTAAACAGGGTTATCTGCTTACCCGCGGAAACTCTGCGGAGCTTAAAAAACTGCTGATAGGTTCTGTCAGCACATTTCTGGTGCTGTTTAAAAGTTTACTGCGCCTTACCGGTACACCGATACCAATAAAAAAACTTGATGCGCTTAAACTGGTTGCAGAAAAAACAGGGCTTAACCCCGAACCGTTTGAAACTGTGTACGCCATGAAAGAAGGCCGGTCAGGCCCAAAAGATTTAGAGGCCTTGTTTGAAAAATATTTAAACGAAGTAGAAAAAGCCGCTGACTTTGCTGACCGTTTTAACGCAAAATAATAACCATGCCCAATTACTCCCATTCCAAACTAAAAGCTTTTGAAATCTGCCCGCTTCAATACAAATTTATTTACATGGACCGCATGCCCCGCAGGGAAGAGGGCATAGAAGGTTTTTTAGGCACGCGTTTTCATGAAGCTATGGAAGAGCTGTACAAAAATCTGAAATTTAAAATCCCTACCTTGGAAGAACTGCTGGAATTTTATGAATATCACTGGGATAAAGATTATTCCGACAAACTGATAATTGTAAAAGAAAATTTAGCCGCCAAAGATTATAAAAATCTGGGAAATAAATTTATAACGGATTATTATAAAAGGTATTACCCGTTTAATCAGAGCATTACTTTGGGTTTGGAAAAAGGCATAAGTATAGATTTATTGGGTGACGGCAAGTATAAACTTAACGGCTATATAGACAGGATTGCCCTGGCGCCGGATAATGTGTATGAGATACATGATTATAAAACTTCCGGGTCTCTTACGGAACAAAAATATTTAGATGAAGACCGCCAGCTTTCCATTTACCAGCTGGGCGTAGAAAAAATGTGGCCGGATGCAAAAACTGTAAAGCTTATCTGGCATTATATTGCCTTTGATAAAGAGATGGCCTCTGCCCGCACGCCGGAACATTTGGACCGGGTAAAAAATGAAGTAATAAAAACTATAAGCAGAATTGAAAATACAAAGGAGTTTTTGCCTACAGAAAGCGCGCTGTGCCAGTGGTGCTCTTTTGCGGATATCTGCCCCAAAAAGAAACATATGTTTCAGGTGGAAGCGCTCCCTAAAAATGAGTATTTAAATGATGACGGGGTAAAACTGGTAAATGAGTTTTCTGTTAAAACAGCGGAACTGACCGCCCTTAGGCAGGAGTACGCGCAAAAAGCAAAAGAAATAGAGGAAAGTTTAGGCAAAATCCGCGAAGCGGTAATAAATTATGCAAAAACACAGAATATGGAAGTTATATACGGCAGTGATTATAAGCTAACAGTAAAAAACAAACCAAAAGTTTCCGGCCCTAAAAAAGACACCAAAGAGCGCGCCGCCCTGGAGCAGGCAATAAAAGAAATAAATAAATGGGCAGAAACCTCTACCCTGGATACCGGCTATTTAGAAAAAGTAATTACAGAAAACCTTTGGCCTGCCGAACTGACAGAAAAAATAAGTAAATTCCTGCTTGTTGAACCCCGCACCACCGTTTCACTATCTAAGTTGAAAGATCCGTCTTGCGAAGACAAACGGGATAAATGACCCGTCCTGCTGTATCGGACGAGGCCAAATCAGAAGTAGCATGACTGGCGGGATAAATAAATTGAAAAACAATTTTTCCTCTCCATTGATGGGAGAGGACGATTCCGCAAAAGCGGAATCAGGTGAGGGTGAAAGGTCCATTCTGCCAAACCGCCGGGACTTTGTAGCAGTCCGATTTATCGGACGGTTTAAAATATGAATAAGTTGCTCGGGAACATTTTTGAAAATTGATTGGTTTGTTCGGAACAATTCCTTCCGAAAAATGTTATGCTCTGGGACATTTCTTCCAAAAAACGTTCGCTTTGCGGCTCGCTCTATTGGCGGCTGCGGATAGCGTCCTTGCCACCGCTTATAAAAGGGAAAGCAAGGGCTCCGGGTTTTGCAAAGGTCGCCAGTAAAGGTTTTTTCCAGAAATATCCCTTCGCCAGTGTTTATTGTGCAGGAATTACTCCTCATTGAGCGATATAGTGATAAGGTTTTTTCCGAAAACGTTCTGAAACTTTCTCTGAAAATGTTCCCTCGCTGATGGGATAGGCGGAGAAGCGGAAAGAGTAAAGGTTATAAAAACACTGTGTCATTTTCGGGCTTTCCGATAAATGTTTGTAAAGACCCGGAAATCCAAAGGCTGCCGAAGGCCAGGGCTCCCCAGGCTTGCCTGGGGGTGAATGCCCAAGGGGCGATACCACAAAAAAATAAGTAATGAAGTATCGCCTCAAGCTTTGGTAGCCGTTGGTGCCCCGGGCTTGCCCGGGGGAATCCATGAGTAAAATAAATAGAAAGTGTTAGAAAAAAGAAAATAAGATAAAAAGATATTAAGGCTTTATTTTAAAAACGTCCCGCAGTGCCTCAGGGCAAGGAATTTATTAAATTACTGGGGAAACAGGGAGTTAGGTATAACAGGTAAGGATTTAAGCGGAGTATTGAATATATCAAGCGCAGCTGTGTCACAAAGCATAAAGCAGGGTGCGAAATTAGTAAAAGAAAATAACCATAAGTTGATTACTTAACAACGTCCCCACTGTCCGGAACAGTAGTGCGTAACACAAAGTATAATCCGTACGGCTCAACCTGCAGTTCAACCGGAAGCAAAGACAACGCCCGGAAATACACCGGGCAGGTTCTTGATGACCAAACCAATCTTTACTATTATAATGCCAGGTACTACGACCCTGTTCTTTGTCAATTCATTACCCCGGATACAAGAGTTTCTAATCCATTTAACCCTCAAAACCTTAACCGGTATACATATTGCTTAAACAATCCTATAAAATATATAGACCCCAGCGGGCACGATGCAGATGTATATCTTTCTATAAGTAAACCAGCTACACCGGAGTCAGAAAGAAGATATCGTGAAGGAAAGAATAAATGGGAAAATGACCGTGAAGACAGAAGGCTTGCCCGGCAACAAGGACGTGAACAAAGACAACAAGAGCGTTTGCAAAGAAAAGAACAGCATGACGCAGAAAAAGCACTAGGAGCAGCAGATAAATATGGTCATGTACCAGTATCAGGAGAATTCGGGGCTTATGGTGAAATTGTGTCAAATGTTGGTGGTGATTTATCAAATTGGGCGCTTGGAAGTTATGCTTCGACACCATTAACAGGACCTTTCGGATGGGCTGTGGGAACTGGAGTATCTGCTCTTGCAACAGGTGCAAATGTTTTGGCGGTTGGGCTTTATATAATGGATTTTGAAGTGACAGGAAGTAATGAGAGTTTAACAAATGCGGGATTTGCTGGTGGTGGAGTTGTTCTAGGTTGGGTTGGTGGAAAAGTTTTAGGTGGAGCTAGTTATAGTTATAAAGCAGAAAAATTCTATCAGGATGGTCGTCGGGGAGCATTAAAGAATTCAATAGCGTTTACAAGATCGTTTGAAAATTCAGTTGTAGGAACTCTTTATGGAGAGGTTAAAAAGAAGAAATAAAAAGCTATATGAATAATAATAACCCATTTTGGCATTTAGTAGAACAACTTTTTGGTCCTGGCATAAGATTTTTCCATAACCATGGAATATTTGGAGGGTGGTTTCCAACAATAATTCTTTGGTTAGGAATATATTTTACTACTTTTTATAAAAGACCTAAAAACAAAAAACTAAAATTATGGAGTGATATATATTGGATTATAATAACGATTTTGATGACACTTTTCAGTATTTGGGCACAAATTGCAATGATTATTTGATCAAAACAATAATCTGAAGGGGACATTGTTAGATAATACGATAACAGATTCAAACGGAACAGTAGTGCGTAACACAAAGTATAACCCATATGGCTCAACCTACAGTTCAACCGGAAGCAAAGACAATGCCCGGAAGTACACCGGGCAGATACTTGATGACCAAACCAATCTTGGGTCTTTATAATCTATGGGGAAGTATAGGCGTAGTAATCCTGAGGCAAATTAAACAGTGTGGAAAGAACAGAAAGCAGGATAAATAGGAAAAGGGCAAAAGGTTTTCTGCTTTTTGAAGAAAAGAA
>Ga0208977_1000949_pt1 | contig 16693 bp, 12 predicted proteins | sample RifOxyA2_FD_184030 | JGI IMG/M metagenome (GOLD analysis project Ga0208977, IMG submission 184030) | Groundwater microbial communities from Rifle, Colorado - Rifle Oxygen_injection A2 (SPAdes) | ecosystem: Environmental > Aquatic > Deep subsurface > Groundwater | place: Rifle, Colorado, United...
ATGCGGATAATATCGCTCTTTAATGAATTGCTGGTCTTGATCAAGTCTATAGTAGTATTATATTTTTTCGCCAGCCTGCCTAAAGAATCTCCCGAAACGACCTCATGAATAACAGTATTTTCCGTTGGTGTGTTTGAGAAGATTATTTGCATGGTCAGGTTCTCATACTCTTTTTGTATTATGTCAATGTTCTCATGATCGGGAAATTCTGTAATTAGCTCCCTGTAAGCATTCTGGGCATTAACAAACTCCCCGTTCTTTTTCATTATTAAAGCGTCATCATAAAGTTTGCCGGCATTTGCATCAGGAATTGACTCTTCCTGTTCAACAACAGGCTGCACCTTATTCTTATTTGAAAAAGTAACCCATGCAAATACCGCAACTGAAATAACAACAGCAGCTACTAAAATTCTTCTTATCACGACAACTTACCTCCTGTTTATAGTAAAAAACAAATATTGCCCTTATCACCAAACATGATAAAAAAATACAGCTAAAACCATTCCTAGAATAGACCCTATAATAACCTGCAGAGGAGTATGCCCAATAAGCTCCAATAAACGCTTATTCTCCAGCTCCCCCTTTAGATATATATCTTCTAAGATCTGATTAAGAATTACTGCTTGCTGGCCGGCAGACCTTCTAACACCTTGAGCGTCAAACATAGTGACCATAGCAAAAACAGCGGCCAAAGCAAAGATAACAGAGCTGAAACCCTCTTGTAAACCACAAGATACAGCTAAAGCAGTTGCTCCTGCAGCATGGCTCGAAGGCATTCCACCTGTTCCAATAAACCACTTAAAGTTAAATTTCTTTTCCCTGACAACACCTACAAAGACCTTGAGCCCCTGAGCAATGGCCCAAACAACCATGGTAATGACAAGTATTTTGTTATTAAAAATTGAAGACATTATACCCCTAAATCCTTATTTTCCTGATTTTTAGCAATTACAATATTTTACATTATAATATTAGACTAAATAAAAGCAAGGTCTTTTCTCTATGTATATTTTGACAATTAATATTTATAAAGGATATTTTTTGTATAACCTGTCAGCTGGTATATACTTAATATAAGAATAATAAGGATTATTAATAGGAATATATAGTGAAGCGCTTTTTAAATACAATTAAAGCCGGATTAGGATTTAAAACAATAGTTTTATTTACTACCTTCAGCTTTGTTTTAAATATATCCTGTCTTAATCAAGCGGCTGAGGCCCAAACATCGTTAGGCCTATTTTTGCCTACTCCAGGGACAATGATAACATTAAGCCCAAGCATTGACCCTATCCTTCTAAAGGGAGTAACAATTAACCCTGAAAATCCTTTTCAGTTTGACTTTATTGTTGATATTGGCGACTCTGATCTGGAAGGAGACTCCCTTAAAATTGCTTCAGAGAAACTGATCAGGTATTTCATGGCCTCTTTAACCATCCCTGAAAATGAAATGTGGGTGAATCTATCTCCTTATGAGAATGACAGGATCATTACTCAGAGTTTCGGGTCTACAGAAATGGGCAGAGACCTTCTGGCTCAGGATTATGTTCTTAAGCAGCTTACATCTTCATTGATGTATCCGGAAAAAGAACTCGGACAGCAGTTTTGGGACAGTGTATATGAGAAGGCCTATAAAGAATACGGGACAACCGATATTCCGGTTGATACTTTCAATAAGGTCTGGATCGTTCCAAGCAAAGCTGTTGTTTATGAACACGGCCAAACAGCATTTGTAGCAGAAAGCCATTTACAGGTTTTGCTTGAAGAGGATTATAATGCTGTTCAGAATCAAAAAAATATCGAAGATCCTAACGTAGTAGGGGGTCTTGAACCCGCCCGTTTTGAGAACAAACAGGCACAAGATCCGTCAATACAGAAATATTCCGATATAGTCCGTAAGATCATTCTTCCTGCAATTGAAAAAGAGGTCAATCAAGGCGAACATTTTTCCCAGCTAAGACAGATCACTAATTCGCTCATTCTGGCATCATGGTACAAAAAGAGGCTTCAGGAAAGTATTTTATCCAAGGTTTATGTCGACAAAAGCAAGATCAACGGCGTAGATATAATTGATAGGAACATTAAGAACAAGATATACGATCAGTATCTGGAAGCCTTCCGTCTTGGTGCCTATAATTTCATAAAAGAAGAATATGACCCTGCATCCCAGCAGATCATCCCCCGAAAATATTTTTCGGGAGGAAAGGATTATACAGCGATCAATGAAAAACTCGAGATCGAGACCGACATTGCGATGCTTTCTAAAGAAGGGCAAGATGCGGTTCTCAAAACCATATCAAAGACCCAAAATGGCACAGACGTTTTCACGATAAAAACAAATTTAGAAATTGATAATTCAATGATGGGTGATACAGAGCATAATGCCCTTATTGCAAAAGCACAAGAGCTTCTGCAATTCGACCTTGACAATAAGCCCATGTCAGCGTTTGTCGAATGGATGGATAGGATCATTGATGCCGTGGATTCTGAGCTAACCCATGAACAATTCAATTCTATCGCAGAGCAACTAGGCGTCACGAACAACTTGGTTCAAAGAATATCATCGAACACAAGTAACATGGCAAACAGGGCATCAGATTTCGCACAGGCATTACCAAAAGACGGAAAGATCAATGTATTTCTTATGCGTGATGGCTTCTCCCTTTACACTGCTTCAAGGACCCTTGGAGAAAAGGTTAATGCTTTATATCTTTCTAAAGCCACCTTTAGAACATTCACACAGATCCCTATTATGGCGGATCTTTTAATCCCCCAGATGATAATGGAGACAAAACGCAGAATATCACTATCAAGGACTGAAGCTATCCCTGCAGAGCGCTTTCAGGAATTTAAAAATGAGTTCTTCAGTTTAGTTGAAGAACTGGCCTCAGATAAATCCATAGATAATATCGGCAAGGACAACGAATATCTCTTAAAGGTCAGGGATAATATAAGGCTTGCAATAGCGGCATTAAGCAACTATCTGGAAGTTCTTGGTATTACAGGTGATGAGATCGCAAAAGACGGCATTCGTTTTATTGATACAACCAAGACCGGTTCGCTGGTGCTGTTCATGGAGGGCATCGCAAGGTCAATGCTGAAAGCAAAAAACTCGACGGTAATTCCTGCGGACGATATAACGGACGGCAAAATGTTCTTTAGTGATCTTTCTCCTGCATACAGCTATAGAGAAGATATTACTTTGGCAGATGCCAGGGAGATCGAGAGCTTTTTCTATCCGGTCGAATTTTCAAGAAGATTATCGGAAAAAGGCGAACCCATAGTAAGCTCTCCTAGCGCCAGCGCGAATGACAAGAAACATTTTCTTCTTCAAATGATATTGCTCAAGAGTGATTTAATAAGAGCAAATAAAGAAAATATCCGCCCATCAACTGCCGCCGTGAGCGAAGCATCAAGAGAGATCCAGGAAGAACGGTCTTCAGCCAGGGCAGAAGACATCACTTTTGATCAGTCGAAAGAAACCCTGGTCATGGATATTTACAAAAAGGTTAATTCCACAACCCTTGAGTTGGTGGGTGAAAATATTTCCACTTTTGAAGACCTCCAGAGGCACTTGGAAAAATCAAGCTACGCATGGCAAACCGCTCACACCGACAAAAGAAATAATTTACTTGGTGTTCTAAAAGTATTACAAAACAACCTGGTCCCTTTCATAAAGCGTCAATATCCCGGCATTAACATAAAAAGCATTAGCATTGGCGGGAGCATGGTTGAGTTTTGGGCCAGCTATCCTGCAGATGCAAGAATGCCCTATGGCGAAGACCTGGATGTTTATATCGTTGCTGATAATACAGGCTATGGCGTACTTAAATTATCATTAGAGAAATTCGTGGAAGGGCAAATGATAACAGAAGAACTTGCAGAAAATTCTGTCTATGGTGTATCAGAGATGGATGTCTGGGTCGCACCGGAAAACTCTACGGATGTTAACTTCTATATGATGTTCGGTGCAGGAGTGACAATTTTCGGCAAACCTTTAAGCATTACCCAGGAACAATACGACCCGATAATGGTAATAGGAAGGGTCGAAAGACTCCTCGGGGTCAATGCGTGGGAAATGACTGGACGATTAGTTGTGGCTAACTGGCTGCTTAGAGGATTAGCTCAAAGGCTCAGAGTGGAATATACTGAATACACAGAAGATATTAATGCAAATAAAGCAGAAGCCTTGAAAGTGATCAGGGCAAATTATGAAAAAGTCATGATCCTACTGGCAAAAAATAAAATAGCAGAACGATCCGCTGGATCCAATACAGATAAAACCGCAGCCGCTGAAACTGATAAAACCGTCGGTGGTATTGACCTAAATACAAATAACATGGACATTGAGATCCGTTCAGACGGGCAAAAATTAAGCATTCCTGTAAACCTCCAGCAGATCGAATCAATTAATATCGACGGCCTTGTTCCGGTGATATTTAATATTTCTCCAACAACAAACCTTCAAATGCTGCTTGGTGTTTCAGGAACAGATCCTGATTATCTGGCAAGAACATCATTAAATTAATATTTCGGAACCCAAACCATTGACTATCACAACTTTAATTAACTCACTTACGATGAAAACCAATAGTGCTCTTTGGTTTTTCGGGTGAGTCCAATAATTTCTTTATCGCTTCAAACACAACTTTAAATTGGTAGTCATATTTCTTTTCCATATTTTCGATCTTCTCGCGTAGGTCTCGGTGTTCAACCATCAGTTCACGCATCTTGACAAAAATACGCATTATTTGAATATTTACTTCAATTGCACGTTCACTATTTAGAATACTTGAAAGCATCAGAATACCATGTTCAGTGAAGACATTTGGTGATATCGGAGTATATTTAAGAGTCTTAAGGTTATCGCAATTTGCGATAACCTCTTCTTTTTCCACATTTGTTAATCTAAACATAAAATCTTCCGGAAACCTTTTAAGATTTCTTTTCACACGTTCATTAAGCCTATGTGTTGGAACTTCGTAAAGAGCAGCCAAATCTCGATCCAACATAACCTTTTTTCCTCTTATCAATAATATTTTGCTCTGAATAACTTCTTGAGTAACTATTTCCACGGTCATAACTAATGTCTTCCTTTCCTATCCCCACCAATTTCTCTCTAACGATAGATATTTAAAAACATCAACTGCCATGAAAACCTATAGGCTTTTTAGGTTCTTGTGGCAAATCCAATAATTTCTTGATCGCGTCGAAAACAACTTTAAATTGATAGTCGTATTTCTTTTCCATAGCTTCTATTTTTTCCCTCAATTCTTTATGTCCAGCCATAAATTCACGCAATTTTATAAAAGTCTTCATACTTTGAATATTAACAAGAATCGCCCTTTTACTATTAAGAACACTTGAGAGCATTAAAATGCCATGCTCAGTAAAAACAGCTGGACATTTACGGATCCCTCCCCAACTTGAAGTCACAAATTGTGACTTCAAGTTTGAAAGTTCTTGGATTGTTAGAACAAACCTAAATTCTTCTGGAAAACGATCTATATTTCTCTTAACAGCTTGATTAAGGGCTTTTGTCTCAACACCATATAAAACCGCTAAATCCCTATCCAACATCACTTTTTGCCCCCTTAAAAACAAGATTTTACCTTCAATAACCTCCTGCGCAATGATACTTCCAGATTGATTACTTTCTTTTAACATTATTCTAATCTCCTTTTTATCCCCACCAATTTCTATCCAGTGAACGGTATTGAATTGCTTCCGCGATGTGTTCAGCAAGAATATTTTGCTCATTCGCTAGATCCGCAATGGTTCTTGAAACCTTTAGGACCTTGTCATAGGCCCTTGCTGAAAGCCCTAATTCTTCAATGGCCATTTTCAGCATATTTTTCCCCTCCTGTTCAACATAACAGAATTCCTTTATTTGCGATTGGGTCATGTAAGCATTATATTTGATCTTTGCTTCCTTAAACCTGTCCCGCTGAACATTTCTTGCAAGGACTATTCTCTCTTTAATATTTTTTGAAGTCTCTTCCTTCCGAGGGCTTAAAAGTTCATTTGAAAGAAGGGCTGGAACCTCTAAGTGAATATCTATCCTATCGAGCAAGGGGCCGGATATTTTAGACATATACTTCTGTATTTGAGCCTGAGTACAAGTGCAGTTTTTTCTGGGATCAGAAAGAAATCCGCAATTACAGGGGTTCATCGAACAAATTAAAAGAAATCTAGCCGGAAAGATCACTGCCTTATTGGCACGGGATATTGTCACCTGATAATCTTCCAGCGGCTGACGTAAGGACTCCAGGACATCCCTATTGAATTCCGGAAGCTCATCCAAGAACAGGACTCCGTTATGGCTAAGGGTCACTTCTCCCGGCCTCGGATTGGAACACCCTCCGACAATAGCTGCTGAAGAAGTTGTGTGATGCGGAGACCTGAACGGCCGGGTCGCTACTATGCCACCTTTTCTTTTGAGCAATCCCATTACAGAATGGATCTTTGTTGTCTCTAACGATTCTTCGCGCGTCATATCCGGCAATATTGTAGGCAATCTTTTTGCCAACATGCTTTTACCAGTCCCAGGCGGGCCGATCAGAAGCAGATTATGGTTTCCGGCAGCTGCTATCTCCATACCCCTTTTTACAAAAGACTGGCCCTTAACATCAGAGAAATCTATATCGTAGTGATTCTCCTGGGCAAAAATTGAATCAATATTGGCAGTAAATGATCTTAATTCTTCCGGAGCACTTAAAATATGTACAACCTCTTTCAAAGTCTTAACGGGATAAATATTCGTATTGCTTGCAACAGAAGCTTCCACTGCATTATCAGCAGGCAATATCAATCCTTTAAAACGGCTTGTCATGGATAGCGCTATCGGCAAAGTTCCTCTGACCGGCTTAATGTTACCATCCAGTGAAAGTTCTCCTAAAACAGCATAATCATTTAAACAGCCGGGATCAATTTGGCTGCTTGCAGCCAGGCAGCCAAGGGCAATGGCAAGATCGAACGAAGGCCCTTCCTTTTTCGTATCAGCAGGCGATAAATTAACCGTGATCCTTCGAGCCTCATATTTATATCCGCTATTCCTTATTGCCGCTCTTACCCTTTCCTTGCTTTCCTTTACAGCACTATCAGGTAAACCAACAATGATAGTTGCCGGAAGTCCGTTGGAAACATCAACTTCGATGGTTATTGGATATGCGTCCAGGCCATTTATTCCATAGCTATACGTTTTAGCGAGCATCTTATATGTTTTATTCTGTTAAGGGGGTAGACCTGGGAGGAAGGCTTTTTTAAGATTTTCTTTGGGGGAAAATTATTTCTTATTGAGCTATAAAACTACCATATTCCATAAAGTTCGTCAATTTTTTTGTTCTGGTACATTCTCTTTAATTTTGATCATGTGCCTAAAAATATAACATAAGCCAACCAGACAAATACCACAGACAGAAAAACATAAGCTAAAGGCCTGTAAAACAATATAGTGCCTATCACTCTTAATGCATTTTCGTATACAGCTTCATTAATATTGTCATGCTTAAATACAAAATGCTGGGTATCATAATTCATCCAGTTAAGATTCCTCATTTTATTTGCAGCCACCTTCTTATTAAAAAGCATTGTTCCAGGAAAAGGCGTTATGACCATGATCAAATTTATTAAAAAAGGATTAACTAAGGCAAACTTTATTAAATTCACAAGGCTCTTAAAATTATCGCTGTTAAATCCGAACAATAAAAATGCAGTAATGTGTATCCCTTTTGATCTCACTTTTCTTGTCAATGACCTGTACTCATTTGCCAGGCTCAATTTTCCTCCATGCCTTTTCTCTTCGGACTGATCTGATATCTCATATCCGAATCTTAACATTTCACAGCCGCTTTCTTTAGCCAAAGTCAACGCTTTGTCATTTTTAGCGATATCCAGAGAGCTCAATGCGATCCACTTTATTTTCAGCTTCTTGATCTCTTCAAACAGTTCAAAATAATATTTTGGGTCCGCATAAATATTGTCATCCAAGAACAAAATACGTTTATTCTTTCTCCTGACCTTATTTATCAGAGCGACCATATTTTCAACAGGCCACTTTCTTATTGTAGGCCCACAAAGTACCGGAGTAGAGCAAAAGTCACAATTAAATTTACAGCCTCTAGTCGTTTGCATAAATTGCGGGATTATTTCATTATCTAGGCTCATTAAAGTATTGTGCACCGATTCCGGGTACTCCAAATGGTCCATCCCGTAATACTTTTTCTTCATATTGCCTTTTTCATAATCATTAATAACCTCTTCCCATACTCCAACAGCTTCGCCGATAACAACGCTATCGCAATACTCCAGCGCCTCATCAGGCACAAAAGTGACGTGTGCTCCTCCCATAACGACCGTAGAGCCTTTTTCTTTAAAACCTTTTGCAATTCTATAAGCTTCATGCGCATTTGACGTGCAGCAGGTAATTGCCACTAATTTTCCTTTTTTGAAATACCTGTCGTCCCAAAATATATTATAGAACTCTCTTATTTTATATTTTTTTGGTGTCAAAGCGCCTATCACTACAAAAGCCGGAGGATAAAAACAATACCAGTTTCCGATAAAAGCATGTTCTATCGGCAACAATACCCCTGGCATAACCGGATTGATCAAATATAACTCCGGGGTCTCATTTCTATGGAATTCAGAAGAACAATTTTTGTTCAATTGCATTGCAATGTTAACAAACAAAAGGAAATGAAGATATTGGGATGTCAAAGCGATCAATTTATAAACAAGGGTCGAGCCCTCGTTCCAATTAGAAAGTAAATATGCCAAAACTATCTTAACGAAATAGACCAGCAACATGGAAAACAACAACTGGGCATCAAAATGTATTTTTTCAATCCTGACAAATGTGTACTTTTTGTTCATTATCAGATAACCGACGCCAAGACAGAAAACAATATCAAAATATGAAAAAAAGGATAATAGCGAGGTATTGGAAACAGCGTTGTTAATTAACGCGATAAAATACAAGATCAGGATAAAAACAATTAAAAGAACACTGAAAATCCAATTATCCTTGATATTCTGCTTAAATCTTTTAAATTTAAAAAAGAGCTCCTGACCGGAAATGATCTCTGTAATTATTCCATAAGATCCGCCATACAAAGCGACCCTAAGCGCTGCCAGAACAGACAATAAAGCAAGGTTCAAAAAACCTGCCTGCGCAATAACATGCTTTATAACAACGATAACCGAAAGATCTGTAAAGAAGGTTAAGAACACTAAATAATACAAAGAGTTCAGTATCTTTAGCTGATAACCAAAATTTTTTATAATGTTCTTCATAAACAAATTAAATACTTTTAACAAGCTATATTAATTATTGTCTTGTTTTTCATTAACAAAATATATAGAATTATACAAACATATTAACTTTAAAATAATTATGAAGATCTCACCTCAAGAGAACATTACTTCCGCAGAATCACTTTTAAGCACCATTAAAGTAGACCCCAATACTTATAGGTGGTTTACATTCTTGTTAACACAAAAAAAAGTAGCGAATATTTTCAGAAATAATGCTGAAAACAAACCTTTATATGCAAAACTAAGCCACTCTATCTCGATCCAGCAAATACTTGTCCTGTTCTCAATAATTATTATCACAGCGATAATTACAACGAACAAGATCGATCTATGCCTAATATTTGTAATATTGGCAATTATTGACTTCTTTATAGAAAAAAATAAACGGCTGTATATATCCCAACTTGCAATTATCCTGATATTGAAAGATATTGGAGAAAAGGATTTCAAGGATCTAACTCTTTATCAAATATGCTCAAGATTAGCAAAAGAATACGGAATAACCTCTCTTATTGATAAACAATTTAATTTTTATAATATAATACGGAATTTTTTAATATTTGTAACACTTCTAATGGTCACATTAATGCCGATCACCTTCTTTTTTCTTCCTTTTCTGATCTTAATATCCTATGTCTTGATCAAAATACTGCTAAGAACGGACATTGTTTACAGGCACTTATAATAACCCCAATGCTGATCACTTATTTTGGAATTGAAAAGATCACCACGCCTAAAGCATAAAATACCGCAAACAGAAAAGCATAAGTTAACGGCCTGAAAAAGATAAGGTTAAAGATCAAAGGTATGATCACTTCGTATAAAGGCTCATTGAGCTGGTCATGTTTAATAACGAATCTCGACGCATTATATTCCATCCAATTAAGGTTCCTTAATTTATTCTCTGCCAATTTCCTATAATAAAGCCTTGTGCCCGGATATGGTGTCAATATACAAACACTTCTGGTCAAAAAAGGATTGACCAAAGCAAACCTGACCAGATCAATAAAACTTTTAAAATTATCACTATCATGCCCGAATATTAAAAAAGCAGTGACCGCTATGCCTTTTTCCCTTACTTTTTTCGTTAAAGCACTGTATTTATTTGCCAAACTGAACTTGCCCCCCTGTTTCATCTCTTCTGATCTATCGGTGATCTCATATCCAAACCTTAACATCTTACAGCCGCTTTCTTTAGCCAATGCCAGGGCTTTTTCATTTGCTGCAATATCTATAGTGCATGATGCCATCCATTTTACATTTAATTTCTTAACTGATTCAAACAGCTCAAAAAAATAATTTGGATCATTAAAGATATTGGCGTCTAAAAAACAAATGTACTTATATTTGTGCCTGACCTTTTTAATTATTGACAAGATATCTTTTACCGGTTTTTTTCTTATTTGAGTACCGCACATCATAAAGTTAGTGCAAAATTCACAATCAAATTTACAGCCTCTTGATGTTTCGATCAATTTCGAAGAGATCTCTTCATTTTTACGCATCAGTTCCTTTTGGACCGAGTCCGGATAATCCAAATAATCCAAGCCATAATATTTCTTCTTCAGATCACCTTTTTCATAGTCATGAATAACCTCTTCCCATGCTCCGACAGCCTCGCCAATAATAACGCTATCACAAAACTCCAAAGCCTCATCGGGCAGAAAAGAGACATGAACACCGCCGATCACCACCTTTGAGCCTTTTTCCTTAAATCCTTTTGCGATACTATATGCCTCATATGCGTTAACAGTGTAGCAGGTAATAACCACTAATTTATTGCCTTGATAGTATTCATCTCTCCAGAATCTATTATAAAATTCCTTGATCTTATATTTTTTGGGGGTTAATGCGCTGATTATTAAAAATACCGGAGGATAAAAGAACCCCAACAAGCTGCCCAGAATATTGTTTATTATTGGCTCCAAAACACCGCTCACAACAGGGGAAACCAAATATATCTCCGGCCTCTGTCGATCCTCAATAGCACAAGGGCAATGCTTTATAAATTGCGTTGAAATATTTATAAACAAAAGGAAATGAAAATACTGGGCCATTAAAGCGATCATCTTATCAATTATCGCCAACCCCATATTGCTGCTTTCCAGCACATGCACTAAAACTATCTTCGCCAGGTATAACAAAAATATTGAACATAAGAACTCCAGATCAAAAAACCGCCTATTGATCCTCGTAAGCGGATATTGCTTCCCTATCATCAAATATGCAAGGCATAAGCAAAACACAATATCAAGATATGAAAAGAACGATAATATTGTAATGCCGCAATTCGGGATATTGGTTATTAATATTAAATACAGGATCCAAATGAAAACACTTAGAATAATATAAGATCCCCAAACGTCCTTAACATTCTGTTTAAACCTTCTAAACGTTAAAAATATCTCTTGCCCAGAACAGAAATCTACAAGGCTCCCATAAAATCCGCCATAAACAAATATCTTCATGATTGCCAGAATCGACAAGAATATTACTTTGATATAATTTGCATTAAGAAAATTAATATTGAGCACACCTACGATTGAAAGGTCCATAAGGAAAGTTAAAAAAACCAGATAATACAAGGAATTCAGTAATTTTACCTGGCTACGAAGATTTTTTAAAACTTGTTTCATGCTCAAAATGAAATTCTCCTCAGCCTGAATATACCTGCCCCAATAGCAGGCATGCGGCAGACAGGCAGGAACCGGTGATGACTCTAGTGAAATGAAAGGCCCTAAAAGGGACCATATTAATTATTATTATATAGTTTTTCCCTTTTTAAAGGAAAATAATATTTAAAAGAACTACGCTTTATTCCCTCAGAATATTTCACATTTTATGCTTTTGATAAAAACAGATACTTTCTTTTGGTTCATTAAATTACAAAGGGGAAGGCGCTTCTTGCAGAAAATATTGCTGCGGCAATTTTAAAAACAATACTGTAAAAAAGAGTGAACTCAGCCTTTTTTTAAGAATTCCATTATCTTCGCTTTTTTTCACTATCCTTCAAAAGATCTTTATTTCCTTTAAACAAAACCTCCATAGAAGCTTTTGAACCTTTATTATTGAGCTCGTTGCTCTGTGCCCGGTCCAGTCCATACGATAATAAGAAGCCTGTCAAAACACAAAAGACACAGATCAAAATATCCACTTTTTGTATACTTAATCTTAGACCTTTTCTACTGCCTCTAACTTTTCTTAATAAAACACCCATTTCATTAAGCCTCATTACATGCACCTTAAAAACATTACAAGTATAACACCCGAATAAAGCCTTGCACAAAATTGCTGAGATCAGTTTAGAAGCTTATTAATAACTACCGCTTCAAATATCTCCTGAGGTAATATGGCTTTTAGGCATTTAAAATCATACGGGCACTTTTCATTATAACAATCGCTGCATTCAAATGGCTTGTGAAAGACAATGCTTTTATCGCTAAGAGGACCCCACCTGTTTGGGCCAGTGCCCTTTGTTCCCCGTCCGAATATCGCAATGATCTGTCGGCCAAGAGCCGCAGAAATATGCATCGGCCCGCTATCGTTGGCAATAAGTAAATCAGCAATACTTAATAGAGATTTTAACTGTTTCAAATTCAATTTACCGGCGAAATTATATACTTTCTTATCAAGCTGCTTTGTGATATCGTCACATAATTCAAACTCTTCACTGCTGCCTGACAAAACAACGTTAACATCATAATGATCCAAAAGTATCTTTATTAATTCAACGAAGTGCTCCTTTGGCCAGCGCTTTTGAACAAAACTGCTTCCCGGCTGTACAACAATGATCTTCTTTTTAAGGTCAACGGATCTTTCTGACAGTAGACCTCTAATATTGTTCTTTTCAAGATCTGAGACCTTCAGCTCGGGCTTAAAGCCCGACTCTTTTATGCCGATAGTTTCCAGAAGCTCGAGATTGTAATCAGCTTCATGCTTTGATCCTTCAGCTCTTACGTCAGATATCTTGTGAGTTAAAAGAAAAGGCCATTTTCTGTTAAAGCCGATCCTCGTCTTTATTCCTGCAAGAAAAACAACCAAATGCAAGAATTTATTGGAATTCAACAATATGGCAAGGTCATACCCTTTAAACGCTATTTGCGTGTACCACCCGAACAAACTAGGCCATAAATTTCTATTACCTAAAGTATCGAACACAATTATTTCATCGATACCTTTTTTAGCCTCAACAATACTTTTAGCTAAAGATGATGTGGCAAAGGTTATATGCGCTTGCGGATAATGCTTCTTTATTGCATCAACGACCACAGTAGACAACAAGACCTCCCCGATATGGTCAGTCCTTAAAACCAACACTTTCTTTACATTCTTTAATTTTTCTGGTTTATTATCCATTCTTATCCTTGCTGTAAAATGTTCTATTTTCTAAACACCTGCTTGATAGCGATATAGTTCCACAATGCGCCTATTGACCCGCCGATCAACCCGGACAGCATCCCTGTCAGGCCAAAATCAAAAAGGCAATATGCTATGCTCACATTTATAACGACTCCTATACATCCAAAACTGCTGAAAGATACAGCTTCCCAGGCAAATTTGTACACGCCGTCATTTTTGACAGACCTTGTCTTGTTGAACATAAAAAAGACCATCAGCACGACCAACGATACCAAAAGCTGGGTAAAAACAAATGTCTGCCTCAAAAATATTGCGGCGAGCATCAATAAAAAATAATGTAGCAGCAGTACCAATATTGAATTAATAAAAAACAACAAGAACCTGATTGAAATGTATCTTCCGATAATCTTATCAAGGACCATTATCCCATAATCAAATGTTACCCTGAAATCCAGCTTGCTTTCACCCGCATTGCGTTGTCTGAAATCATAAGGTACTTCCTGAAAATTAACTTTCGTTGAGGACGAAGCAAAAAGGTCAAAAAGTATTTTAAAGCCCTTGCCGTTGAGCTTTCTGACAGTCTGCCTGAAAAAAGACTGCCTGAGCATAAAAAACCCGCTCATCGGGTCCTTCAGGTCTGCCCGTAAAACTGCCTGGCCGATCTTAGTGGCAATGCTGCTTATCAACTTTCTTATCGCCGGCCATTGCCCTACTCCGCCGCCTTCGACATATCTGCTGCCAATAACTATATCAAGATCGCTATTCCCTTTTAATGTTTCCAGCATCTTAGGCAATATCGCCTCATCGTGCTGCATATCTGCATCCATAACGGCCATATAATCTGACGAGCAAGAAAGCATCCCTTCTATACAGGCAGAAGACAAACCCTTGCGTCCGATCCTTTGAAGGCAACGGACCCTTGCATCTTTCCTGGCTATGTCCCTAACCACTTCAGCCGTTCCGTCAGGCGAATCATCATCAACAAAGATCGCCTCCCACGAACACCCTGCCAATGTTGAAGAAAGTTTTTCAACTAAGACCTTAACATTGTCTTTTTCATTATATGTCGGGATAACTATCGTTATTTGTACGCTCAAAATAAACCTCCTTTATTCTGGATCGTTTATAATATTACCTTCTGGACATATCATAAAGATATATCTGTGCACCGTCGCCCTTAAATTCCATAATTACTTTTCCGCGCAGACCAAAAGCACCCAAAATAATATCCTTAAGGTCCTCTTCACATCTGGTTAAAAAGACCCAAACACGGTCGCTGTTACCTTCATATTTAACAGGCGCCTGCTTAAATATTACCTGAACACCGCCTTTATCCTGCGCCGAGACGATCCTTCTAAAATGCCCTTCTTTATCAAAGATATTATAATCATATTTCATCGCGGCATATTTTACGCCTTTAAACTCCCCTGTTTGATGGGCAAATTGCCCCGTCAGAACACCTTCCATCCGGTTGCCTTCATACTCGCCCAGATAGACTTTCTGCAGGTCTGAATAATACCCCAGATTCTTGGCATAATACCAAAAGCTGAACTGGCCTGATGTATTAAAAAATATCATATCTCCCGGTAAATAATATTTCTGCATAAACGCCAATGCCTGCCTGTTATGCTCGGAACCGCCCCGCCCTCTTGTAAAATTATGCATTGCCGCCATGAACGGCTGATACAGCAAAACGTATGCTATCACTAATGCTATGACCGAGGATACTCGGGCTTTATTAAATTTAATATTAACACTTGATGATAGAATAACTATTATCGACGGCACTAAAAACAGTATAACCCTTCCCCTAAACGGATATTTTCCTATAAGCGCAGCAAAAAGCGTGATCAAGACAGGGGAAACAAAAAGTAAGAACTGCTCCTTGTCCCTTTTAAAAAGCTGCCAGCATCCGGCAAAAAATATCAATGAGCCTAAAACACCTATATGAAAAGGAAGTTTTTCAAAACACATACCGCCGGGCTGCTTGAACATCTCAAAAAAAACATCCTTTATCCAGGCTAATGCAGCAAATGAAAATATGGCATCCGGCCCAAAAGCGCCTACCCAGGTAGCCTTCAAAGAATCTCCATGTACCATTTGCGATAAAGAGATCTTATATAAAAAGACAAAACTAACCAGCCAGATCACAAAAACAGGCAAAAAAGATATCAGGTCTTTCCATTTTTTATTGATCAAGATCATTGTTACCGCTGTAAGGCCCAAAGCCGTCAGAATGAAAATACAGGCGCTTGATATCCAGATTATAGATCCGCCGGACAGCCCTAGAAGAAGGATATTCTTTAGTCCTAAACCGGACTTTCTTACATGAATAAAAATAAAAACTAATATTAGCGCCATGAGGACATCGCTTGAATAAGGCTTTGTGTCCCCGCAATACTGAATAAGCGGGTCACATACGGCGAAAAACACCAGCGCGACTTTCTGAGCCCTTTCGCTGAATAATCTTTTTACGATCAGATAGAACAGCAGCAACGCACCAATGCCTGACAAAAGAGGAAAAAGCCGGAAAGCAAGCTCGTTGTTGCCAAATATAGTGATCGAAAATTTTTCGATCAGCTCAAACCCGATTGGCGGCTTTGCAAACTCAGGAAAGATATCAAATCGCGTCAGTATCTCTTTGAACGTCCTGCTTCCTATGCTAACAGTAGTTACCGCTTCATCAAGCCAGACAGAATGATTCTCCAAAAAAAGCTTTACCCTGAAGAGAATACCTAAAGCTATAATTGACATATCAAAGCCATTGCTGGAAACAATAGCGGCAACAACATCAATAGCTTTTTTTATGATTTTTCTCAAAGTATCAGATCTCCCGCAATTACTTAATTATCAGAAACTCCCCCATTGCCAAATGATCAAGGCCGCTTTCCTTGAACATAAGAAGGGCATCTTGGGGGCTGCATATCATCGGCTCCCCTCTCCTGTTCAATGAAGTGTTTATGACAACAGGGACACCTGTTCTTTGATGAAAGCAGCTTATAAGCTTATGATATTTTGG
>Ga0208977_1000962_pt1 | contig 16489 bp, 8 predicted proteins | sample RifOxyA2_FD_184030 | JGI IMG/M metagenome (GOLD analysis project Ga0208977, IMG submission 184030) | Groundwater microbial communities from Rifle, Colorado - Rifle Oxygen_injection A2 (SPAdes) | ecosystem: Environmental > Aquatic > Deep subsurface > Groundwater | place: Rifle, Colorado, United...
ACCTCCAAACCGCGCGGCCTCGGATTTCATAGACGCGACATAAAGCTCTCCCCTGGTTGATCTTTTCTTTTTACCCTTGCTCGCCTCTTCTTCTTTTTCGGAAATTGTAAATGCCGCGTCCGCGGTTTCAGCCCACCAATCCGGACGGTAAGAAGTAAGACCGCGCGCCGTGTCTTCTGCGCGTTGTTTAACCGGATACATCTTGTCAAAATACTCTTTCGTCAGATCTTCCGCTTTGGGCATTGCCGTTAAATCAAGTTTTTCGCCTTTAAACACTTCGGACAACATCTCAACATACTCGGGCGGGAATGGTTCGGCGCTGTCTTTGCCGATTTTGGCCTTTATTTCAATAAATTCTTTTTTGTACTTAACATACAAATCATACGCGCCCCTTTGATCTCCGGCGCGTTCTTTTTCTTTTGCCAACAACAAATAACCCCCCAATCTTTTGTTTTCTTCCTCTGTAAAAGCCATTTCCGGCGGCGCTTCCGGCGCGGTTTTCCCGACATCGATCGGGATTTCATCCCGATGTAAAATCGGGATGAGTGTTCCCTCATCTACGGACTCAACTTCCGTTTTTACGGCTTTTTTGCGAAATTTGTCTAAAATTGAATCAAGGTGTCTTTCAGGCATATATATTAAATTAAACTCTTTCCACTACCGCGGTCAAGTCAAAAATATTTGAATAGTTTAACTTTTCCAGTTCGGCATCAGTTGAAACAATAATCACGCGCGCTTCTTTGACTGCGTCCACAAACACGCGCTCTTCCAAACGCGGATATTCCATATGTCCGTCTTGCGCGAGCAGATAAAGCTGATTGTAAATTTTTGGATCTAAATATTCACGCAAACGAATCAAAGCGATTCGGCCAGCGCGCATCGCGTCCGCCAGTTGGCCGATAACTTCATCCGCATCGGTTTCTGCCGTTAAATCAATAGTGGTAACCAAATTCGAATTTGGCGCCAGCGCGGCGACATCGCCGAGATTGACTTTTTTAACCACAAGAATCGCCAATTCTTTCTTCTTTGAACCTTGTATGCCATCAACTACTTTATAAAATTTTTTGATTTTTTCTTCGGTTGTTTTGTTAATCATATAATATTAAACATTAAAAAATAATTTTTATTTTATCAACTCCTCAAGCTTCCCCGCCAATACCTCCGACAACTTCTTTACATTCACATTGGGAATATTTTCAACATTTGGCAAATCATTTCTATAAAATTCGGAAACATGCTCCGTCCCCGAACCCAAGCCGACGCCCAAAACATATTGATCGCCCGCCTCCGATATATCTTTTATGACTTGCCTCAATTCTTCATTGCTGTCCAAACCGGCATATCGCGGTACTTTATGAACGCCGTCCCCGGCAGGCATACCATCGGACAAAACCACCAAAAATTTATTCGTTCCTGTTTGTTCGCGCAAAATGGCGGACGCGCTCTCAATACAATACCCATCATTATTAAATTTAGCGCGATTATGCTCGCCCTGATTGTCTGTTTCCTTTTTCATTATACTCATATTCTTTCTTGTCTTGTCGTCCAGTTCGCTATCAAAATCTTTATAATGAATCAATTCATCCTGAAATCCATAAACGGCAACTTTAACTGTGCCGAGCGTCGCATCCACCTTTGCCAGCGCTTCCGCGAACAAAACCGCGCCTTTGAATGTCTCCTCTATTTTTTGTTGGTCTCTCATTGAACCGGATAAATCCACCAAAAGAATAAATTTGTAATCAGGCCTCTCTTCCGGCTGTCTGCGTTCAAAAAGTTCTTTATAATCGCGTTGGCCTTCATACTTCATCGCTCCCTTAAGACGCAACTTTTGCCCGGGAAAACCGCGTCTAAACTGCGGAAAACGTTTGGCAATAAAAATATTCATCAAATCATCGGCGACTTTATCAACATACGGCTTGACTGATTCAAAAGCCCTCTCATAATCGCCTTTTTCGGCTTCCAATTTTTTGTTAATTTCCTTGCGCGCGTCCACCAGCTCTTTTGCAATTTTTTTGGCGCCTTCCGCTTTTTTAACTTCCGCTTCCACCCTCTTTTTCTCTTCCGTTTTTGTCTCCGGCTGGTCAGAAAATTTTCCTCTAATCATTTTATCAAGATCAGTTTCCAATTCATCAAGCAAATCCTTGGCTTTTTTCTCGGCTCCCGCTAAAAACTCGCCCCATTCTTCTTCTGACATTCCGTCTATTTTTTCTTTCAGTTTTTTCTCTATTTCTTTCCGCATATCTTCGGGCATTTGATCTAAAGGCATCGGCTCGCCCCCCTTTTCCGCCGGCGCAAACTCACCCTTTTCAATCACCTCTTTAATCATTTGGCGAACCGTTTCATCATCAACTGATTTATCCACCAATTTTTTATATTCCGGCCATATTTTTGACCTGACAATACCAAACATTAATTTTGCTTTTTTAACAATTTCGTCCTCTGTCGGTTCATTGCCGGGCAACGCGCCATAGGCCTTGGCCGCGTCGTCAATGGTTAATTTCAACACTTCGCGAACATCTTCCGGCAAATATTCTGAAAACTTGCCCGTATGCCAATAACGGAAAACTTCCATACCATACTGGATATGTTTTGGAGCGTAGCCCAATTTCTCTTTTGCCTTCGCGTCAATTCTGTCTTCTTCCGGCAAGTCTTCTTCATAAACCTGTTTGAGCCAATCAGCCGCGCCTTCGTATTTCTTGCCAGCCCAATTATCTACGCGCGGATCTTCCACTGCGTTCATCAAAAATGAAAAACCCGACTCCTGCCATTGTTCTTCAGGAACAAAATCCAACCGAGAAACACGGCGATGGGCGCCTTCATGGACAATAAGACCAAGGCAATAATCCAATCCTTTACGCCTAACATCTTCCACGTCAACCTCAATCGTATTTATCGGTTTAAATATGTATTGCCAGCCCGGCTTTTTGCCAATTTCAACTCTCATAGCAAAATCCTTGCCTATCGTTCTTCCCATTGTCCGCAGACGCTCCATTCTTTCAGCGAGTTCTTCTTCGGATATTTCAACATCCGAACCTGACGGTTCGTCTTTTTCCGCGTCCAAAGTTTTAATTGATGAATTATATTCTCTTTCTCGCCAAACCATATTGGTTAAGTAAAAGTATTTAATTAAAAAAAATCAGCGGCCAAACATCAGTTATTTCTCAAACACGACCGAGAGGCGGAACCCCCTACCGTCCCACCTACTCCCGCGATGAGCGTTGTTGACATAACCGGCACCGCCATTCCCCGAGTAGCCAACCATCAAACGGTAGCCGCCACTGTCGGTTCCGTCTTGTTTAAGCAGTATGGTTGAAGTCCATTCATAAGTATTTGTTTGCGAGTTTTCCGGATGATTGAGCGTTGTTTGTAAATTACTGATAATCGCGGGCGTTAAAATTACCTCAAAATCCGGAACAGTTATATGTTTATTGACAAATTCGTCTTTAATTTTCTCTTTTACTTTTGGCAATAATTCATTGGTTATTTGATCCCAACTTAACTTAAAGCGATTGGCTTTATCGCCAAATACCTCTTGAATAATCGGCAACAGAGGGTCTTTATCCGCGTCTTTTCCTTCGGCTGTTCCATATTGTTGAGTTCCGTTTGTATATTTTGGTTTTTGGATTGATTCGGTGAAAATGACGCTTTCCTTAAATTGTTCAGCCTCGGTTCTCATTGAGCGCTCATAAGCTTGACCCCAGGTTTCTTCGTCCGGTCCGATCATATCTTTATTCACGGCTCCATTCCACCAGCTTGGGCGGTAAGAAGTAAGACCGCGCGCCGTGTCTTCTCCGCGCTGTTCCGTTGGATACATCTTAGCAAAATACTCCTCTGTAAGCTCTTCCGCTTTTAGCATTGCCATCAAGTCAAGCTTTTCGCCTTTAAACACCTCGGACAGCGCCTCAAGATATTCGGGCGGAAACGCTTCGGCGCTTTCTTTACCACTTTTGATCTTTATTTCAATAAATTCTTTTTTATACTTAACATATAGCTCATACGCGCCCCTTTGATCTCCGGAGCGTTCTTTTTCTTTCGCCAACAATAAATAGCCCTCTAATCTTTTATTTTCTTCCTCGGTAAAAGCCGTTTCATTCTCCTTTTCCGCTTTGGCGGCTTCTGCCGGACCGGTTTCCGCCGGTTTCACGGCTTTTTTGCGAAATTTGTCTAAAATTGAATCAAAGTGTCTTTCGGGCATATAAATTGGCTATATTTATTAAACGCTCAACTAATTTGATATTATGTCCGTATTTTAACATACCCATCAATGATTGCCAAGACGAATTTAGAGAGTCAACGCCGATCTTATTTTCCGCGTAATCTTGGCATCGCTGTCTGAACAAATGTTCGCTTCTGCGGTATGTTTTTGTTCTTATTTTTTTATAAAAAGGCAAGAATCTCGCACCCAATGTTTCAACCCCGCGCGACAATTTCGCTATCTTTTTATGCGTAGAAGGAAAATCCAATTTAAGCTTTTTATTTAAAAATTCTTTTATTAAATCAGCGTGAACTTCACAGTCCCGGCGGTTTTGAAATATAAGAATAAAATCATCGGCGTAACGAACATATTTTTTCACAAATAATTTTTCTTTCGCGAAAAAATCCAGTTCATGCAGATAAATGTTAATAAACAACTGGCTGGTCAAATTACCCAGTGGTATGCCACAGCGTTCCGATTCACTCATATCCGGCGTAAATCCAACGCTATAGCTGATAATGACTTTCTTCAACAAGGCAATTGTTCTATCGCAATGAATCCTCTTGCCGAGCAAAAATAACAAAATCTCGTGGTTGATTGAATCAAAACATTTTTTAACATCCCCATGCAGAATCCAGCAATCTTCATGATAATTCGCGCTCGCCTGACGAGCGTATTTTTGTATTCGCGCGACAGCGCGATGCGTTCCCATTTTCTTTCGGCATGAAAAAGAGAACGGCGAAAATGTCCGATCAAAAAACGGATAAAGAACATTGTATATCGCCTGGTGGACGATATGGTCTTTTACGGTCGGAGCTGATATAATCCTTTGTTTTGGGTCATAAACCAAAAATTTGAAATAACCACCATGGCAATATGAATCATTGTTTAATTCATCAATTATCTCAAGCAAATTTTCTTCTAAATTGCGCTCAAATTCGCGCGCCGCCATACACCCGCTTTTTCCTTTTCTGTATTCTGTCCATGCCAGCCAGATATTTTCCGGCGAACAGATTTTTTCATAACAATTTTTTAATTTTAGCATATAAATTTATATGGGCCTTGCCACATATATACTCATTCGTTCGGAAGAAGTTAAATACATTTAACTTCTTCTCTCACTCATTTCGTATATGAATACAATTCTCCTTCAAAAAACATACGGCCTCTACTCACAACTCACAAAACATATCGCTCAATTCCCCAAATTTGACAGATATAGTTTGGGCTTAAAATTAGATAAATCCTGTCTGCTTCTTTTGGAACAAATAATCACCGCTGAACAAACTGCGCCGGTTTTGAAAGATAAAGCTCTATTGGAAGCAAGCGTTAAGGCGGAAATTATCAAAATTTTTTTACGTCTAGCGATGGAACAAAAATTGATTAAAGAAACCAACTATTTCGCGTGGTCGGCTATGCTTATTGAAATCGGCAAAATGATTGGTGGCTGGAAAAAATCTTTGCGCGTTCAAACTTAATTTTACAGATACGACCGAGAGGCGGAACCCCCTATTGTTCCATCTGTTCTCGCGATGATCGTTGTTGACATAACCGGCACCGCCATTCTCCGAGTTGCCAACCATCAAACGGTTGCCGCCTCTCGCGTTAGGCAAAAAACATCTCTGAAGCTACATCAATTGCCCTTTGGCTTTTGACTGTTTTTAGGCCTGTCTTTGCCCGTCGTGTCTGAATTTCTGAACCGGCTATTCAAAAATCGCCAAAGTCATTCGCAAAACGCGGACTCTGGCTGTTTTGGATATCCGAACGGGTGAACCGCGCTCGAAGGCCGGCTTCATTAACCCAAATTTTTAGTAAAAGTATCTAATTAAAAAAATCAGCGACCAAACATCAGTTATTTCTCAAACACGACCGAGAGGCGGAACCCCCTACGGTTCCATCCGCTCTCGCGAGAAGCGCCGTTGACATAACCGGCACCGCCACCCTCCGAGCCGCCAACCAACAAACGGTCGCCGCTGTCTGTTTCGTCTTGTTTAGACAGTATGGTTGAAGTCCATTCATAAGTATTGGTTTGCGAGTTTTCCGGATGATTTAGCGTTGTTTGCAGATTACTGACAAGCGCTGGTGTTAAAATTACTTCAAAATTGGGAACAGTTATGCGTTTGCCGACAAACTCATTTTGGATTTTTTCTTTTACTTTTGGCAGTAATTCATTGGTTATTTGATCCCAGGTTAAATTGAAACGATTGGCTTTATCGCCGAATACCTCTTGAATAATCGGCAATAGCGGGTCTTTGTCCATTTCAATTCCTTCAGTTGTGCCGTATTGCTGGGTTCCGTCTTTGTAATTTGGTTTTTGGATTGATTCGGTGAAAAACAAAGAACCTCCCAACCGCGCGGCCTCGGATTTCATAGACGCAACATAAAGTTCCCCAAATGTCGCTCTTTTCTTTTTGCCACCACTCGCCTCTTCTTCCTTTTCGGAAATTGTAAATGCCGCGTCCGCGGTTTTAGCCCACCAATCTCCTCTCTTATTTATAAGACCACTTGTTTTATCCTCATCCGATTGTTTTGTCGGATACATCATCGCGAGATATTTGTCGTCAATCTGATCAGCAGATGGCGCGTTCATCGGCTCAAGATTATTTTTACCAAAAATTTCTGACATCGCGCGCGTGTGCTCCAACGTAAATCCCTTAGGAATTTCCGGCGCGTCAAGAACAGGGGCGATAACACCATATCTTTTACCACGTTCATCCAAATGCTCCTGCAGTCCAACGAAACGACCTGCAAACTCGGGAACCCCCGTTTCTTTGTTAAGCATAATATCTCTATGCCCTTTTGGCAAAACCATTCCGCCAAGTTCTTTTTTTATGCTTTCTAATTTTTGCGTCATTTCCGCGTCTTCAATTTCATCTTGTTCCGACGTAGCTTGAGATTTTGGTTCAGCGACATTTATAAGTTTAACCAAATCCATAATTTTTTTTCGATCAGTCAAACTTTTACATTTATTGGCAAAACCATAAATAATGGCATCCTGTATGGTTTTTTTCATTTTGCCCGGCTCATAAAATTTACGGATATACTCTCTAAAACGCCAATCATCACGTTGATCAAAATCAAAGGTCTGCGTCTGGTCCTTGGCAATCTCGCCTTTACGAAGCATCTCGCGCGCTTTATCAGAGAATTCGGCGTATTTTGTATACAAATCCCTAACCCATTCCACTCCGAAATAATCCGCCAAAGTTTTTTCCGCGGGAATTTCCTCGTTTTGAACGGTGTTTATCCTATCTGATTTGATTTCCGGCGTAGGTACGCCGTCAGCGACCATAAGCCGTAGCGCCCTTACTTCTTTAGGCAGTTCACCCATATTCTGATAATTCCAACGAGATATCCATTCCGCGGATAATGGAATGCGTCCCTTGTATCGGCCTCCGGGAGGATTAACTGTGGCGAACAGACGGAAACCCTCATCTCGCTCCACTACTTTTGATCCATCCTCGGATAACACGAGTTGTCCGCCCTTTTCCAATAACGCATTTAACCTGACCAAAATTTGCGGTTCGCAAGTATTAACCTCATCAAGCACCGACCACGCGCCATTTTTCATCTGCTTCGGAATGTCTCCATCTTGCCATACCCAATCACCCTCCGGCACTTCTACCCCTTCTAACGTAGCAATCATTTCCAATTCTTCTTTAGTAAATCCTGTTGCCGGTTCCGCCTGTTCGGGCGCGTCTTCTTTTTTACCCGTTCGTTTGATTCCCATTTTGGCCTCAATAAGCTGTCTTGCTTTTTCATTTTTACACTGATCAGGATTCTTTAATAAAGATTCTATTTTCTTTCTAACTGTTTCCGTTCGCGGAACCCATTTACCGATTAAATCCGTTGTGTCTGTCTGACCGTTAAGCGACATTCTGTATACTTCTTTGTTACACAGATGAGCCAAATACTCAATCGTATATGACTTTCCGACCGCGGCTTCGCCTTCCAAAAGCAACGGCTGATCCAAAGAGGCCGACTTAGCGATTGTTTGCAGCATATTTAACGAAAATTCGTCCTCGGAAAAATTGGCGAACCTTTCCGCCGGAGGTACTCTGGGACCGGCTTCAGGACTACGTTCTATTTCAACTCCGGCTATTTTAACTGATTCCGGAGTAATCTCAATAGACCGCCTTGGCTTTCTTTCCTCCATGGTGGTAATAAATTCTGACGGCCGTCTTGTCTCGGACATATTTATTGTAATTATTTTTTTAAATTAGTTTTATCTATGATTATTTTAACCCTAACTTGGCTGGCTTGTCAATAAACAAATTACGAAAATATAACGATTTTTTGCTTGTGGACAAATGGGTATTGACAAAGTGCTAAAATTGATATATATTAATAGTAATGTCGAGTACGGATTCTATTGAACTCTGAAAGTCCGAGATTAATTTCTCGGTCTTTCTTTTTTTATAAAAAAGAAATACTGTAATTTTGTTGAACAAGTGATTATGTGATTAGATGGTCAGGTGGTGAGGTGTTCAAGCGATTTCCACCGTCTCGGCAAAATCCGGAATATATGTCTTTATTCCCATTTCATCGCGCAAACTATGAGCAAGAGCCGTGGCGGAAGCCGGTTCGCCATGAACGCAATAAATCTTTTTGGGAAGTTTTTGCGCTCCCCTAACCCAACTCAATAATTTGCTTTTATCGCCATGCGCCGATAAACCGCCAATCGCCTTAATCGCGCAATTCACTTCTATTTCTTCGCCAAATATTTTTACTTTATCCGCGCCTTCGTATAATTTTCTGCCTAAAGTGCCTTCCGCCTGATACCCGACAATTATCAGTGTTGAATTAGGGTCAGGTAAATAACGAAAGGCGTGATGTAAAATGCGTCCGCCGTTCATCATCCCCGCCCCCGCGATTATCATTTTAGGATTTTTTACTTTATTTATTTCTTTTGACATCTCCGGAGTGCCGGTAACCTGCAAACCGGGAAACACAAAAAAATCATCGCCGGCATCAACAATCTCCTGCGCCTGCCTGTCATAATATTCAGGATATTTTCTATACACGGGCAAAGCGTTAATCGCTAACGGACTATCTAAAAAAATCGGCAACGCCACCGGCAATTTTTGTTTAAACTTATTCATCTGTTTTAAATCATAAAGAAATTCCTGCGTGCGTTCCAATGAAAAAGAAGGAACCATAATCGCCCCGCCCCGTTCATACGCTTCATTGATTAATTTCAAAACTTTTTCCACGCTTTCTCTGTGACTCTCATGATCCCTGTCTCCATAAGTTGACTCACACAGCAATACATCAGCGTCCGCGCCGATTTGATCGGTTTCGCGCAATATCGGCACATTGCTGTTGCCAATGTCGCCGGAAAAAACTATTTTTTTGCCTTCCGCTTCAACTTCAATAAACGCCGAACCAAAAATGTGTCCGGCATCCTTCCATACCGCTTTGATTCCGCCTATATCCAATTCTTCATAATAATTTATCCCCTTACACAATTCATACGCCTTATTTACATCTTCGGTGGAATACAAAACCGGCGCTTGAAATTTTTTATGCTCATATTCCATAATTTTTTGCGCGTCTTCCCAAATTAAAAGCGTCAGTTCAACCGTGCCTTTGGTCATATAAATCGGCCCGTTATAACCGTCCCGCACCAATTTCGGTATCCGACCGGTATGATCAAGATGCGCGTGAGTAATAAAAACCGCGTCAAGCGTTTTCGGGTCAAATAAAAAATCATCATGATTTTTCGCTTCATTAAAATTTGAGCCCTGAAACATTCCACAATCCACCAGTATTTTTTTATCTTTTGTTTCCAGCAAAAAACATGACCCCGTTACTTCGCGCGCCGCGCCGTAAAAAGTTAAACGCATAAAAAATTATAATACTTTAAAAACAGAGGTATTATATAAGAAAAAATCCAAATTGACAATTATGTCCTAAATTCGAATATCGAAATCCGAAATCCGAAACAAATTCGAAAAATAAAAAATCCAAAATTAAAAAAACATTTTGAACATTAGAACATTAGAACATTTCGTTATTGTTTTAAAATTTTAAATTGAAAATTGAAAATTATTGGTTTTTTGTCTGGATTCCCGTAGACACGGGAATGACAAGACGGGATTGCGACGGCCTAAAGGCCTCGCAATGACAAAAAACAATTTAGCAATGTATCAATTCAACAATCACCATCTATAATCTTTAATCTAAAATCTAACAACTAAATTACAGTCCCAACTGTCCAACCCAACCGAACGTTTCTTCAAGGTTGCTCATGATAACTTGGAAGACTGACTCTTTTTGCCTTGGAGTCAATAATGTGTATGTTCTGGAACGGGTAATATTTCCCGACGAATCAACCGATTCCACCTGGAACTGATAAACCGCCCCCGGATCAAAATTGGTTATCACCAAAATATGCCTCTTCACATAATTCGGATCTAAAGGTGTTTTTTGATTAAACTCCACTTGATCTTCCGTTACCCCAAACCCCCTTTGGTAGAATATCTGGCTGGTGGAAGGTTCATTTGTCACCCACGATAATATCGCCTGAACCGCAGTTTGGTCACCGGGCAATAAAGCCGCATCCGTTTGCACTTGAGTAATCACCGGTGGAGCGTCCACTTCTGAAGTTGAAAAAGTTGAGATGGTCTTGGAGACGATATTTCCGTTCAAATCTTCACCTGATAATTCCACCTGATAAGTCAACCCCGATTCCATATCTTCGGTCACTACCTCATGCAAAGCTGTTACCGCCTTATCATAGGCGCTTCTAGCCGAATCAATCATCAGTATCCCATCCGCTCCGTATGGTATATATACCACTCTTGAATCGGTTGGCGCGTTTGTCGTCCACGACCATACCGCTTCGGTATCAGATTTTGAGTTTACTTTATAAGTTATAATTTCCAATTGTTCGTCTCTGGTCGTGAAAAGAAAATCCCTTGACATCGCCGTGTCGGAAACCGGCGTCTTTGACCTTACTTGATAATGATAAAGCGTATTCGATTTTAATTCGGAAATCAAAACCTCGTGGTTTTCCACTTGTTCATCGGCATTGCCGACCACCTGCACATATTCCTGATTATTTTGATAAGTCGTGTCCGGCGCTATCGCCACCAACGAATTAGCTAACTTGTCCGTTGTCCAAAATATTCGGGCATAAGTTGAACCTGCTTCAACCACCGGCTGTCCGCTGATTAAAGGAATCGGAACCAGTTTGCCCAATTCAGCGATTGTGGAATATTGCGTCGCCAAGCCCAACTCAAGCGCTTCCGTTGAAATCTGTCCACTCATTCTTCTGATTATATCCGCTGTTTTATCAATCAAAGATTTGAATACCGACTCCGGACTGCCTTCTTCCGGAGTTTCCAAAGCATCTTGAAAATCTTGCAATTCGTCCAGTTCTTCAAACCCTGAAAGCGCGGTAAAAGTCTGATTGGCCGAATAGGCGCGATTGCCGGACTCGTCAATTGAAGTCACTCTATAATTATATATAGTGGACGGAATTAAATTATTTATTTCCAAACTATGGTTGGTGACGAACCTGTCAAAATCAACCAACACTCCGGTATATTCCGTTGTCTTGCCAAATTGAATCGCGCTGTCGCCAGATTCATTGGTCGTCCATTGAATAACAGCTGAATCGGAATTAATATCGGTTGCTCTGATGCTTGAAATTGTCGGCGGTATATTATCCACTTCCACATAAGGAAAACCACCGCCTCCGCCCGGCGCGCCCGCCAAACCTTCCGCTTCCGCGGCTGTTTCCCTAACCACCACTTCTGACTCTTCAGAAAGCGTTTCCAAAGTGGTAAACGAACTTTGCGAAGAAGTCGTGGCGTTGTCTGAACCATCCACAGACGATACGGTAAAATAATACGTTGTATTTACAGTTAGACCGGTAAGCGAAACCGTATGGCTCAAATTCAATCCTGTCGCTAAAGTTGAATAATTATCCAAACCGCCCGAAGTCGTGCCATACATCATTTGCGATGTGGCGCCTTCATTTGTTGTCCAAGTAATGACTGCTGTCGTGTCCGCCACCGGCGACGCGGTGACGCTTGATATGGTCGGCGCGGTGGTATCAGCGGTTGTCGTAAATGTATAATAATCCCCGCCATTGGTATCAGTAGCGGCGCCGGATGTGACATAAAAATAATATCTTGTGCCTTGAGTTAATCCTGTTATAGTAATGGAATGTTCTGTAACGGGAGTCGCGCTGGTTTCATTTGATGAACCGGATAAATTAGAATTGGTTGAATAATATACCGTAGAATCAGAGGACACATTTGTATTCCAAGTTATGGTTGCCTGGTTATTTAAAGCGCTTTCAACTGATACTCCGGAGATAGTCGGCCCATCCGTAGTAGCAATACTATACGCGCCCCCGCCACTGTCAATTTCCGTGTTGCCATCCGGATCGGCTGAAGCTACTTGATAATAATAGGTCACGCCCGGAGTCAATCCTGTAACTGTAACCGAGTGTCCTCCCAGACTGCTGCCGGCGGATTTTACCATTGTGTCCACCGTCGTCGTGGTGAATGTCGGACCAAAAGCGGACGCGGAATAAGCCACGCTTGAACTGGAAACTTCATTTGTATCCCATGTAATCGTGAAACTTTGCGTAGTAATATCGGATTCGGCTATATTTGAAATTGTCGGCGCGGTCACATCTGTTCCGCCTTGTCCATCGGCATTATCGGAAACTACGGAAGAAAAATTTGAAGTGCTTTTATACGAATCCACGGTAGCGACTTTATAATAATAAGTGGTATTAGCGGAAACAGTCTGGTCAAGATAATAATTATTTGTTCTAGTGGACTCGCTGGCCAAATATGAATAAGTTACTCCATCGGTTGAACGATAAATATCATACCGGCTGAATCCTGGGGTTGGCAAAGCCACCGTCGTCCAAACGATAAATTCTTTATAGTCACCGCTGGTTGGATTGGAAATATCTTTTATCATCAAACCGGTTGGCGTTTCAGGAGTGGTCGCCGATTGGATTGTAGTTGTATTGGAAAAAGAATCTCTATATTGCGTGTAGACCGTATCAGGGTCAGAACCTAAAGTTACAGTAGACGTCAACGCTGAAGCCACCCAGGAAGCCCCGGACATCGCCGAATCAAGCGAGGTGGCCATTTCTATACTATTTGTATCGGCAACGGTATGATAAACCGTAGCCGGACTGGTAGTAGCCACTACCCAAATCGCCGGAGTGCTAACCGTCGGGTCGGCCACATCAAACGCAAACGCTCCGGAAGTTGACGAAACCGTATTGTTAGCCAGCTCGCCATCGTCTTCCGTCACTCTTATCTTCATTTGCGAAACATCCTGTCCGTCAATTTCATCTCTTGCCTGCCAAATTACTGTCGTTGTCGTCCAACTGGAAATTGATCTCGTGGTGGTCGCGCCGGTTGATAAATGGCCCAGAATATTACTCCAAGATGAACCATTATTCAAAGAATATTCAAAAGAAGAAGTGGCTGTGCCGGTATCCGTATCTTTAGCGCCCCAATTAATTGACACATGGCCATTTGATAATTGCGTGGCCGTTACACCCGAACCGGATATTTGCGGTTCTTGATTTATTACATAAGTCAGAGTCACATCGGAAAGTGTTGGTGTATTTTCACCATCAGAGCTTGAAATGTATATTTTATACTGTAAATATTGGTCGCCGGCTCCGTCAGTATGTGTTAAATTGATTGTTTCTCCTCCGGCCGGATCGGTATAGTAGTCTCCTACGCCAGTTGGTCCAAGCCAATCGCCCCAGGTCGTCCCATCAGCCGAAGTTCTTATCTGAAACTTAATATTTGTATTTGAATTAGGTAAATTTTCTGTCCATCCTATGCTGGAAAGGAAATTAGTTGAATCACCGGTATTAAAAGGATTGGAAGTAATGGTTTGTTCTACATCAGTATATCTGGTGTAGTTTATAGTTACATCGCGCAATTCCGAAGTGATACCGGTATCATTGGTCGCCAAAGCAGTCTGGTATTGAATATATCTATGTCCGTCCGTCACGCAATTATTAGACGAAATATCATTGCCGGTATTGTCTATTACATCACAACTGGCCCAAACGGTCGCATCGCCCATATCCGACCTCTGTCCGGTCCTAACTTTCATCGTAACCGATGTGTTTGCCAGAGTGCTTGTTGTCCAAACGATTGTATTCCACGCCGTGCTTGACGATGTATCTATTATATTTGAAGTAAATGTGCCGGATGAATTATAAGCCGTGCCTAAACTAAGCGTGCCTGTTCCACTAACTCCGACAACTTGAACCGGAGTGGAAACATCAATCGGCGCGTTATTGTCGCCCAATTGTCCCGATTCATTATCCCCCCAACAATACACCGCATCGCTGGAATTAATCGCGCAAGTATGATAACCGCCACCGGACAAAGGAGTAATACCCTCCAAAAATCCACTCCCGCCGACTCCTAATACTTGCACCGGCGTTGTTGTTGGAGTAGTTGTATTATCGCCCAAAGCGCCATTAGTATTATCGCCCCAACAATAAACATTATTGCTCGTATTCACGGCGCAAGTATGCAAAGAACCGGCGGAAACTTCAATAACATCAGCAAGATTGCCAACTTTGAAAACACCCAATACTTGTACTGGCGTATTTCGATTGGTTACGGTTCCGTCTCCTAATTGTCCGGCCGCGTTACTACCCCAGCAAAATGTACTGCCACTGGTATTAACCGCGCAAACTGAATCAGAACCGGCGGTAACATTAACTATATTATCCAAAGTTCCTCCACCACCAACAGCGGAAACCTGCACCGGAGCAAGTTGACTGACAAAACCGCCATTACCCATTTCACCTTCATTCCCGCGTCCCCAACAATAGACATTTCTACTAATATTCAAAGCGCAAGTATGATTGGCGCCACTGGCTATTTCAATTATACCGCTCAAAGTTCCAACACCACCTACGCCAAGCACTTGCGCCGGCGAAATAGAATCATCATAACTGTTTATACCAAGATTTTCTCCATCTCCCCAGCAATATACCGCACCGCCTGTTGTCAAAGCGCAAGAAAAATCATTTCCATTGGATGTGCTGGAAACACTTCCTAAAAATCCGCTTCCGCCAACCCCAACCACTTGCACCGGAGTATCACTCGCCGTCGGCTCATTTTGATCACCAAGTTGTCCGTCCGTATTGCTCCCCCAGCAAAAAACATTATCACTGGTATTAACCGCGCAACTATGATTTGTCGCTCCGCCTTGTCCGATATAAGTAATATTGGCCAAAGTTCCGGTACCCCCTACACCCACCACTTGAACCGGCGTATCGCTATCAGTTACGGCATTATTATTACCCAATTGACCTTCAGCATTATCCCCCCAACAATATACCGCCCCATTTTCCTTTAAAGCGCAAGAATGGTCCACACCGGCTGAAATGCCATTGGTGGCAATTGCCGATCCGGCGCTTAAATTAACCGCGTTAGTCCCAACAGCGGTGTCACTGACCGTTCCTTGTCCAAAATCGCCGGTCGTGGTTTGAACAGTAGATGAAGCCACCGCTTTTAAAGTAATTTCCGAACCCGTAGTTGTCACTACATTCGTCGGATAAATATCCCAATAATTAGTCCAGCCGGTTCTATCCGCGTGAACCGCGGTCACGCTGGAGCTGGCGGTCCAGCCGGTTTGCACCCAATTATAAGTTTCCGCCCTGACTAATTCTAAATCTCTTTTAAAAAAGAAAACTCCGCCCTGTATTATTAAATATGTAAAAACCAACCAAGAAATCATCGCCATTCTCAACGGATGAAATTCTTTTCTAGTCGCTATCAATTTTATATTCGTCCAGATATTCGGCGTTCCTCTCAAAAAAGACGGAGATAAAATTTTTATCAGCCAAAAAGGAAAATAAAAAATATTTTTGATGTAATGCCAGACTATCTGCCCGCGCAAATAATTCAACTGTCTTCTGTATTTTTTAAAATCCCCATCCTTTTTATCATGGTCTTGTTCTAACATTCTTTTGGAATGCAAAAGACTGTCCACCAGCCGATAGTGGTAAAATTTCTCTTCAACGCCGTAGTCCATTTCGTACTCCTTTACCTCCTTATTTTCCGTTTCCAGCGCTTCAGCCTGATGCTCCCGACTCCAGATTATTTTCTTCCAATGTTTTTTTGTCACAGTTTAATATATTATGAACTCATAGCGAGTTTATATAAATACTTAACCAAATTTAGCTAAAAAATAAACTTTATTTATGCCTGTCATTACGAGTCCCGACTAGGTTGGAGTGTAGTCCCGATTTCGCCTCAGCGAAATCGAGGATCCTCGATT
>Ga0208977_1000963_pt1 | contig 16478 bp, 5 predicted proteins | sample RifOxyA2_FD_184030 | JGI IMG/M metagenome (GOLD analysis project Ga0208977, IMG submission 184030) | Groundwater microbial communities from Rifle, Colorado - Rifle Oxygen_injection A2 (SPAdes) | ecosystem: Environmental > Aquatic > Deep subsurface > Groundwater | place: Rifle, Colorado, United...
TGCGCGGGGCTTGAGGGTGCGACCGCGCAATTGTATGAGTATCTTGGCGGAACATATTACGCGCTTGGGCGCACGGCGGATGCCGTCAGCGCTTACCAGCGCGCCCTCGAGCTTAACCCGGGAAACGCGGAATTACGCGCCTGGCTCGCGGAACAGCAAAAACAACAAGTAACCGATAATTGATCACCTTAAACCCTCTACCCGTCGGGGAGAGGGCAGGGTGAGGGGGAAGTCGCCGGGAACAGAACCTTTAGTTCCCCCTCACCTTAATCCTCTCCCCGTCGGGGAGAGGAAACAGGGTACTCGGTATATCAGCACAGGTGTTACGGAGGATGAGAATGGAATTTTTTAAAAAACGGAAACCGGATGAAGAGCCTTTGGCGGCCAGGCCGGCTACGCCTGTTATTCAATCATCTCCAATAATTAAACCCGAGCCTGAGCCGTTGGTTCTTGAAACCAGAAAGCCGGCGCTGCCGGATAGCGAGCAACTCCGGCAGGCGCGCATGCACGCCGAGGAGCAGATACGGCTTATCGAACAAAAAATCATTTCCCAGAGAGAGGAATGGGCGCAAAAGACGAAAGAAAAGGAAGAGGAAAGCGTTTCTATCGCGGCGCAACTCGAAATGCTGGTAAGCGAGGCGGAACGTGAACGCGAGAAACGCCAGCAGCGGCTGGATGCGCTTCAACAGCAGGTGCATCAGGACCTTGACCGCGCGGGAAAACAGTTACAGGATGAGATAAACGCCTGGAACGACAGGCTTTCTTCCAGGGAAAAGGAATTGGAAGAGGCCAAACATATTTTTGTTTTCGAGGAAACGCAGAAAAAAATTGAAACGGAGCAGGCGTTGCGCTCGCTCCAGACCGAGCTTGACCAGGTGGAAGCCAGGTATAAAACCATGGAACGCCGCCTGCTTGAAGAACAGAACCAGTGGATAGCGAAAATCAAAGGCAAGGAAGAAGAGATATCCAACCTGCGCACCCAGATTTCGCTGCGCACGGCCCAGATGCGGCTTGAGGATGAAAAAGCGCAGGCCGCAAAGAATGAGATGGAAACGGCCTGGCAGGAGCAGGAGCAGGAAATAAAGGGTAAGCTTGAGAGTCAGCAGCAGCAATGGTCAAAACTCTACCAGCAGAAGGAAGAGGAGCTTATCGCCTTGCGCTCCGCCATGGAGCGGCGTATGAGCGCGGCGGGGCTTGAGACGGAAAAACGCGAGAAGGAAATCTCCGGTATGCGGGCGCGCATAGAGGAACGGATCGCGGCCATGGACGCGTCAATCGCGCGGGAGCGCGAAAGCTGGCAGGCAATGTTGAAGAAGCGCGAAGAGGAATTCAACCAGCTGAAAGTTCAGTTCATGCTGCAGGAAAGCCAGGAGAAGGCCGACAGCGAAAAAAAATACCAGGAATTCAAGGATGCCGAAGCCCTTGCGAACCGGAGGCTCAGGGAAATCCGCCAGAAGATGGAAGAGGAAAAGTCCCAGTGGAACCGCGCTATCTCCCAGAAAGACGAAGACCTGAAAGTTTTTAAGATACAGGCTGAACTCAAGGTGAGGCAATTGCAGGATTCGTGGGAGAAACGCAAGGCGGGCGCCGAACAGGAGAAGGCCGGCCTCCTGAAGGAACTCTCGGATCTGGAAACGATGTTTAAGCAGGAGAAAGCGCGCTGGCAGAAAGACATGGAAACGAAAAACGGGGAGATAATCGCATTCCAGAAAGAGCGCCAGGAAAATCAGGCGAAACTGCTGGCTTCGGAGCAGCAGGTTCTGGCCGAACTGCACCTTAAAAAGCAGGAGCTTGAAAAAGAACTGTCGGAAATAGAGCTTGCGTTTAACAGGGAAAAAACGCGCTGGCAGGAGATAATTGCCGGTAAGGAAAAAGAGGTTGCGGCGGCGCGCATTGAATTGGCCGGCCGCGAATCTGCCATTAACCGCGATATAGCGGCCGTCGAGATGCAATTGAAGACGGAAATGGCGCCCGCTATAAAGCAGATAGAAGACCTTAAAATACGGATAAGGGAACTGCAACGGCATACCGCGGACGAGCTTTCGCGCAAGGAGAGCCAGCGCAAAACCATCGAGGAGCAATACAAACGCCAGGAAGAGAGCATCCAGCAGCGCATGGCCGGCCTGCGGGAAAAAACCGGCCTGACCCAGGCGCAGATGCAACAGAAAATCACCGCGATGCAGGCTCAGATGGATGCGCAGGATGCCGCCTCAAAAGATACCATTTCGAAATTGCAGGTGGAAGAAGAGGCCATCCGCGCCGAACTTTTGCAGGAGAAGGAAAAGGCCGCCGGGCTTAAAGCCGCGCTGCTCGAGGAATACGGCGCCCGGCAGCGCAGCCAACGCGAACAGATCGAAGCGCTTGAAAAAGAACGCGGGGATATGGAAGAGAAATTCAACGCGGAATCCGCCGCCAAAACCCGGGAGCTTGAAGACGAACAAAAGCGGCTTGCCGGCCTGGAAGAAAAAGGAAAACAGGATTTGGCGGCGCTTGAGGCGGAACTGGCTGAACTTAAAAACTCCGGAGAAAAGGAGCTGTCCGAATACTCGCTGCAACTTGAAAATGCGCGTAATCAATATGAGAAGGCGGCCGCGGCCAAACAGGACGAGATATTTTCTTTACGCCAGGCGCTCAAGGACAATGAGCTGCGCCTGCATGAGGAGCTTGACGCGTTGAAGGCCGAGCTGGAAGCGGAGATAAACCCGCTTGTCATGAAGCAGGAGGAAACGCAGGAACAACTGGATGCGCTAAAGATAAAAGTGCGCGATACGCTAAGCTCGTGTGATGCGCGCATAGCCGCTCTAAAGCAGGAACAACTGCAAAAGGAATCGGATTTTGCCGGCGCCCGCGACATGCTCTCCGGCCGGCGCGCGCAGGCTAAGGACGAACTGCACCGGAATCTTGTTTCCCTGCAGGAAGAGCGTCGCATGCGCGAGTCGGAGTTTGAACGCGCCATCGCCGCAAAGCAGCAGGAATGCGGCGGCCTGGAAGAAGAGATCGCGTCCCGCCAGCAGTCATATTCGGAAAAAAAGCGGCAGGAACGGGAGCGCGCGCAAGATGAGATCGAAAAGATCAACTCGGGCATCCGCCTGCTGGAAGAGAGCAGGGCTCAGCTTGAGAGAGAGTATCCGCGTGAGCTTGCCCTGCGCACCGACGAGATAGCCGCGCTTGAAAAACAGATTCGCTCCCGCGAAGATTTTTACGCCCGCCAGCAGTCGCTTGCTGAAAAAGGCCTTGAAAATTTCCAGCGCCGCGCCGAGCGCCGCCTCGGGCAGATACGTTTTTCGCTCGCCCAGGTGGAAGAAAAAAGGCAGGCAGCCCTGCTTGCGCTCCAGGACAAGATGAGCGCGCTTTCAGCGGACATGGAGCGCAGGGAAAAAGAACGGCGCGAGGAATTCGAGCGCGAAGCGAGAGTTTTCGCCGAGGAAAAATACAGGCTGGAACGGCAGAAGGCGGAACTTGAAGAAAGTTTCAATGCGCTGCAATCGCAGTCGCGCGAGCAGTTGCGCCAGAGCAGCCAGGAAATAATGGCGCTCCAGTCGGAGTTGGCCGAAAAGGAGAAAACCTGGGAACAGGGCTGGAAACAGAAAGAGCAGGAGCTTGCCGCCGAAAAGGCCGTTCTCTCTCAGGAGCTGGAAACGCTTGGCGCGCGCCTGAATGAGGAAGAGGCGCTTGCAAAACAGAGGATAGGCGAGAAGGAAGGCGAGATTACGCATTTCCAGAACCAGTACACGGTGCGGCTAAACGACATGATAGCCGACATAACATCTAAGAAGCATTCGTGGGAAGAGGCGAACAGCCGGCTTAAGGAGCAGGTTGACGAGCTTATAAAAAACAGCGAGGAACTGCATAAAACCTGGGATGCGACCCGCGATACAAGGGACAAGGAACTGACCGCGCTAAAATCCAATCTCGAATTCTGGGAACTGAGGGTTAAGGCGGAAGAGGATAAACGGCTTACGGAATGGGACGAGGAAAAGCATGCGCTTGAGACCAGGATAAAGGAAACCGCGGACGCGCTTGCTCTTGAGCAGAAAACGCTGTCGGCGGCAATAGAGGAAAAGGAAAGGGCGCTTGCGCGCCTGCATGATGAATCCCGGCAGGATGAAGACAGGAAACAATCCCAGTGGAAAGAGACCGAGAGCCTTCTTTTGGCGGAGCGCGAGCGCCTTGCCGCGGATGTAGCCGGGCGCGAGAAGGAAGCCAGGGAAGAGTCCGCGAAAATTGAAAAGGAGAAGAAAGACCTTGACCATGAGATCGAACGCCTGAAACTTGAGAGCGCTTTGAAAGAGACTGAGAGACAATCCCAGCGCCATCGCGCGGAACGCGACCGCCGGCGGATGCAGCGTAAACTTGAGGAGCAGCTTTCCTCGTTGCAGCGCCGGCTTTCCGAGGAAAAAGAACAATGGGCGACGAAGCTGCATTCAAGGGACGAAGAGATAAAAACATTGCAGGTGCGCCTCGTGATGCGCGAGGAACGCCGGCAGGCTGAAATAAAGAGGCGGCACGAGGAGATAGATAAAGCCCTCGCCTCGCTGTCCGGCGATCTTTCCGCCATCGCCGGCAAGCGTGAAAAAATTGAACCTGCGGCGCGCGAGGAGATCGAGCGGCGCGCCGCCGAACTTGAAAAAATCAGAACAGAACTGGAGGCCAAAGAGAAGCAATGGCGTGAAAAGCATGTTGCAAAACAGGCCGCGCTGGAAGTGATGTCCGCGGGGCTGACTAAGGAATTGGCGGACATGGAAGAGCAGCTTGAGGCGGAAAGCAGGCGGTTGGCGCAGCGTTTTGAGATCAAGCAGAAACAGATAGAAAACCTTAACGCCACTATGATTGAAAAAGAAAACGAACTCATCCTGGAGCGGGAATGCACCCAGGATTTTATAATACAATTACGGCAAAAAACCGATGAGCTGAAACGGCAGGTCAAAAGAAACATGGCGGCGCCGGAATCCGGCCGGGACGATAAAACGGCCGCTATTTTCGACGAGGCTATAGCGCTTTACCAGAAAACTGATTATGCTGCGGCGCTGGAAAAGCTTGCCCTTGTGGTGCAGCGCCAGCCGCGGTTCGCGGGCGCTTTGCAATACATGGCGCTCTGCCATCTTCACCGTGGAGACGCGGAAAATGCCAGGCGCCTTGCGGAACGCGCGTTCGAAATCGAGCCGCATAACGAGCAATTAAAAGAATGGATCGAATCCCTAAAATAATTGAAAAAAATAATCTAAAAGGAGAATCAAATGGCAGATGAAATGAAGCCCAGATTTCCGCAACGGACGCCGCCGCCGTTGCCTTCACAAAAACTACCGTCGCTACCTTCGCAGGGCGGCCTGAAGCCCCCGGCCTTGCCGCCGCGCCAGGCCTCTCCCGCCAGGCCGGTTGCGCCACCGCCTTGGGCGCCCGCGGCCCCGCCGCAAAATGCGCCCGTCCGGCAACCTTCGGCGGATACTGCTTCCGCGTCGGCGGAAATTGAAGATATGCGCCGGCAGATGGAAGCGCAGGTCATTGAACTCCAGAAACAGCTCCAGGAAGAGCGCGAGAAACTGCTTCTCCAGACGGTGCGCGCCAAGGAAGAGGAGGCGATGGCTTCCAAGGTGGAGGAATCGCTTAAAGATATTCAGGACCGTCTCCGCCGTGAAAAACGCGAGCAGGAACTGCAGGAACAACTTCTTAAGGCGGACGCCCGTCTTAAAGAGATGGAGCAGCGGCTTGGCGCCGAGCGCCAGACATGGGTGGAAACGCTTCGCACCCAGCTTTCCCAGAGGGAAGGCCAGGAAAAAGAGCTTGAGAGCCATTTCGAGATAAAGCTTAAAGAACTTGAACGGCGCTGGCACGAGGAAAAACTCGGGTGGGCGCAGGCCGCGCAAGCCAAGGATACGGAAGTAGCCAGGCTCAGACGGGAATTTGAATCCGCGCTTATGCAGGAGCGCGAAGGCGCGGAAAAGGCCGTAAGCTACAGCGAGAGCGAACGCGAATCCTTAAAACGCGAACTCGCAAACCTCAAAGAGATGCGCGACGAAGAACGCTCAAACCTTATAACGAAACTGGAAGCCCGCGACAAGGAGTATCTGGGCCTGAAGGCCCAGCAGGCCATGATAGTCACCCAACTGCGCCATGAAAAGGACAAGATGGAGCAGTTGCGCCACCTGCTTGAGAAGATGCGCGGGGAGAAAAGCGCCATGGGTTCCCAGCTGGAAGCCAGGGAAAAAGATTTCTTCGTGCTGAAGACCCAGTTTGCGCTTTATCAGACGCGCGCCAAAACGGAACAGGAAAAACTGCTTAAAGAGATGTCTTTGTTCAAAGAGCAGTCCCAGAAGGACGAGCGCCAGGCGCAGAGCCGGGAAAAAGCGAAGGACGACGAGATAGAGCTTGTAAGCCGCGCGGCGCAGACGCGCGAAGCGGACCTGATTGCGCAGATTGATAAAAAGGAAACCGAGTTGCGCGCGCAGAAAGACCAGTATGAGGAACGCATGAAGTCGCGCGAGCGCGAGTTGACGGGACTCGTCGAGCGCAAGGAGGCCGAGTATCGCTTCGCCATCGGCCGTCTGGAAGACACGGTGCGCAGCCGCGAAGAGGAACACGCGCGCCGCATCAGCCAGAAAGAAAACGAGGTTGGAGACATAAGACGGTTGTTCGAGGAGAAGCTTGCGGCCAAAGACAAGGAGATAGCGGCGTCCATGGAAAAAGAGCGCGAGCATAGCGTTAATGCGGTGCGTCTTGAGCAGCGCGTACGCGAACTTGAAGAAAAGTTATCGGCGCGCGCACAGGAGCTTGTGATCGAACGCGAGCGCGCGGCGCAGCGGGAAGTCGCCATGGCCGCAAACCTTCAGCAAAAGGAAAATGAGCTTAAAAACGTCCAGGCTCAGCAGGCCGGGCGGATCGCGGAAAAAGACCGCGAGATAGCAGCCGGCCGCGAGAAGGAACTAAAGCTTGAGGATACGCTGGGACGCCAGCAGGAAAGATTAAAGGAGATTTCCGCCGGGCATGAGGCGCAGCAACTGGCGTGGGCGCAGGAAAAAGAACAATTCAGCCGGAACGAAAATTCATTAAAGCTTGCGTTTGAACAGAAAGACAAGGATGCGCAGCGTATACAGGCGCAGTTAAATGAGCGCCTTGAATCGAAGGATCGTGAAATAAGCATGCACGTCGAGCGCCAGCAGGCTGTCGCAAAAACGGCCGACGAATTGCGCACAAGGTTAAATGAGTTTGAACTTAAACAGGCCGGGCTTGCGCAGGAACTTGCCAGGGAGCGCGAACAGCTTATCCGCAAGGAATCGGAGATCAAGAACGGCGAAGCGCGCGCCGCGGCGTTGTCGCAGGAAAAAGAGAGCATTATCGCGGCGCAGGCCGCGCTGCGCCGCCAGATCGAAGAACGGGATCGCGCCATCGCCGAAGTCAGGGATGCGGCCTCGCGGCTTGGACAGGAACTTGCGTCCGAACGCGCCCGCCTGGCGGACAGGGAAAATATTTACGCCGCAAAAGAACTCCAGTCCCAGGAGAGGTTGCAGGCCAGGGATCACGAGATCGCGGCATTGCATGAGAAGGAAAACGAGTCGCGTAACGGCCTGGCCGAATACGAACGTAAAATTAAATCGCTGGAAGACGGCGTCAGCCTGATTGGAAGGGAAAGGGACCGCGAAAAGGAAGCTCTAATCGGTAAAGACCGCGATATAATCGCGCTCAAAGAACAGTTCGAGCGCGAGCGGCAGGATATGAAATCTCGCATGTCGCTTGCCGGCGATGAGTTGCGCCAGGTTGTTTCCGCAAAAGACAACGAGATCAAGGCAATGGCGCAGAAGTATGAGGATGAACGGCGCATTCTGGAATCTAGAAATCAGGCGGCGCTTGATGAAATCCGCCGGCTCGCCGAAGAGCGTTCGGCCGCGGGGCGCGAGGTGGAACGCGTAAAGAGCGAGAATTTGTTGCGTGAAAAGGATATTTCCATCGAGTACCAGCGCAAGGAGGCCGGCTATAAGGATGTCGCCGCGCAGATGAACGCAAGATTGCAGGAGCTTGAGAAAACGTTGCGCAATCAGCAGCAGGAGGCCGACCTGCGGTTGCAACAAAAGGAAACGCAGTGGCTTTCCAGAATACAATCGCTGGACGCGGAGCTTTCCGCCTCCGTGGAGCGGCAGTCTGAATTAAAAAAGGCGCACGCCGAGGTCCTGGCGCAAAAAGAAGAAATAGGCGCAAATGCGAAACGTTACGAAGAGAAAATACTTTCGGAATTCGCGCATGAGAAGAAACGTCTTGAAAATGAGATGGAACAAAGGCATCGTCAGGAAATGGAGCGGCTTGCCGTCGAGACGGAACAGAAGCGCAGGCAGGAAGCCGAGCGAGTTGCGGGCGACATGGAAAAGAAACACAAGCAGGAAATGGAGCGGCTTGCCGTCGAGACGGAGCAGAGACGTAAACATGAAGCCGGCGAATTGGAAAAGAAATACACGCAGCAAACGGAGCGGCTTGCCGTTGAGATGGAGCAGAAGCGCAAACAGGAAGCCGAGCGTGTTGCCGGTGAACTTGAAAATAGGCATCGCCAGGAAATGGAGCGGCTTTCCGCGGAGCGCGATGCGTTCACCGCTGCATTATCGGGTGAACTGCAAAGTCTCAGGAGTTCAATGCGCACCGATCTTATATCGTTTGGAGAGCAGTATGCAAATGAACAAAGCCAAATAAAGGCCGCGCTTCAAGACAAGGAGCGCGCGCTTGCGACGATGGCCGGGCAGGCGCAGGAGCTTGGCGCGCATAGCCGCAAGCAGGTAGAGGACATGCGCCAGCACGCGGAACTGCTGGCAAAAGACAACGAAATACTATCAGCGCGTTGCGCCGAGTTGGAAAAGGAAATCGTCGCAAGGCAGCAGCGCGAGACGGAACAGTTGCGCAGCGCGGTAGGGCGCATGGAAGATATTAATTGCGATGATTCCTCCGTGATACAATTCCCGGAAACACCATCCGGCGAAAATAACGGAATGTTGGGCAGGTTCTGGAAAAACCTGCACTCACCGGTTGTCGAGATTGATTTTAAAAACAGGAAATCCCATGGAGGAAAATACTGATGAACGATCAATTAAATACAATTCTTGGCCGGTGGGAAGAGCGCATAAAGAACATTGAGCATCGTTTGCAGGCGCCGCCTGATGCGGCAGCTTACGCCGCGCGGCATACCGGCGCGGCGGTTGCGCAGCCGCCAAACCGTGCGCAGGCTGAAATTGAGGCGTTGCGCGCCCAGTTGGAGTCGGCCCAGGCTCTCGTGGCGCGCAGCCGCGAAGAAGCCCGCTCGTGGAAGGAAAAAGCCGCCGCCGTAGCGGGAGAGTACGAGAAAAAGATTAATACCGCGGAGCACGACAGGTCTGCCATCAAGGAACAATACGGCAAAAAGAAGGCCGAGGAAGAACTGCTTGAGGAACACGCGCGTTTCGTAGAGGCTGAAATAGAAACGGTGCGCAAGAAAAACGAACAGCTTATCGCCGAACAGCAGGCATTGAAAAAAATAATAACGGAAAAAGACGACGAGCTTACGCGGCTTTTCCGCCAGCATGACGACATGCTGAAAGATTACGTAAAGACGAAGATGGACATACAACGCCTGGGATTAAAAGAGATATTCAATAAGTCATTGGAAACTGAACAGTCCATGGAAAACAAGCCGTCCCGCCGCCCGCTCGCCCGCTGGCTGAAACGCGCAATGATTATATTATGAACCCTCTGTTTTTGTGTCTCTTTAGCGTTTTGAAGTTGTCGTTGTCATTGCGAGCCCAAAGGGCGCGGCAATCTCGCTTTTCATCGGAAGCAACATCGAGATTGCTTCGCTGCGCTCGCAATGACCTCAAACTGCCGAAGAAGCAGCTATTTTTTATTCTCATAATGTGCCTTGGGGCGGCGTCGGCGATGGCGGCTCCGCTTGCCATTACCGACTTGTCGGTTTCCGGGTCGGGCTACCGGCACGTTGAGCTTTCGTGGACCGTGCCGGCGGACACATCATGCGGCGTCGCGCCTTCATACTACGAGTTAAGATTTTCCACGTATACGCCTGTAATAACGCCGGCCGATTGGAATGCTTTTTCGTCCGATTCATCCTACAGGCTGGTATGGTCAACCTCGGGGCTTGTCATTTCGCAGCCGCAGAATATTACCGTTACGGGCCTTGCCAACGGCAAAAATTATTTCTTCGCTATAAAATCATCCACGGACGGCGCAAACTGGTCCGGGCAGGACAGTTCCTCGCCGGAACCGTTTGCCGCGCCGTTTAACACCGTCCCCGGGAACGTAAGCGGGCATAACCTGATGTACGGCCAGGTGGTAACCACGGCCACGCCCGGGCTTACGTGGAACGTTCCTTCATGCGGCGGAACGGACGCAAATTACGGCGACGTCATTTCGTCCTACACCGTCGAGCTTTCGACCGACGTCGCTTTCGCGATCAAGAATGTAAAAGACGCCATCACGGCTAATTCCTGGGTTACGCATTCGCTTGCGGAAAACACCACGTGGTACTGGCGCGTCATGGGCATGGACATCGAGGGCTTGTGGTCGTTGTCGTATCTCTCGCAGGCGGACCGGCGTTTTATCGTCAACGCGATAAACGATTACCCGTCGTCTTTTTCGCTTAGCGGCCCAGCCTCCGGAGAACGCGTCTCGACTTTAACTCCGGGTTTCACCTGGGCCGCCGCAACCGATACCGATCCCGGTGACAGCCTTACCTACACGTTATATTATTCCACGAACGCGGCGTTCACTTATGTCGCCACCGTTGTCGGCGATATACTGACGCAGGATTATGCGCCGGTGGATCCGCTTATTGAAAATGCCACGTACTACTGGAAAGTGTATGCGGTTGACTCCGGCGGCAAGTGGACTTGCAGCCTTACCACGTCGGTATTCAGCGTTAATTCCATGAACGAGCCGCCCGGGGGGTTTTCATTAAGTGATCCGGCCGATGCCGCCACCGTGATAACGTCCACGCCAGTCTTAACCTGGCAGCCCGCGGTTGACCCCGACCCGGGCGATACTTTGGCTTATACGCTGGTATACTCGTCGTCCGATGCTTTGCTTGCCGCCGAATACAGCGCCGTAACTGATATCGCGGCGCCAACCTTCCATATGCCCGCGCTCCAGGAGGATACAAGCTACTGGTGGCAGGTTCATGCCATAGATTCCGGGATGATGTCGTCCCAAAGTTCCATACGCTCATTTTACGTAAATAATATCAATCTCGCTCCGTCCTCTTTCTCGCTTATTTCATCATCCGGCATAGTGTTGACGGCAAGGCCGCCATTTGACTGGGCTGATTCATCCGATGCGGACGGCGACACTTTCAGCTACACGCTATATTATTCCACCGCCGCCGATTTCAGCGTTACCGTCGCCACGGCGGGCATCGCCGCCTCATCATGGAGCATTGGCGCGGATCTGACTGAAAATCTTACGTATTACTGGAAGGTAACGGCTTTGGATTCGCAAGGCCACAACACCTTCTCAAACGAAACATGGCAATTTACCGTCAATGCCGTTGCTGAAAACCCCGCCGCATTCGCGCTTGTATCGCCCGCCGACGGAGCGGAAGCGAGTTTCCTTCTACCGTCCGTGGACTGGCAGGATACGCAGGACCCCGACCCCGCCGATTCGGTTTCATATTATACGCTGTACTATTCTACCAGCCCTGTTTTTACGCCGGAGACGGCTACCGGCCCAATAGCCGTATCGTCGTACACTTTTGCCGCCGCATTGTCGAACAATACCACGTATTACTGGAGAGTCAAAGCGGTATCGGCGCTAAGCGGCGAAACCTATTCAACTGAAAGCAGGCGCTTTATCGCCGTAAACGGGGCGCCTGCAAGTTTCGATTTGACAGCTTCATCCGGCATGGTTTCGACGCAGACGCCGCGCTTGTCATGGCAGGCGGCGCTTGACCCCGAAAGCGATGCGCTCACTTACACCGTCTATTACTCGTCATACGCCGACTTTAACGCCTACGGTTCTTCGGCGGGTCTGGTTGCAACTGAATACCTCCTGCCCGCGCACGAGGACAACAGCAGTTGGCGCTGGTACGCGCGGGCAACCGACTGCTGGGGCAACAGCGCCTTGTCCGGGCAGACATGGCTTTACACCATAAACTACATTCCACAGCCGCCGGATGCGTTTGCTCTCCTGTCGCCCGTCGCCGGCGCGCGCCTGAAAACGAATACGCCATCGCTGGACTGGGCGGATACCACGGATCCCGACCCGTCCGAAAGCGTAAGTTATACCGTGCAGTATTCGTCTTCTCCGGATTTCAGCGTTAAAGTATCCTCGTCGGGCCTTGGCGTTTCAGCGTATTCGATAACGGCAAACCTCGCGGCCGGCGTTACCTGGTACTGGCGCGTTTACGCCACCGGCAGCGACTCCCTGGCGCGTTGCGCCGCGACGAACTATTTTTTTATTTCGCCGGATGTGCGGCCCATGGCTCCCGCCGGTTTAATCGCGGAGGCGAGCGCGGACAAAACCCGGGCAACGCTTTCATGGCAAGCGGTTACGTCAAACGAGGACGGCAGCGCGCTTACGAATGCGGCAGGCTATGCCATTTACCGCGCCTACCTGCTTGAAGACGTTTTTACGGTTTCCGCGTCAACCGCGGTGGCGGCCGGCGTCCTCTCCTGGACGGATTGCGACGTTTACGGCCGGACTATACATTATATTGCACGGGCGCGCAATGCCAACGGCACTGAAAGCGCGGCTTCGCCCGTGGCAAAAACCGGCGCCGAAGACAGCGCCGTATCGTATAGCGCGGACATGAGTGCAAGCGTGGCGGTTCCCCTGGAAATAGTTTACTCAAGCATTACGATCTCGCTTGAGCGTATTTTGGGACAGCAGGATGCCGGCGTCCGCGCAGCCTATCGCCTTTCGGCCACGGACGCCGAAGGCCGCGCGCTTGACGTTATATTCCCGGTTCCCGTTACTATTTCGTTTGCGGTCTCTCCCGCCGCCGTCAGCGCGGCGCCGGGATCGGAAAACCTTGATTGCGCGGTTTTCTGGAATAACGGTGTGGAATGGATAAACCTTGGCGGCGATCCGGCGGGCGCGGAGATAACGGTAAAAACCGCGCGGCTCGGCGATTACCAGGTGCGTACGGCGCTTCGCGCCGCGGGATTCAATGTTCTTTCGGCGTGGCCTAAAATTATTACGCCGAACGGCGACGGTATAAACGACGAGTTTAACTACACGTTTGAAAACACGACGGCAAGCCGGGCCGAAGGCATGATCTTCGGAATCGGCGGCGAGCGCGTCGCTTCTATGGCCTCTAAAACGGATTCCTGGCTGGCCTGGCAAGGCTCCGACGATAACGGCAGCGCGCTGCCTCCCGGCCTCTACATCTACCAGGTGCGTTGCGGCGCGAGCGTATATAACGGGACAGTGGTAATAGCCCGGTAAAATAAAATGAAACAGGTTAACCTTATCATTGGCAGTTTGCTGGCCGGTATATGCCTCTCGCCGGCTTACGCCGCTTTTGAGGAATCCACGCCGGGCGCGCGCGCGCGTTCCATGGCAGGCGCTCTCGGCGCGTCCTCGGGCGACAGCGCCCTGGTATTTGTTCAGCCGGCGGGACTTTTCTCTGTCGCCGCCGCCCAGGCGGCCATAACTTACGGCCGTCTTTTCTACGGGCTAAGCGACGATTCCAATATAAATGATTCCATTCTGACGCTGGGTTTCCCGGTTACAGCCGGCGGCGCAGTGGGACTCGGCTACAAGAAATTAGGCCTTGAGCGCTACTACAGCGAGGAGACGTTTACCGCCGGCGCCGGCTGGCGGTTTCACCCGCTGGCAGCAATAGGCGTGTCCGGAAAATATTTACTCCTGCAATATGGCGCGGACGATTATACACGGGCCGACCCCGTGTTTGCCGGGGCCTCCCGGAAAACCGCCGTCGAATTTGATGCCGGCATACTTTTCATGCCCCACAAGGCGGTTACCGTGTCTATCGGGCGAAAAAATCTGCTCGGGCAATCCGCAGGCCTGGCGGGCGGTTACGAACTTCAACCCGCCGACAGGCTTGCCGTAAGCTATTGCGAAGAGAATTTGTTTATAGGTTTAGACAGCGTTCAAACCGGCCGCAACCGCTCATACATGGCGGGCATGGAACAATGGCTTATGAAAAAATTATTTGCGGTACGTATCGGGGGTGGCTGGCAGAACGATTCGTTTAACCGCGTTTGCGCCGGCTTCGGCCTCAGCCTTGGAGCTGTCGGCATAGATTATGCGTTCGATTACCCTGTTTCCGGCATAGAAAAAACAGGCGGCAGCCATTACGTAACGCTTGTGCTGCGGGCGAATAAGCCGTCGGCCAAACAGAAAAAAGATTTACCTGTGGCGAGCGTCCCGGCTTTCGCGGGTGCGATAGAGGCGCCGGCGGCATTCGAGACACCGGTTGTTTCTTCGCCTTCCATCGCCACCGCGCCCGTTGTAATGGATTTGGAAGTTGCGCCCCGTGAGTTGCCGCTCTGTGCGCCTTTGTTTCCGTACGTGCTTGGTTTGCCGGCCATGGATTTATTGCCGAAAACTACGGTTGCTCTTGAAGCCGTCATAGAGGCCGAGCCGGTTACAGTGGATGCTTCAACTGCCGCAGTAACGTTGCCCGTGGAACCACCCCCGCCGCCGGCCGAGCCTGTCGTCGAAGTCGGTGAGCCGGCGCCGGTTTCAGCGCCGGAGCCTGCACCCGTAGCCGTGCCGGCGCCTGAAAAGCCAGCCGTAACGCAGCCGTCCGCGCCCCGGCCTGGCCTAAAAACGCACAAGGTTTCAGCCGGCGAAACGCTGCCGTTTCTTGCGGAAAAATATTACGGCAACTCCGCCGACTGGACGAAGATATACGAGGCAAACGAGGATGAAATAGAAAAAGGCTCACTGAAAAAAGGCCAGTTAATAATAATTCCATAATTTGCTGTTCACCGTAAACGGAGGCATCAATGGACGAATTTCACGACGTAGACAAGGAATTGGATCGTCTCAAGGCGGAGCTGGCCGGGCAGGATGACGCCATCCGCCGCTTCCGCGCACCTGCCTCGGGCGATTACTGGCAGAGGCGGTTGGATGAGGAAAAAATACTCTGGAACAAAAAAGCCATAGCGCGCGAGGAAGAGAAAAAAGCGCTGGAAGCCCGGCTTACCCAGCAGCAGGTGCAGATAGACCAGTACAACAACCAGCTTAACGACATGGAGCGCAGGCTGGATTCCGAGGCGCGGGAATGGGAACAGCGCCTGAAGGCAAAAGAAGCCGACCTGCTGATAGAAAAAAACCGGCTGCTCAGCGAGGAAAAAGTCAAGCACGTCGAGATAGAGAATCACAGGCTGCTTGAACAGATCGCGGAGCTGAACGAAAAGATAGCCATTCTAAAGGATGAGCATGAAGGCGACAAAAAGAAACTGCACGAGTCTTTCGGCGGGGAAAGAACGCTGTATGAAGAAAAAATAAAAGCGTATCTTGCGGAAATAGATTTGCTTCATGAAAAGATAGTTTCACTGGAAGGCGACGTCGCCCGCCACCTGGAAGAACTTAAAAACGCGCGCCAGGATTATGCAGCCCAGTTGAGCCGCGCCGACGACGGTATTGCGAAACTCCAAAAAGAAAAGGCGGCCGTCGAGTCGGAAAAAGGAGCGCTTCAAAAGGAGATCGTAGAAGTAAAGGCGAGAGGCGAGGATGAAAAGAAAGCGCTCGTCGGCCGTTTCCGTGAAGCCGACCTGTCGCTGCTTGAGCACCTGAGGATGTACACCGGGCCGCTGACAGGGCTTATAGGATTTATGGCGCGTTACCGCACAACCGCCGCGGTATACAGGGTTTTCACCCAGCTTGTGGGCAGCATGGAAAATGAGCTTGAAACATATTCCGTACTGACGGAGCTTTCGCCGGGCGTGGCGAAATTTAAACTTGCATGTTGCGTGTCCGACGAGGAATATGCGCATCTTGAGCCGTCTGTGCCGAAATTGTCCGCCGAAACACTTCGCCTGCAACCCGCTTCCCTGTTAAAAGATATACAATCCGCAAAGCCGCAGGTGGTCGTGATTTCCGGCGCGCATCGCGCCCTGGGCGAAAAAATCCGGGCGCGCTGGCCGTTTTTGCCGGTTATTTTTTTCGGAGACATGCCGCTGAAAACGGTCCGCAAGATGAAGGCGGGCGGCTTCGAGCTTATTTTGCCGCCGTACGCGCCGCAGGATGTTGCCGGCATGGTTTTATCCGCTGCCGCGCACAGCGTGGCGCGCCCCGAGTTCTGGGATATAATCAAGGTGCGCAAATCTAAAACAGTCCCGGCGCTTGCGGCCGCCGCGCTGCTTGTTGCCGGTGTTATCGGCTACGGGCTTGCCACGGGTTCATGGAAACAGCTTGCGGCATTCCCGGACAAGAGTTCGTATACAACGCCTTACGCCCAGCCGACCAGCATAGCTTTCGACGGAAACTACCTCTGGACGTGCGACTGGACCGGCCAGAGCCTTTACAGGCACGACAGCCGCGGCCAG
>Ga0208977_1000965_pt1 | contig 16462 bp, 18 predicted proteins | sample RifOxyA2_FD_184030 | JGI IMG/M metagenome (GOLD analysis project Ga0208977, IMG submission 184030) | Groundwater microbial communities from Rifle, Colorado - Rifle Oxygen_injection A2 (SPAdes) | ecosystem: Environmental > Aquatic > Deep subsurface > Groundwater | place: Rifle, Colorado, United...
AGCAGCGGCACAGCAACCTTCTCCACCGCGCAGACCAACGACAGCCTCGGTGTTGGCGATGAAGTGACCTTCAACTACAATTTAAAATGCTACTTAAAACAGAAGATATCCACCACGCAATGGATTGTGTCGAGTAAAATAGGGCTCAAGCCAACAGGCGTAAGCGGAAAGACCGTGAATTCCATCAAGCGCGCCTTTAATTCTCTCAATGCGGCCATAAATGGAACATCGCCGGGTGCTGGTAATTCCTCGCATCTCACCACAATGAACCTGACCACGGCAACAACCAAACTATACATCTCTTGTTATGCGGACGGAGACGACGCTTCGCTTACCAGCATAAGCAACACGTGGACCACAAACGCGACGTATTACATAACCGTCTTCACCCCCACCAACACATCAACCGAATGCAACCAGAACCAGAGGCATAACGGCGTGGTTAGTGGTGGTGGTTACACTATGAAAAGTGCAAGTGCCACTGTCGAGCATACTATAGGTGTTGGCGCGTCTTATACACGGATTATTGGCATAAAAACCATAAGAACATCTTCAAACAGTAGTATCAGAGCTGCAATAAGAAATACTAATTCTGCGTACGGACATGGTGGAGAAATAGCCTACAATCTTCTGTATCAGGAATCAGGAGGAGGCAACCCCTTGCTTGGCTGGGCGCTTGATGTGTATCCAGGGACCAGTTTTCATGATAATATCATTATCAGCAGTCCCACAAGCACATTAGCCATAGGTGTTTCAATTTCCGGCAGTTCGCAAACAACAGAGGCCCGGCAACAGAAGATATACAACAATACTATCTACGGCAGTTTTAGCAGCGCGGCTTGTTCCTTGGGGGTCACCGGGACTTATTTGCCTCTTTATAAAAACAATTATTGCGCGAATACGGGGACTGGTTCCGATTACGTGTTTGGAGGCGATTATACCAATGCGTTGAGCGTATTCACCTGCAATGGTTCGGACGACGGCACTGCCGGCACAAGTAACAACAACCAGACCATTGCCGTTGCCAACATGCTATTCATGTCCACCACAAGCGGCAGCGAAAACCTGCACATTGCCAATACCTCCCCGGCATATAACGCTGGCATAGGCCCAGCATCTGACGCCAATGTGTCGTCCACGGACATTGACGGCCATGCGCGAAGCGGGCCCAGGTGCGATATTGGCGCTGATGAAGCAATAAACAAAATCATATACAGCGTTGGTCAGAACACAACCGACCACAAGACAGGTTCTCCGACAATCACCATAACCAATGGTGTAGCTGAATTCTCAGTCGCGCAAACCGCCACGAATATGGGGGTTGGGGACCAGGTGACGTATAATACATCGAGTATTGCCTATATTTTTTCAAAGATATCCCCAACCCAATGGACAGTAATTACCGCTACTGGCGCCACTCCCGCGGACGTTACAGGACAAACAGTCAATTCAATTGCCCATGCTTTCACCAGTCTTTCCACGGCATTTCCAACCAGCGGCGGAGGAGCGCTCAATGCAACGCATCTTAATCTTAGCCCGGGGTATAATTTAGTAACCGGTAATTACCAGTTGGACATTGCCTGTTATTATGATACTGGTCCTTGTGTCAACAATCCTGATATTGTGTACGTTGTTACGGGTGGAATAAACAATTACCTCCGTTTTTATACGCCATTTGACACTGTAAACGAAGTTAATGTGACACAAAGGCATGGTGGAAAATGGTCCGCGACTAAATTCACCAAAGAAGGGGGTCTTTCCATTGGCGCCTATACGCGTATAGAAGGCTTTCAAATAGACGCCATTAATTCATATGGGATATTTTCGAATTCCCCTTATTTTGGAAAAGGTCAGGTTATTCGTGATAACATTATTCGCGGGTCTGGCGCTACCACGGCAAGATATGGTGTGGTTTGGACCGGAACAGCTTCAGACGTTATGGTGATAAACAATATTATCTATGGTTTTGATTATACCGGTTCGTATGGATTAAAACTCGATCAGGCTGTGGGGAGTTATGTCCCTTGCGTTTTCAACAATACTGTGTATGGCTGCGCCACTGGCATACAGCAAGATGCTGACGCGTATTATTCAAACAATATTTCGTATAACAATGCCGTGGATTTTACCAGCACATCCAAAGCAGGTTCGTGCAACAATCTTTCCAAAGACGCAACCGCCACTGGGACAAATGCAAAGATAAACAGGACCGTGGCTTTTATTGATTCCGTAAACAGGGACTTTCACTTGTCCGGATCAGACACTGCGGCCAAAAACGCGGGCGCTGATCTAAGCGCGGACGCGAACTACCCGTTCAGTACAGACATTGACGGGGAATCGCGGGCAGCAGGCACATGGGACATGGGCGCTGATGAGTTTTACGGCGCACTCATGCTGTCAAACCATGCCAAGGACCAGGAGATCAATGCATTCACCTACGCAGGCAGCGAGACCAATGCGGAACTGTTCGCGTTCAAGCTGACGCCAGCAGGGTTAAACTACAACTATGTGGACCAGGTGGTGTTCCCGCTCACCAATATCGTGGGCCTGGGTGATGGAGACTGGGGGGGCGTGGAAATCTGCGTTGACGCCAATAACGATGGTACCATTGACGGTGGTGAGACCAGCACAGTTGGCGGGGCTGGTGTGGTCAATACCGCGGCTAAAACCATCACCTTTTCAACGAGTTTCCTTGTGAGCAGCGCCACAAGCTACATTCTGCGCGCTGATTTTGCCAGCCTGTCGCCGGGCGATAAGGTGACCATGGCATTGTACAGCAGCACGATAACGACCAATAGCGCAATGAGCGGGATTTGCGATTCTGTGACGCACTGGGAAACACCCTGGTACAATCCTGGCAAGCCTCTTCTGAAGCTCTATACCTCGCTTGGCAGCGTGGATGTGCAGAACATAGGGCCTGGCGCAACCACAGGCAGTTACTTCTCATCAGACAATGACTCCCTGCAGCAGTTCTGGCTTACGTTTGACCAGGGTACAGGCGTCAATGGTCTCCTGAACTCATTCAAGACAGCCTCATCTGATCCAGGGTCCCAGGTCTCGTCCGCCTTTGAGCTTCTCCCCTCTTCGGACAGGAACAGGCACAGTCTTTTCAATGTCATGCGCAGCCGCAACAGCGGCGCTGATTCCTCGTACTATGCAAAAGACGCTGCCTCAGTCAGTTTCACCATACCTGAATCAACCACAACGCGCATGAAGTACCGGATCAACGAGCGTACCATCACATTGAACGGCAACAACGCCTCTGTGGTAAGTGAATTCACGGTCTATCCCACTGGCCACATGTTTGTCTACGATTCCGTATACATTCCCGGTGATGATGATACCATGCAGGTCTGGTTTACGCTCAACAGGAACAGTAACGAAGGTACATTGTACAAGAACAACAATAACGGCAAGGCGTATGGCGGATTGCACAGTTCCGGCACTTCCGCTGACAATCTGATGGACTATGTTGCCGGATATGTGGGATACAAAGACAAGGATGGCGGAACAACAGCGCCCTATGACAGCGCCTTTACCATTAATCCAGTATCAAACCAGAAAGGCATTGGCATAACCGGCGCCAAGGCTGCTTTCAACAGCACCAAAGCTCCTTACCAGCAGGCATTTATGATCGACTTTTCCGAGGATGGCTGCGACCAGGACGATCTGACCAACCACATGCTGGACAAGCAAAACCCGCATGTCTTTGATAAATATGACTTCAGAAAGGGGTGGTACATAGCTGATATGAAGGGTGATTTGAATGATGATGGGTTCAATGAGTCTGAAGGGCTCTACGAACTCTACTGTCTTGGCGACCAGGTCTATTTCTGGTTTAACCACCATGCGAACAAGCGCAAACGTTTTTATCCTGCCTTTAGGATGAACTACTACGCAAGCAGCAGTGCGCCAACCAAGGTCTTTTTGCAGCATGCCACTGATGCCGCTATCGTTGACACGCTTCTGCCGGCAAATGGTGATGTGAATATCACCCTGGACGATGCTGCCAACACGGTTGTGTTCCAGATAAACAGGATCATTCGTGACAGTGTGCTCGTCTTCTGCGGTGATCCCACGTCTCAGCTTGCTGTTGAGATGAGCGGTTTCTGGGGCAATGGCGACCAGGGCAAAGCGGAATTGCACTGGAGGACCGAGAGTGAAAGTGATAATCTGGGGTTTAATCTGTACAGAAGAGAAATTAAGGACGAGGCTGAGGCTAAGGCTAAGGACAAGACAACCTCAACCTCGACCTCAGCCTCAGCCTCCACCTCCTACCGCCTCATTGCTGATTACACGCATTTGAAGGGGCAATTGACCAAGGCAATGCGCACTGATTACACATTTACAGACAATATGGTGACCTTGGGCAAGACCTATGAATACAAACTTGAGAGCGTTGACCTATATCATTTTACCGAAGAATACAAGAACAAGGCAACAGTGACTATAGACAAGATCTTTCTTTTTGACCTTGAGCAGAACATGCCAAATCCTTTTAATCCAACTACCATCATTTTCTACAGCGTGCCTGGGAGATACAGTTCACAAAAAAAGTCTCCTGTGCGGCTTGAGATATTCAATATCAGGGGCCAGTTAGTAAAGAGCCTGGTGACCAGCGATAAGGCGCCAAACAGGTACAAGGTTGCATGGAATGGCAAGGCGAACAATGGAAGATATGTGGCATCAGGGGTCTATGTATACCGAATCAATATCGGCGATAAGTATCTGAAAACAAAGAAAATGGTGATAGTTAAATAGCCTCGTACCTCTTACCGGGTCTTCCATCCCTTGCGTCAATCCATATCCAGCCTGAACTCAAATATCTTATATTTACAGCGGGTTCTTGAGAGAAACCAATGGTCAACCGTTTATAAAAATCTTCTTAAAAGGAACTGTACCATGCCCCCCCAAACCTCCACTTTTTCAGTCCGTGGATTTCATCTTGACCTTCGTATCCAAGTCATGACACTCAATGCCCTGAAAGAAATGGCCCGCAAAATCAAAGATTTTGGCCTGAATACGTTGATAATGGAGTGGGAGGCCAGCTACCCCTTTCAAAAGCACCCGATAATTCCGTCTGCAAACGCATATACGCCTAAAGAGGTCAATGATTTCTTAAACCATTGCACTAAGCTCAACCTCGACGTCATCCCGCTCCAACAATGTTTCGGCCATGTGGAATATATTCTCCGCCACACGCGATACGCCGCGCTCCGCGAGGACAAAAAAGACATCTGCCAGCTTTGTCCACTGAAACCCGGCCAGGCAGCCGAACTTTTCTCCGACCTTTTTGCCGAACTCTGCAAAACCCACGACTCGAAATATCTGCACATTGGCTGCGACGAAACCTATCTGCTCGGTAAATGCCCGGACTGCTCCGCCAAAGCCTTAAAAAAAGGAAAATCAAAACTGTTTGTCGACTATGTCAAGGTTATGTGCAAAATAGTCAAGGATCTGGGCCGCAGGCCGATTATTTGGGCCGACATGCTTTTGGCCCACCCCGAAGCTGCCGCTGACCTGCCCAAAGATATTGTACTGGTTGACTGGAATTACGGCTGGGCCATGGATCATTTTGGCGACCCGGCGCCACTGCTAAAAACAGGTCTTGAATTCTGGGGCGCACCCGCGCTCCGTTCGCACCCTGATGATCATTTCCTTGTCAGCTATGAAAAACATTTGCGTAATTTCAGTGATTTTATCCCTTATGCTCGCCGTACCGGATATAAAGGCGTCATTCTCACATCGTGGTCAACCTCAGGCATATACGGTTTTGAGTGGGCCGCTGATTACGAACCCATTGAAATGCACACTATACGCCGCGTGTTTCCGTTAAAAGGATGCCACCTGCTGCTGGCTGCTTTTGTCACTGCCATAAACCAGGACAGTCCTCTGGACCCCTCGACCTTTGCTGAAAACTATGCGCAGGAGCGGTTCAATCTCACACCACCTGCTGCGCGTGCTTTCCGCGAAGCCCTCTTTTCCGACCCCACCTGGTTGACGCAGAGCAAAACCAGTGACAATCGGGCCATTGCCGGTGTACTCTCTAATGTCAGCAAAGCCAGGGCCGTACTCGCGAAAATTACACCCGCGAAAAATAGAAACGAATTCGATCTATTCAAGCTGTATTTTGACATCCGGGTACATTACCTGGCCTTCAAAGCAATTGAAGTGGAAACCCAATCCGCATCTTTTAAAAACAAAGACATACCAAAAACCCTGCGCGACTTGGCAAAACTTCTCAATAGGGCCGATGCTTTGGACAAGGCCTTTGCCAGGGCCTTCAAGGGGTATTTGTACGGTTCGGAAATACGGACGGAAAATTGGTCGCGAAAGCGGAAGATGAAATTGTTGTTTGAGCGGCTTTCAAGACAGCGCTCATGGTAACAAAAGCTTGGGGAATAATTATTAGACAGGTTTTAAAAGCAATGATCGTAAAAACGGAATATCTTTGATCGCCGTGTCCCAAACCGCATTGTAGTCAATGCCAAAATAATCATGAATCAGCTTGTCCCGCATACCGGCTATCGCCTTCCAGGGAATGTCCGGGTGTTTCGCCTTAAAGCCCCTTGAAAGATGCTTTGATGCCTCGCCGATAATTTCAATCTCCCTGCATACGGCGGCTTGTAGCATTTTATTGCCACAGAAACCTGAATTATCAGTCCCGCCGATGTATTCTTCAACCCGTTTAATGGCGTCCAGCATATGCTGAATATAAACGCTATCGTCTTTTTTCATCGGGATTCTAGACTGGTATTGTTTCCTTCTTTATTCGATCGATCAAATAAGGGCTTATGGCTTGTTCTGTGAGAAGATCGACTTTTATGCCAAGTTCCTCGGAAAGCGCCTGTTCTATTTCCACCATTTGAAGAAGGCTTTTTCTATTCTTAAAATGAACAAGAACATCAATGTCGCTCTTTTTATTGTCCTCTCCTCTGGCATATGAACCGAAAATACCAACCTTGTTTGCGCCCATATTCTTAAGTCTGGTTGAAATTCTTTTGAACAATGCTTTCTTTGACATATTTCCCTCTATGCTAAAAATAAACATTTTTCACCTTCAGCGCCATTCATATCCACCGCAAACCTTTATAGAAAATAAATTTTCTTCTCTATTTGACCGCAGGGTTGCCTGTTGTACGCAGAATGATAACAAACCTGTCCGGGCCTGGCCTGAATAGAATCACGCTATCAGGACCCGCGTTTTTCTGATATGCCGGAAACCACGTCTCTTTCCGGTACTCCTCGTCGCTGGCAATAAATTCAGGCACAAAAACATCGACTTCCACATACTTGCCCTTTGTCATTTTCTTTAGCGCAGGGCCAAATGCGGCGTTGCCCATGCCAGAATCAGGTGCAATGTCGTTGTGCAGCGCACCGCCGTAAATCGCGATCAAAGGCGCCAGGGAAGAGCTGTCCAGTCTGGACCCAAGAATGACCGCGCACTTTTCCTCTATCTGCCGGGGAATCATGGCAAGGAGCGTGTCGTAATCAACGCTTGTGTCCGACTCCTGGAGCTTTTTGTAATTTTCGCATGACAATTCTAGAATATGGGGCTGAACCCCTAGATCAGCCGCCTTTAGAATAAGCGCCTCAACTTCGTTCACCGTGGTTTCAGGACGCTTGATAGTCTCCTGAATATCTTCCACAACCTGCTCCTCTGCTTCGCCGCAGTCTCCCTCAGGCATCCAGGTCTCAATGATGAGGTCTGAAGTAATTGTCGCAAGCTCCGGAAGCAGAGAGTCGGTGAACAGTTTCAGGGCAGAGGGAATGCCGCTGGTGTCCTCCTGCTGGTGGAACTCACCAAATCCTATGACGCGCGGATTTGTTGTCTGGATTATTGTCCTGAGGGCCATAGTTGCGGATGAATATTTTTTGACAATTTTGGCGCTGCTCTTTGCCTGGTGATGCATGACTGTGGCAAAAAATGCCATGGCGAGAAAAAGAATTATCAGAGTTTGGCGCGTGCGCCTGGTTGCACTTGCTCCGAGAGTTGTTTTTATGGTCATACTGCGCATCGCGTTTCTTATGTGTTATGGTTAGCGAATGAGTCTATTCCATTCGTTTTCAACCATCCGACGCCAAGTCCAGTGTAGGGATAGAAATAGGGTTTATTTGAATTTAAAATTAAAAATGAATAATTAGCGTTTAAATTAAGTAGTATAACATTATGGTCTTTTACCCAATTTTCTCCAGATGAAAATGGTTGGGTCGGTGAACTTTGTTCGTATAACATTGCATCACAAACCAGGCCACGATGTTTGGACCAGAAATAATCAAACCCAAATCCGACCCCACCCCAGTTTGGCTTGAAATATTTGGAAAGGCCTTGCGTGGGATATGAGAAAGGCATAATAATTATGTCCGAAGAAACAGCTCTGAAAGTCGACGGTTCTTGAGAAAAACAAAAAGAAATAAATGTAAAAAATATAAAAAAGACAATTAAAGAGGTAACCATTTCAGAAAGAATCCATAGTGTTGCGCGGAGTTGCCCCGCTGCCTTTACCTTTTCATGGCGCTTCGTCGTCAGGAATGGCGACTCTTTGGATCGTTTAATTCTTTATGCCCATTTCATTTGAAGCTTACGGTGATGCGTGGCACAATCTGTTAAATAGGAATCAATCAGGTTCTGGTAGGGGACACCAATCTCTGTAGAAAGATCCTTGAAATAGCCCAGAGCATTTTTATTGATCCTAATCGTAATTTGCTGCTTAAGAAGCTGGGCATACGGGTTCTTTCTGCCCTTCATCTTTGAGAAATCATATTCATCTTTCATTTGGGAACCTCCTATAGTATTTTGATTCATTTTTTGTTGCTTTTCGAGCCGATATGATTCGGATCACCTTGTTGTTTTCTCGTGAACAATAGCAAACGATAAGGGTTCGTAACTGAGAACTAATGCCAAGAAGCAAATACCTGTCTTCATCATCAGAATGCTCCTCATCAAAATATTCTGTTGCGAACTCATCATAAAAAACCGTCACAGCTTCGTTAAAGGTGACCCCATGTTTCTTGTAATTTAATTCTGCTTTCTTTTCATCCCAGATAAATTCAATCTTATTCATAATTAATGTATAATTATAATATAATTAGAGTTATAATAAAAAGCAATAAAAAGGTTTTAAAAATTACTACGCCGCTTTTATCTCGGACCAATTTTCACATGCCTGATTTATTGGGCTGAGCGGTGATTGTGTAAACCTATGGGAAAGCATTGACAATCGTTTATTCAGTCGCTCATCACCGAGATCCACGGAAAAGAACTCATTACTTGTCCACGAGTCTTTCATGACTACCCCATGTTGTTGTCTTTAAGTATATTATACTTTAAGATACCATAAAGAGGGATGTCGTGAAAACAGAAAAGAATCAAATCGCAGGGTTGGACTATATCTTAACAGGAACGATCATGAAGAGGTATGGTCCGTGCGGTAAAAGAGGCTGCTGTTGTGCCGACGACAAAAAGAATTGGCATGGCCCTTATTATATATGGACTAGGAAAGAAAACAAAAAAACGATCACAAAATGTCTGTCTGAGGCACAGGCAAGATTCTGTAGAAAAGCAATTAAAAATATGCGGAAGCTGAGGACCAAGATAGAAAAATGGAAACGTGAATCATCAAAAGCTATCGAGAAATGGACTCAGCCGGTGAAATGACCGTATGTTTGTGGGTAATAGATAGCCCTCAGAACCGTACATGATGGTTTCTGCTCATACGGCTCAAGCACTTCAAAGGCAATCCCTGTCATGGGACGGCCCACACTCCTCGATAAAGCGCCGGTCCGGATTACAATATCGCTTATTCCTCTTGCGATCTGCAAAGTAATCTGTCCAGGCGGGATCATACGGATTCGCCTCAGACCGTATTTTCACGTGCCGGATAATGCTTATCATGCTGGCCTGCTGCAAATCCAGGATCGCTGTCCTCCCGTTTTCATTCGTACGCTTGGCGTGAAATATCCACCGGTAGCCATTCCGCGACCGGTAGTATTTCCTCAGCATCCATCGCCGCCCCTTGTTCGGGTGACGGCCATGGAGCCATTGCCGGATTGCGCCGTACATCCAACTGTCCAATCGCCCAAACATTCTGCTCGCGCATGAGCTCCTGTGGTAATTGCAGTATCCCCGTAGTATCTGGTTCAACCGCCGTATCATTGAATACACGGAACCCGCGTCATGTGATTTGAGTATTTCCGTCACCGCGTCCTGTATCTTTCGAAGGGAGCCCGATGCCGGTTTGGTGATAAGCTTGCCGTTATCATACTTTCTCAGGTGTTGCCCGAGAAACTCAAATCCTTCGCGTATGTTGACGATGCGTGTCTTCTCCGCCAACAATAACAGTCCCCGTTTCATCAGAAACGCCCGTATGGCGGGCAGGGCCTGGTTTTCGAGTGTTTCGCGGGTCCTTCCGGCTACGACAAAGTGAGTCAACGAGAGGAACCTCCCCCCTCGCTGCTCCCAGAACCGGACGTGAACCTCTCGGCTCATACGGCTCCCATCATTTAACCGTCGGTACTATCCCCATCTGCCAGTGCGCAAACAAATGCGGTTCACGCTGCGCCAATCGGCCCAGCCAGTGTTCCGCATTTCGACGATGGGTTTCATACCGTTTAAATTTCCTGCGTACCCAATGGACAAGCGCTCTATTCAAGTAGCGTAGAACCGCATACAACTGTGACTGGTAAAAGCGTCCATAGTAGTTAATCCAACCCCGGATACATGGGTTGAACATTCGAGAAAGGTCCTCAATCGACTTATCAGGCTTGAGGTGCATACGCCAATCATGGATTTCGCGGCGCAATGCTTTTGCAGCCTCATTGCTTATGGCAGGCAGAAAACTGACAAAAAACTTTCCTCGCCAATTCCTCGCCCTTTTTGGCCGAAAGGTATAACTCAGAAAGTCGAACGACATTTCCGGGTGTTCCTCCCGTCGGTCATCATCCTTACAATAGGCAAACCCCGTCTTGTCGGGATGAAGCTCAAGACCGCACACCTTAAAACGCTCTTTCAAGCGTTGCAGCAATTGCTCCGCTTCCTCCCTGCTCCGGCAATGCACCAAACCATCATCCGCGTATCGCGCCCATGGCGTTTGCGGACTGTGCCTCACCATCCACACGTCAAATACATAGTGCAGGAACAGGTTCGCCAGCAAAGGACTGATAACACCCCCCTTGCGGAGTTCCCTTTCCTCGTGAGACAAGTTCACCGCCCGCGGCCTGCATCGGCGCCTTAAGCCATCGTTCTATGTAGAGAATGACCCATCGGTTATCCGTGTGCTTCCGCACCGCACGCATCAGTAGTTCATGGTCGATGTTGTCGAACAATCCCCGTATGTCGAATTCAAGCACCCAATCATAGCGCCAACAGCGCTTCCGCGTTTCGGCGAGTGCTTCATGCGCCGATTTGCCAGGACGATATCCGTAAGAGTCCTTATGAAAGTGCTTTTCCACTATCGGCTCTAAGAACTCCTTCGCCACCATCTGAGCAACTCGGTCAGCTACTGTCGGCACTCCCAGGACTCTCGTACCTCCGCTCTTCTTCGGTATCGGCACAGCCATTACCGCTGGCGGAAAGTACGAGCCTGAAGCCATCCGATTCCAGAGTTTGTAAAGGTTGTCTTTCATATCCTTCTCAAACACCTCAATCGATACCTCATCAATCCCGGCTGCACCGTGATTGGCTCTCACCTTCTTATATGCGTTCCACACCGCCCGTTTGGATATCGCAAACGGTTTTGCTTCTTCCAAAGACTCCTCCCATTACTGGTTGGTCCATTTCTTAAGCATCAATGACCCGGAGACCTTCGCTCCACCCCCATTACAGAGGCCTCTTCGCTACTACGCTCCGGTCTGTCCCTGTGCCCCGCATCAGTACTCAAATTCTTGTGGGGCTTCCACTTGAACCGCTCCTTTTGCATCGGTGCGACAGGTTCCCACGTTCCACGCACAAGCCTATGCCAAGTTCACGCCGCCTTCATGCCGGTCGCCATCTGGACAGTAAACAGGTTTCCTCCAGACTCGTCCCAGGCCAACGACTCCCTCCTGGTTTCGACGACATTCCTACGCTTTCGACAAGTTCTCGGCGATTCATCTGTCAATGCCGTCCGGAGTCCAGTGTTGCTTCAGGCGGGTAGGCGCATAAACTGTCCAGGGGACAGTCTTCATTTGCTTTCCTCCCTACAAGCGGTTCTTCACATTCTCTCGCAACGAAGCACCAGACGAACGTCAGCCTGCCTCGCCTCTGGAAAGAGGCGGGCACCCTCACGGAAAGGATGATGTCAGGCCCGGCAAGGGCCCTCAATCCCTATGAACTGCGCTACACAGCCCGTTCGCTTCTTTCGTCTTCTCCACCCGCGCTTCCGTCAGCCCACCTTTCGGACGGCTTGCCCTTGAGTAAGGGCGAAAGTCGCAGGGTTACTCGTTGTCCAGCCTGTCAATCCTTTGTCTGTGGAAGGTCTGCGTTGTCTGCCGAGAGGCCTTTCTCTTGTCCGTGCCGGTTTCCCGTTGATAGTCGGCGGCCTCGCCTCTGGTACCGTTTTGGTTCGAGCGTGTCAGTTCCTTTCGCTCCTGCGCGTGACGACAGTTGACCGCATTCACATGTGTTGACCATTACAGACGGTGCGGACGCCTTATCCGATTGTGAAACTCTCAGAAGGATGCGTTCCTTGCGGTTCGCTTCCCGTTCCTTTCTCATGGAACTACGGCGCAGTGTCCGGGGAGCTTCATACCCTCAACGGCAGGACCGCTGAAACCATGTCCCCGTAAGCACGCGGTGACGGAACACCGGATTGATTGTGCGCATCCTTGCGCCCTTCTCTATATATTGACAAGCGGCAATGAGCCGCAACAACGGCCGCGCCACGCCCGTAGCGTGTGGTAACACGCGTCGACCAAATGCGGTTGACTGGATAATACTGTTAGCTGGGGTTACCCCCTGCCTACCTTTGTGCCGCCACCATGGACGGTGGCGGCCTTCATGGGCAAATGAAATAATTCCTGGATTTTATCTGAAAGAATTAATTTCATGTACGATTGATAGGGGATATCGTTTTTGTTGGCTACAGATTTTATTCTGTATAAAAGGTTCGCATGCAGCCTTAAAAATATTTTCTCCGTTGATGGCTTCAAGTTCGGAAGAATAACCCTTTTAGGTTTGGACATGTCGAAATACTCGGAAGTGTCCGCTTTTGCCCAGAAATCTCTTTCAGCGTCTTCGTTTTTAAATTGTGGAATCTTCTTTAGCATTTTCTTCATAAGTTTTCCGCTCCTTCCTGGACATGTCTCTTGCTGAAATTGGTCTGATCCTATTGTGCCGTATGGTGAATGTGATGGACAATAATCTTTCATCAAATGTTTTTCCCAGTGCAAGTGTCCTTTGTTCTTTCTCGGAATGTTTGGTGTCATCAAAGCTGTATGACCACCCCGTTTTTAGTTTTTTCGCGCGCGGTCTTCCTTTTTCTTCGTTCAGACGACTTGAAGTTTAAGCTCTTTTCCAATAGCATGAGTGAAACGTTCTAAAGTTGACAGCTTAATGTCTTCAGCATGATTTTCGATTCTGGAAATCGCAGTCTTCTTCGTATGAAGCTTTCGTGCAACGTCGTCCTGGGTCAAACCAGAATCTTCGCGAGCAAGCTTCAAGATGGCCCCAATTTTGAAATCACGATACCCAAGCTCGAATGAATGCGCAAAAGTCTTGCTCCGTTTTTTCCGTTTTTCGATGTATTTTTCAAGATCATCCATAAAGTTACCTCCTGTGTAGATATTCCTTTCTCCTATTCTCTGCCAGTTCGATTTCTGATCGAGGGGTTTCTTGGCTTTTCTTCTGAAACCCGTTGGTCAGAAGTACGATTGAATGTTCTAAAAGAAATCCAAGAATTCTAAAGATATCCCCTGAAATTGTCACTCTCACTTCCCAAATGCCATCGGTATTCACCAATTTCTTGAAATAGGAAGCGGGCACCCTCTCCATTTCTTTGATGATTTTCAAAACCCAAAGTACTTTTTCCGCTTGTTTATCTGATAAATCATCGAGAAATTCTTGTACAGGAGAATTTCCAGATGAAGTGGTATAAAATACGATATTTCGCATATTAATAAGTTAACATCTGAGTTAACCGGAAATCAAGTCTTTTCTTGGTATTCGCGCGCGTTCCTATTGGTTTTAGGGGGGGGCATATTGCCTACAACGGTATGCCATGCCCGTAGCGTGTGGTAACACGCGTCGTGCCCTATGCGGCATGATGGGCTGGCGCTGTTGCGCGGAGTTGCCCCCACCGTCCTCTTTAGCCACCCCACCATTACCTTCTTCTGATTTCCCTCATGATTTTCATAATGTCTTTCGGTCCCAGATTAAGCTTTACGCCTTTGACATCGAGGGGCGATTCATTCTTCTTCTCGGGCCTGATGGCGTATGTCTGCCCATCCCTGCGTTTGACAAGGACTTCACCTTCTTTTGTTGCAATACTCAACAGGGTAGCAAGGTTCTGGCGTGCTTGGGAGTAAGTAAAGACTGTCATAATTTCACCTCGATTGTTTCAATGTGCAGCTTTTTTGCTATTTCAACAAGGTTCTCATCTAGTGTAATAAGTGGACATTTATGTTTGATCGAGGTCGCCAGAATATATGCATCATAAGCGTAAATATTGTAGGTAGAGCATAATTCCAGCGCATCCTCTAGTTCGATCGGCACATACCTGATTGGGATACTTTGAAATACATGAAGAGCCTGAATCGCTTGTTTTATGGTGCATTTTCTTCTTTTGAACATGGCTGAAAAAGCGTTTCCGATTTCCCAGGTCAGGGAAGGAGGCGCAAGAAGGGACTTTCCTGTGGTTGCTTCAACAACGGATTGCTTGGTGGTTTCCTCCGCTATGACCGCAATAATCACCGAAGTATCGACAACGATGTCCATACGACTCCTTTCAGTTGTACAATTGTAATATATATAAAATATTCGAAAAAGTCAAATTGATTAAGAATTTGGGGGGGCGTTACTATTTATTTAAAAGACGGTGGGGCAATTTCGCGCAACGGCCGCCCCATGCCGTAACAAACTGGCAAGTTTGCGTCGCCCCCTATGCGGTGTGACGGGCTAGCGCTGTTGGTTGATGTTGCTGGCCGATGCCTTGGATTACCTTGTGCCTTTTAAAAATCTTATCATAAAATTGCTTGGACTAATAATCTCTATGCCTCTAAAAGGATGAAGAGATAAAAGGGTCATCGTCGCCCGAAACAATTATTGAAACCTTGCTAGAAAGCGCACATGCCAGGAATTTATCGTCAGACTTATCCCGGGATATGGGTTTTAGAAGCACAATTTCTGCTACAATTTCTGCTTTGACGGTTAAAAGATCCCAGAAATCAGAAACATCAATTGCCGGAAACTGGTGCGATAACCTGTGTATCGTACGCGTATATTCTTCAAGTATTGAGTTCGAGGCGACAATCTTTATTTTACTTTGCTTCCATGTCTCAAGTATTCTGAAAGGCGGGCCTTTAAAGAAAATTCCCGAAACCAGGACATTTGTATCAAGAATGATCCTCATTTCCCAGACCTGACTTCTGAAATAATACGGGAAATATCTGATTTCTTAAGGCCAGCACGCTTAGCTTGAGTCCTTGCCCTCGAAATAATTGAATCAAAGTCAGACATGGAAGGCCTGGAAATTGTCTTTAGAATGACTACGTCATTCTCGCCGAGAACCACAAATTGAGCACCAGATTGGAGATGAAGAGATTTGCGGACCTCTTCAGGGATTACAACCTGTCCTTTTGAGGACATTCTTGTCGTGGATAGGGTAGGCATATGCGCTCCTTTCGGAGAATTAATGAATATCTATTATCTTACTAGTAAGAATATAAGAAATTTACGAAGAAAAGGCAAAAGGTATTTTCAAGGGAATTTGGTTTTATTCGGCCAGCAATTTCGCGCAACGGCCGCCCCATGCCGTAGCAAACTGGCAAGTTTGCGTCGTGCCCTATGCGGCATGACGGGCTGGCGCTGTTGAACAAATCCGCTTCGCGGAAGCCACAATCATAGCGTCAATATAGATATTCACCAGCCGCCTGACAATCTTTCTATTTATCCAACCGCCATTGGTCTCATGCCGCGTTCGGTATCTGCCGACATCCTTTTTGTGTATCCCATTAAACCAACAAAAAGGAGGTCCCCATGTCCGCAGTCTGCCGTCAACTTATCGATCATCTCAAGCTCAAGTGCTTTTCCCAGGCCACCATCCAGAACTATGTCGAGTGTGTTTCCCGCTGCGTGCGCCACTTCAACAAACCGCCGCTTCCTGCTTCACGTTGTTCCCAATGGATTCATGCGCATCCGGCTGTCACCACCGGTATAGAGCAGACCCACCATCTTCGATAATTCAGACCCACCCCAAAGTTGCGAGATTTGTGCGTTCTTGGATCTTCGCAGCGGTATAACATTTCTGGCAATAGTCACTCTTTGGAT
>Ga0208977_1000978_pt1 | contig 16256 bp, 10 predicted proteins | sample RifOxyA2_FD_184030 | JGI IMG/M metagenome (GOLD analysis project Ga0208977, IMG submission 184030) | Groundwater microbial communities from Rifle, Colorado - Rifle Oxygen_injection A2 (SPAdes) | ecosystem: Environmental > Aquatic > Deep subsurface > Groundwater | place: Rifle, Colorado, United...
GGCGTCCGCCAGCAGGCGCACGGCCCCGGCCCCGTCTTTATCCGCCACTGCTTTAATAAGTCCGCCGCCCAGCTTTTGCAGGTCGGACAGGTAGGCCTGGATAACCTCAACGGAAGTAAGCCGGTATTCGTGCAGGAGATAGGCCAGCAATTGCGCCACGGGCCGGCGCATTTCATAGGCTGCCGTAGCTTCCGGCGAGGGCTCTATTATCCCCAGTTCCTCAAGCTGGTTTATCACCCGCTGCGGCGCGGGGTCGGTTTCTTTGCGGCAGGCCAGCACTTCCTCCCGCAGTTCGGTCTCGGTTATGCGGGAGCGTTTTTCATAGAGGCGCGTTAAAAGCTCGCTATGATCGGCCGCAAAGCGGAAGAAAGTAAGAGGACTTATTATGGCCATATCACTAATGTCCGGAGCAGTTTTTTATTACACTCCACATATTTCGTGTAACATCTCTTTGTTTGCTGTTCGATTCAATATACCGAAGTAATGACTATTTTTGCCTCTGGGTTTATATTTTCTCCAGGATATAAAGCAAAAACTGAAATTCTGCCATGTAATTTAGTCGGATACGGCCGTCGTCCATACATGCAATACCCAAGATACTGGCCTGGGACAGAAGTAGTTGGCAACGGGATAGGCGTATTCTTTAATGCCATATAAGATATTGAAAACACAAAAACCATCTGCTATACTATCCATGGAGGCTTTGTGAAGGAAACTTTGCATAGCCTTTCTTATTTCTACCGTGACGGCATAAGATCGTCTATGTAGGTAAAGCTCCAGACAGGGTCTGTTTCCCTCATATAACGCAGCTTGAACGCTAAAGTGGCCAAGCTGTCCAAATCCGGCCGCAGGGAAGTTTGCCCAGTTTCCTTCCAACACCAACTGACGAGGTAAGCGATAATATCAACGGCTTGAATGCCGCAGGTAAGGTCGCTATGAACAAAAAACGGTTCAGGAATTATCCTGGATGAACGCTCCTGGCCTTTGCGTGTTTTTATGAAGTAATTGCTCATTTGAGATAGTAGAAGGTGGCTTTTGGTCTTCTCTAACTCGTCAAATACTACAATCCCATTCTCGTCGATATCCTCCAGGTAGTAAAAGAAGCGCTCAAAAAGATACGCATAGTCTTTACGGAGGAAATCTCTATCTGTTGGGGTTGTGGAATTGGGGTTAATAACAGAGGCAAAAGCCTGGCAGTTATAATCAAGGCACAGTTCAAGCATCTCCCGCGTGAATAAGAGTTTGGCTTGCGCCAGGGCGACAAGTTCCTTTTGCGTTGACTGGCAGGGTTGGGTAAGGCATTTGTGTGCCCCTTCCTTCATAATGTGAGGAGCCATTGTTGGCAGCTGTCCAGCTAAACGGGTAACTTTGCGTTTAAGAAATTTTTTCCCTTTAATCTCTCTTTCGTTGCCGCGGTAGCGCATCCCAAAATACTTTTCCTCCAGCGCATGTAAATCCTGAACCCAATCCCAAAGGCGGCTATCCTCAATAGCTAAACCACACAGAACCTCATAGGCACCGTGTCCACGGTCATGTCCACTTTCATCAATAAATAAAAAATGCGACATATTAAATGTTTTGTGCGCGAGAAATCCGGGCGTCTACGAGGCGCAAAAACGCTTCATATACCCCGTCTTGCTCGCCCTTAGTTAGCCCGATTTCAGAGAATATTATTTCATCCAATTGCTTGCGGTCTGCCTTGATGCTTGTTCCATTTGGCCCAAGTTCGCCATAAATATTTGAAATTTCTCTTTTCGAAAACTTAGTAAAAATAGTCTCGGCCTCGTCGCTTAAAACAATTGGGATATCCATGGAAAGAAAATCAGCCATGAAAAAATCGAGAACACCTTGGCCAAGCGCCTTGTTCCCCAGTGTTTCAAAAAAGAAAAACACTAAGGTTGAATTTAAAAACGCAGCTAAACGTTTTGATTGGGACTTTTCGATAGGATGTAGACGGTAAAAGCGTAATGATAAGTATTTATGCGGATTGGTGTGGATTAAAAAAGTGTCATGAAAGCTGCGGGGGACAAGGATATCCGCAGCAGACAGCATTTGATTTGTCGGCTTGTACCACGGGGTTTGCAGTTTTGTAACAGATCGCCGGTGATATTTTTGTTCTTCGCCCCAGTCAATATACTTTTGTAGTAACTTACTGGGTTTGTCGTTAATAACCAAGCACCAGGAATCATGGTCAGCAATCTCAATTATGCGATTTCCTTTAGTGTAATCTTTTATAAGAGGCGTGAAATATCTAGATTCTATCTCACCTGAAAATGGCTCACAATCATCCTCACAATTATCATTCACCACACGATAAAGACTTTTATTTAAGATTTCAACTTGAGATGGGATGAAAAAACCGTCAGCGCCGCCGGTGTTAAGATAACGTTCTCCCACGAAATGCTTGTCTAACCTGCCTAGTGCTTTACGCCCTTTGTTTAAGATGGTCCAATAAATGTCTGGGGCGCGTAAGTATTTCCCACCCCACTTATTCCCTACGTATTTTCCTGTGCCGGGTTGCTCCCGCTCTTCAGCATTAAACTCTAATCCGGATTCTAGTAGCTTTTCCGTGGAAAGTGGGAATACTCTGAAAGCGTCCTCTGATACTACTTTTTCTGCGGAATCAATCTTTAAAAGATTTTCAGTGGAAACAACCTCATCGAAAGGTTTTTTAAATGCGACAAATCGCGCTATATGGTTTTTATCAGTTTTGCTTCTGGGGGCGCCAAATATAGAGATTATGGTGTTGATGTCCGCAGCGGAGAAAGAACGCTTGGCATGGTTATCGATTATGAAATGGATAGGAGTGGTATTCAATAGGAATTTCTGGAGCCAGGCACCATATCCGACATCGAGCCACGAATTGGAGCAAATGAATGTTTGTATTCCTTTTTTATTTAACAGGCGCAAAGCACGTATGTAAAAAAAGATATAAAGGTCAGACTTTTTATCAATATAGGATTTGTTCCCAAACTGACGTGGGAAATCCAAATTAACCATTTCTGGTAAGAGCTCTTTATAAGTTGAAATTTTTCTTTTAGGGTCTGTTATGTCTTCCTGCCGGATATACGGAGGGTTGCCGATTACTACATCAAATCCCCCCTTTTCTGTGAATATTTCGGCGAATTCTATGTTCCAAATAAATGGATGCTCATCCTTAATATCACTTTTTTGTTTCTTAAGTTCATCAATTTCTGCTTCTAAATCGTCTATAGATTGCTTGTAGTTGTTGATAGGCAAGTCGGGCTGGTCGATGCCTAAAAGACTGGGCTGTACTAATTTTTCTAGGCCTTTAGCCCGCTTTATGTACTCAAGGCGATTACTGATTTCATCGTCCAATATCTCGCGAAAAACACTGACTTCCAATCTTTTTACTGTGTCGTAGTCTTTTCGCTTGTTGTAAAAGAAATCCAGCTTTGCATTCTTTAAGGCAGTAATCTTTGCTTTTAGTTGGCGGCTTATTCCAGGATGTTCTGCAACAGGGAAAGCTTTGTTCCCTATACGCTGCACCAATGAGTCCCCTGCGCGGATTTTAAAGTCCAGGCTAGGAAGTATCGCTTCAGGGGAGTCTTTTAGTGACTCGGGAGCTTCAATAAATAGTGTAATCCAAAGGCGGAGTTGCGTTATCCAAACAGCCCACTCTCTGACCTCAACCCCATACAGGGAGTTGAAAATAATTCCTTTTTTTCTATCAAAAGCTGTGGGTTGGGTTCTGTCTTTAAGTTTACCATGAAGATGCTGGAGAATTTCATCTAATACGTGCAACATGCCGACGGGGAAGGCACCGGAGCCTGCTGCCGGATCACAAACTGAGATGTTTTCTAGTTTTGAGATAAGTTCTTCCAATTCTCTTTGAGAAAAACTCCCGGTCTTTTGGTCTTTTTCCTCGCCATTTTCCTGGCCATCCTCATGGAAGAAAAGCTCGTAAAGGTCTTTAACGTTAACAGTGCCGGAAAGATTTTCCTGGAGCCACTTAACAAGACTAAGGCGGCACATCAGGTCTACTTCTGTTCTTGGGGTGTAGACGGCGCCGTTTTCCTTGTTGACCAATCTCTCGAAGATTATCCCCAGAAATTCAGGATTCAGTTCGAGGTCTTCGTCATAAAGTGTGTTTTCCTCAATAGTAAAGTTGTAGGAGAATAGAAATTCAAAAAAATCCCCAATGACTTTATCGGTTATATGGTAGCCTTCGTCGTCAAGTCTTGGCTTGCGTTTAAAAAGACCACCATTCAAATAGGGGGCAAATTGAAGTTTCTTCTGGGTTTCTTTTGAAAAATCATATTTATCTCTTGGAAGTACCCGGCCGGCAGGAGAGCTTAAACTTTCAAAGAATAATGGTTCAAGCCAATTCTGGTAAAAAAGGTCTTTGCCTTCAAAACCAGCTTTTTTATACTCCCCCCAAAGGTTTTGAATAAAATTCTCGTCGTCGCCTATCCATTCGCGCTTTTGTATAAACCCAAGGAAGATTGTTCTAATAACAAAAAGTAGCGCCAGATCAGCGCGGGTTGATTCCGTTTGCACTTTGACAGACTTCTTGTAAACAGCGCCTGTTATCGCGTCAAAACTAGGCCTGAACTCATTGTAGAAGGCGTCTGTGACGGCATTTATTGAGAAAGCTTCCCGTAGCCCATTTGACCCGCCAAAGGAATTAAAAGAAGCGGTTTTGAGCTGCTGGCGAAAAGTTTTATTGTTGGCAGTAGGATTAATGTAAAACGTATATCTTCTAAAATTGTTGAAGGTTCTTCTGGCCCCAAGGGTCTGTTCGTAGACAAGGCTGAATCGGAAATTCTTGTTGTTGTCGCAAAAAACAAAGATGCCTGCGGTATAGTTGTGTAAATCTTTTAATATCTTTTTTGCTTTTTCATATTGGGCTTTACGGCAGGCGCGCTCTGTTAAAACATCATTTACTTTAACAATGATGGCCAGGGCCTTTTCACCGTCTTCAAATTTTAGCTCCCCCACTTTCTGTAAGTCTGGAAACTTATCATCAATGTATTCTGACAAATCGTGACTGCCGCCCATGGAAAACTCAGCGGTCTTCGAGCGGAGAAAAGACTTAAGAGTTTCGGGGGAAATCTCCCTGATAATGGCTTCAAGCTTTTCGTTGTTTTCCATAATCAGGGGTTGTTCTCGATAGCAACAATTACCTCGTTCTTTATATTCGCAAGGCTGGCTTTAACCTTGTCTAAATAGTTTGAGCCACCTAGATCACGGGTTAGCTTGAAAAGGTCTTCTTTGAGCATTGCAATGTCTTTGGCTGTTTGCGGATTGAATTTTAATCCGACTATCCTTCGTAAGCCGTAATCCGAGATGGTCTTATACTCAATGATGTCTTCTCTTAAATTCATAAGCAAAGGCATGAACGGCTGTATATCCGGAGGACAAGTCTGGATTAATGAGCGCAAGTTGTTTAGCGCTTTTCTGTGGAGGCTATTCTCGCTTACGGGCCCTTGGGAATGAGCCTTAAGGGTTTTAACAGCCGAGTAGTTGTCCCAGAAAGCGGGACTAAGAACTTGGCGCTTTTCTTCTGGGGCGCACTCAATTAATTTTAAGGTGTCTTCAAAAGATACTTCTGTAGGCTTGGCGCCCTCAATTGTTGAGCGGAAGAAACATGCAAGCCCCTTTCTAATAAAAACCACCAAATTGTAGGCTGGATGCTTTTTCCCGGTCTTTACGCGGCTAGAGAGGATAGCTATTCTGTTTATTACCTGCGGGTACTTTTTTGCAATCTCAAAATATCTAAGGCGCATCTGGGTTAGAAAACTAAGGGTTTCCTGTGTCTCAGGATTCTCCATTATTTTTGAATAAAGCCTGGCTGCGGTAGGGGTTTCGTCAGCCTCGAAAACTTTAGAGTCCTCACCGAGGGTGTTGTGGATAAGGAACATTTTCTCCTGAGCGATCTGCCTGCTCCTTACAATATCCGCACCCATTTCAGTAGGAAAGAAATGGAATATGTCCAGTTCGGGGTGAACAGTTTTTCCTATTCGGTTAATGCGGCCTATGCGTTGAATTACGCGGGTCGGGTTCCAGGGAATGTCGTAGTTGACTATAACGCCGGCACGGTTAAGGTTAAAACCTTCAGATATTTTGTCTGTTGATATAAGTAGCTGGTACTTATTCTCTTGCTTGGCGTAACTAGCGTCGAAATTCTCAAGAATTTCTTTTAACAGTGTAGTAGTTAGGTTGCCTTTAACGGTAAGGTATTTGTCCCCGAAATGTTTTTTAAGTTTACCTTCAAGGTAAGCGACGGTATCGACATACTCACTAAAGACTACTATTTTTTTCTCTTTATTTTTCCTTAGAAGCCTTTCTATTTCCGCGAGGAAGGCCGCGAATTTGGGATCATTCTTTGTTAGTTTCAGTGACTCAAGTCGCCCTAAAAGTTCCTCAAATACTTCAACATCGTCTTGGATATGCTTTATGAACTTTTCCTGGTCCACAAACCGATTAACGTCGTATATCCTGTCGTATTTAGAGGGGTCGCCTTCGGCCAGGCGAGTGGAATAATCAGTGAGTTCAGTTTCTATTGCGTCCAAATCCATTTCATAAATCTTATCCATCAGGTTCCGGTCCAGAAGAAACCGGCCTTTTGATTTCTTTATGAAAACCAAAACCTTCTCATTGATGGACTTAAAATTACGTACGCTCTGCTCAAAAGAGCCGAAGGAGCTTTCAAAGCGTTTTACGAAAAGACGCTTCATGAATTCGTAGAGGTTGGTCTGGGAGTAGAATTCGAAGTTTTCTTTTTCCCCCTTGCGCACTTTTTCAGCTTCGGCTAACCCTATTTCATAGACAAACGGCCTATAGATTGGGCCCTTAAACCGGCCATTTCCCCCGAAGTAGTCGTTTATTATCTCGTCATAGAAAGAGGACTGCTCTTTTGTGAGTTTAAAGAAAATCTCTTTTGGATCCTGCACCTTTGGAAGGTCTTTTACTTCTTTTGAGTACTCAGGGTCTTTTTCCAGGTCCTTGCGGTTGCGCCGTATCATTACTGGCTCAAGGATGGTGCGGATGCTGTTTGAGAGCTGTTTCGCCCGCACTTTAACATTGGCAAGATCGATTTGCTTTGATCCAAAAAGAACCTCGTGGTAAGAAACGGCTTTGGCTTGTTTTTCGCCATCATGTGATTTATGGTTTTTGTTTATGTAGGAAAGGCGGCTGAAAGTTCTTTCATATTCCCGGAATTTAAAATCCAAGTCATCATCAAGTGTAATCTTGGATTTCCCTGCGACGATAAAAAGATCCAAAAGGGAGAAGATATCTGCTGGACTGTTGTTAAAAGGCGTGGCGGTAAGAAGCACTACTATTTTGCCTCGGCAAATATTCTTTAGCGTGTCGTAGGCGCGGGTGTCCTGGTTACGGAATCGGTGGGCTTCATCTACTATTATTACCTCGAACTCCGCCATGTCCCTTACTAAATCCAGTGTCTTTTCAAGGTTCTCTATCCCAAGTGACCGTATTTCCCAATTATGCAATTCAAAATCTTCCTTATATTTCTGCCAGCCAGATTTCTTGTCATCAGCTCCGATAAGATTGGGCGGGCAGATTATTACGCCGCGCTTGTTGAGAAGTTTGGCTATAAGGCTCGCTATTATGCTTTTGCCAAGGCCGACAACGTCTGAAATAATTACGCCATTGTAACTTTCAATTATGGATAAGGCCTGGGCGACTGCATCAGTTTGGTATTTATAGTTAACGTAACCCTTTTTTTTGAGGAATGACCCGATGTCCTGGATCTTTTTATTGCTTTGCGAGTCCAGATAATTCTTAAGAATAAGTGCATATGCCTCGAAAGGTGTAACCTCGGCTATATGTGTTTTGGTTTCTATGAGATTTAGGAGCCTATCTTTAAACTCCTGCCTTTCAGTTATTTTGTCTGAGTCTTCCCATAGGTCGTCAAAATACTTTTCCGCTTCTTCGGTTCCGAAGTCGCTTATCTCAACATTAAACTCATTCTGCGATGATATTCCGGCTTTGGTAAGGTTGCTGCTACCAGTTATGAAAATAGACTTCTTAAGTGAGTGCAATGCCGGCTTCATCTTGAAGATGTAAAGCTTGGCATGGTTTGGGTCGAAAGTTTTACGGATTTTAAGCTTATCCTGCTTAATTAAATCTATGAAAAACAAAATCTGCTCGTAAAACTCCTGGCAATCGAATTCGTCGGAATTTATGGATTTGGAGACGGACTCAAGGAACCGTTCAAACCTTTCTTTTTCACTTATCCGGGTCTGGTCGTCAGCGTATTCAAGAATGCCGTGGACGCCTAAATCCACATTAAGTCCCACTAGGACTTTCATCTCATTAGACGGGTTTTTTTTAATTGCTTCGTAAAGCTCTACTATACCGGAGAAATAGAAGAAGCCTACGAGGAATTTGAGTTCAGCGCTATTCTGAATAAGGTCGGATATGCGCTGCTTTAATTTTTTGTCCTTGCTGTTGGTAATAAATGAGCTCATAATTTAATTAGTATTTGAGAGGTGGACTGAATACATAAGTGTGCCAAACCCAAATAGTATTCTATATCTTAACCAGCACGCCAGCAATAAAATACACCGAAAATATATATCAAGTGGCTTTTGACGTAAATAGTATAGCAGACCAACCCGACAAGGGCATGTCGCGTTAAAATAGCACTCAAAAGACATAAAATGGCGGTTTTGACCCCGAAAACACTGTTCATAATAGTTTTTTTTCTAAAGACATAGGCGCCCTTACGAAACGAGTGGTATCTCAGTTTTTATAGTGGGCTGCCAACCCATGAAATCTGGCTAAGAAATTCATATCAGATAATTGACTTGATAACTCGCCCGAAGTATTGCTGAATGTTGATGTGCGGTTAACCCGGGAGGTTATTATGCAGAAAGATATCGAGAAACAAACCGAGCAGGCCCCCAGCATCTTAAGACAAATAAGTGAGCTGGCAGCGCTAGGCATTAAAGAGTTAAAAGTCCGCTACACAGCGCTGTTCTCAGAATCCAATCCCCCCACCAATAAAGTATTCTTAATCCGCCGCATCGCCTTCAAACTCCAAGAGGATGCTTTCGGCAAACTGCCTGAAGAGGCCCAAAACAAACTTGAAACCCTTAAAACAGATCTTAACCCGATAAAGAACCTAGGGGCCAGACCTAAACCTGCTGCGTCCGGGAATACAGCCAAGCCGGCTAAGAAGCTGCTAATGCCGGGCACGTTTATTACCAAGTCCTACAAGGGAACTGACATCTCGGTAAAGGTGCTATCCAGCGGCTTTGAGTACAACGGCAGCATTTATAAATCACTCTCAAGGATCGCAAAAGAAGTTACGGGGGTGCATCAAAGCGGCTTTGTGTTTTTCGGGGTCTAACCTATGGATACCACCTACTGCGCTATATACACACGCAAATCCACATCTGAAGGCCTGGACCAGGTGTTCTCAACGCTGGATGCACAACGGGAAGCCGCAATTAACTACATAGCCAGCCAAAAGAGCCATGGTTGGGTGGCAAGCCCCGTTAAATACGATGATGGCGGGTTTACCGGTGCAAACATAGACCGTCCCGCACTTCAGCAACTTATAAAAGATATCCAAGAGCATAAAATAAACTGCGTTGTTGTCTATAAAGTGGACCGGCTTTCACGGTCACTCACGGATTTTGCCAAGCTACTTGAATTTTTTGATAAAAATAACGTGACGTTTGTATCAGTTACCCAACATTTTAACACCAATAGTTCCATGGGCCGGCTTACCCTTAATATTTTGCTGTCTTTTGCCCAATTTGAGCGGGAACTAATAAGCGAACGCACCAAAGATAAAATGAGTGCAGCTCGTAAAAAAGGGCGCTGGCTGGGCGGCGTACCTATGCTCGGCTATACTGTAAACAAGGAGGACAACACCTTGGTTATTGTCCCAAAAGAGGCCGAAACCGTCCGGGAAATATTTGCCTTATATTTACAATACCGCTCCCCACTTGAATTGGCAAGAATTCTTAACAAACGTGGTGTTGTGACCAAAATGCACCATTTTGAAACCGGCAAGGTACGCGGTGGAAAGGTCTTCAGTAAGGCTAATCTGATTTATATGCTCAGGAACCACACATATGTCGGTAAAGTTCAGTATGGCGGCGAACTTTATGACGGCCTCCAGAAAGGCATTGTGTCCCAGGAGATTTTCGATAAGGTCCAGCGCCTTCTGGTCGAGCACCGTGTGAAACGGCATTGCCCCAACAACACAGGAGATGCCAGTCTTTTACGGCATGTCCTGTGGTGCGCTAACTGCAAAGAACGCCTGATCCCAACGTACTCTTCAAAACACAACGTTAAATACCGCTATTATGTTTGCCGGAATGCCCAAACAAAGGGCTATGACGCCTGCCCGACCAAGTCGATTGGCGCCCAGGACATGGACAACGCAGTTATCAGCAAGGTCAGTGAAATATTAGCATCCTCCCCGGAATTCAAATCCCGGAGTCTTGTAATAAATACCCCCACCTGGGATATATTATACCCACGAGAACGGCGGCGGGTTTTAAATATGCTATTAAAATCCGTGGAATATGACTCGCTCTCAAAGAAGCTTGCCATTAACTTTGACGAGGAAGGCATAAAAGAACTTGAAAAGGAACTGGCCTGATGCATTACGAATTCAATATCGACCTCAAACCAGTGTGGCATAAACCACCTCCACCGATAAAAGAGCCTTATATCCGGAAAAGCTTGGTGCTGGCTTATCAGATAGAGGATTTTATGCTCCGGCATAAAATAGAATCTTTAACAGAGTTCTCCCACCGTGCCAACATAACACCAACCAGGACAACACAGATAATGCGGATGCTTCAGCTTGCACCGAGCATACAAGCGGATATTCTGCTTGCAGGCGACAAGAAGCTTTTTAAGCTGAGAGAACGCCACACCCGGCGCATCTCAAAAGAACCATTTTGGCCGAGGCAAGAAGAGCTTTGGAAAGATTTAATGTCACATCACTAATAATTAGAAACCGATACCCCATTGTTACATGACATTTTTATATACTTTTCCCAGGTTCCTTTATGGTAAATAAATACCCATTGCAGGATTTAAGCCGCTGGAGTAAGCGTGAACATCAGGAGCTAGACCTCATCCTTAATAATCCTATTGTTAGAAAAGAAATAGCCGCAATAAAATCACGACACGGAATTACTGACAAAAAAACTAAAGAATTACAAAACAACCTCTATAAAACAGAAAAGCAATACGGCCCAAATATAAAAGCTGGATCCCCCGCTGAGAAACTGCATGACACCGCTGCATGGAACTGGATGAATTATTATCGTGGACTCAACACTGAGCTCACGCATTTTAAAGAATTAACGGGACTTACACACGTTCCTGACATGTTTTTGACAAGTTATATTCTGTTAGGCAAGAAAAACATATTCATGAACCCTGTCCAACCTCATTCTTTACGAGTAAAACACAGCAAAACTCGCAGTCGAAACAGGCTATTTATTCAGCTTCACAAAGGTTCAACTATCCGCATCCTAAAAATAGCTGGCGCGGAAGCCGCTGCATGGAAGAAACACATTTTTACTCCGATTAGATTCAACAAAGATAAAACTCAGCGGGTTAAAACATTACCAATCCCAAATGGCAAAACGCTTCCCCATGGGACCGGATTTAAAATATTTAAACGGAAAACGTGTATTGATGTAGAAATTTTCAATCACACACCGATTTCAGCCATTCAGAAAATATGGAAGGATATAGAAGCATTACAAAAGAAACTGCCTGGCATAAATCAGTTCAGAATGAAAAAACAGTTTGAACGCGACACCGCTGCATCCATATTAAAACACAAAGGCGAAAGTCTTAAGACCATTGCCGAAACATTAAGCGCATACAGTGACCCTGCGCACGTAGGGACATCGCTCCATAGACGTAAAAATCGTATAAAGCCAATTTGAACAATTAGTGTAATACCGCTTTTCCTTTCTATCCCATACACTATTTCTATGCCCAAGTGGGCGACAGAAATAGTTAAGAGGAACAAAGGAGCGATATCATGCTGATTAAAAGCATTCCAGCCACAAAGATAAATCCCGCACCATATAACCCCCGGGTAGATCTCAAACCGGGGGACCCTGAATACGAGAAGCTCAAGCAAAGCATGGCCACGTTCGGCTATGTAGACCCATTAATATGGAATGAGTCTAGCGGAAACCTGGTCTCCGGGCACCAGAGGTTTAAGGTACTTGTTGCTGAAGGCTGCAAAACAATTCAGGTGAGCGTTGTAAAACTCCCCCCCATAAAGGAAAAAGCACTTAACCTGGCCATGAACAGAATATCTGGCCGGTGGGATGATGATAGGCTGGCCCAACTTATTAAGGAGCTGACCGAAACCCCGGATCTGAATATTACACTCACCGGCTTTGACTTGCCGGAGGTAACAGCCCTGCTGGACGGGTTAAGCACATCAGCCGAAGATAGTTTCAACTTCGAAGAAGATGTCGCCAGCATAGGAACCCCAGTTACCAAGCCTGGAGATCTCCTCTGCCTCGGTCGGCACCGCATCCTCTGCGGCGACTCTGCGGACCCTGAAAGTTACCGCAAGCTTCTCGGGGATGCCAAAGTAAATGTAATCCACACAGATCCGCCCTATAACGTGGACTATAACGCTGGTGAGCGCCCGGCCAAAGGCGCACGCCATAGTAATTGGACTAAAATCCGCCATGATAACTTGAAGCAGCCGGAATATGAGGCCTGGCTGAAAAGTGTTTTTGATTGCGCCACCCCTTACCTGGCAGCCGGCGCAGCGTATTACATCTGGAACGGCTACCGGCAATTTGGCCCGATGCACAGGATTCTTTCAGAGCTTAATTTTAACTGCGCCTGTGTTATAACCTGGGCCAAACCCAGCTTCGGACTGTCCTACGCCGACTACAACCCCCAGACCGAGTTCTGCCTCTATGGGTGGAAAAGCAAGAACGGCGCACATAAATGGTTCGGTCCGACCAACGAGACCACCCTCTGGGAAATAGGACGCGACAGCGCCAGTGAGTATATACACCCTACCCAAAAACCCACCGGGCTGGCTCTTAGAGCCCTTCGCAACAGCTCGGTAAGGGGTGACATCGCCCTGGACATGTTTCTTGGCTCAGGCTCTACCCTGATGGCTGCCGAGATGCTTGGCCGGACCTGCTATGGCCTAGAACTGGAACCTAAATACTGCGATGCTATAGCCCACCGCTACCTGGCATTTACCGGAGACACCTCAAAAACGCTTAACAAGTACCGGAAAGGGCGGGCCTATGCAAAGTAAAAAGCAAATTATAAATAGGGATGAGTCCACGCTAAGCATTATTCAGAAAATAAAGAGCGGGGACATAAACCCGATTATTCTCAAAAAAGAACAACGCCAGCAATGCGTAGAGGCACTGTTCCTTGAAGGGCTGAACACCGCCGCTATAAACGAGATCTTAAAGGTCAACGAGAGGACTATCCGCCGCGATTTATGCGATATCAGGGAACGTAATGCCCTAACCCCCAGCCCAGACCTGGTAAGGCAGCTTGTTGGTGATTTTATGATGTCTGGCAGCGCCCACTGCCGGCACCTCATGAAGCTTGCCAGGAAAGAAGGCTCCATCGGGGAGAAGGCCCAGGCTGAGTACTACGCACATCTGGTTAAACGGGACATGATGCTGATGTTACAGAGCCTCGGCTATCTGCCAAAAGCCGCGGATACCGTAACAATTGAACATTACCTGGGCAAGGACAACCCCAAGGGGACAATAGATGTCCTGGCAGAGGAACTTGCGGATATGGAAGCACTTGAAACCAGCCAGCCTAAAAAAAAGACATTGGCCAAAATAAAAGAACAGCTTAAACAGGAGAACGACAATGACACCGAAACAAAATAAATTCAAAAGCTTGCAGAGCAGATTGATTGCCCACCGGCGCACGGCATACAGGGATTTTGCGCTATTTCGGCGGTTCTATTTCAAGCATTACCATAAGGCACCGGATGCCGCGTTCCATGGCGAGCTGGCGGGGTTGCTAAATACAACCAGCCTGAAACGTAACATAAAGTTGGCCATAGCAGCCCCCCGCAACTCTGCCAAGAGTACCATCATCACCCTGGAGTATGTAATTTACTCCATCTGCCACAAGCGCGAAGACTTCATAGTGATAATTTCTAACACCGCCGAACAAGCCGCAGGGTTCCTGACCAATGTAAAAGATGAACTGGAGTCCAATAATCGCCTAAAACTGGACTTCCCCGAGGTTTGCGAACTTATGGTTAAACCAAAGCCCGTTAAATGGGCCCAGAAGACCATAACGACGAAAAACGGGATAAAGGTTATGGTTTTGAGCGTAGACCAAAACATACGTGGGTGGAAGCACCATGAGCATCGCCCGACACTTATTATTTTGGACGATGTTGAAACCAATGAAAGTGTGAAAAGCGATGACAGCCGCTATAAGCTGCAGGACTGGTTTGAAAAAGCAGTCTTGAAATCTGGAAGTTCCAGGACCAATGTTATTTTTACCGGGACTATTCACCACTACGGGTCGCTACTGGCCCAATATACCAACCCCAAAACCGCCCCCGGCTGGATCAGCCAGATATACCGCTCTATCACCAGCGAATCCGGTGCAATTAACGAGTGGCAGACGTGGAAAGACATCTACCATTTCCGAAGGGAATTCAACTCGGCCACCGGACCGGAGGCTGCACTGGCATACTTTATGGAGCGGAAAGGCACCATGCTGGCCGGGACGGCAGTGTTATGGCCACAGAGCAAGGGCTACTACGACCTGATGGTAATGCGCGAGCAGGACGGCGTTGTAAGCTTTGACAGCGAGATGCAAAACGAGCCTGTAAACCCCCGGGACTGCTTCTTTAATGTGGACGATTTCCACTTCTGGGATAAAAAATACACATCCGCAGAAGAACTAATCAGCACGCTAAAAAATCCGGTGTTTTTCGCAGCCTGCGACCCCAGTCTGGGGAAGGAGAAAAGCCGCGGAGATTATTCAGCAATTTTAACCGGGGTTAAAGACTACGACACAGACACTTTATACCTGATTGACGTAGACCTGGAACGGCGGCAGCCAGACAACCTGATTGAGACCATCCTGGACTACCTGAAGCTCCGGGATGTGTCACATCTGGCGATTGAAAGCAATAATTTCCAGGAGGTACTCGTAGATAATTTAAGGAAAAAATGCACCGAACGAAAAATCAGCACTTATATAGATCCGGTTCAGCACACAAAGGACAAAACAAGCCGTGTCCAGGCCCTGCAGCTTTTCCTTAAAAGCGGGAAAATCCAGTTAAGTCGCTCGCATACCGCGCTGATAGACCAGCTGAAATACTTCCCGAAGCACCGCCATGATGATGGCCCAGATGCTTTAGAGATGTTGTACATCGCTGCCCAAAGCAGCGGGCACTTTGACCCCTCCATGATAAAAACAGGCGGCCGCCTTAAAATCTGTGATCTGTTCCCTGAACTTGACAACTGCGACCGCCCTTACGGTAAGAGTAACTTTTTGTCAGGGTTGTTGTCGTGCTGAGTTTGTTACTGATTTGTACGGCAATTGTGTGCTCGACAGCCTTGTCCAAAAGGGCAAGGCTGGCAGGCATCCATGGCCTCTCCACGCTGCCGCGCCATCTCTTTAAAAGTGGCACAGCCGGAGAGGCAACATGTCGTCAGTAAAAACAGAATCCACATTCTTACAGCAATCATAATGCAGCCTCCGTAAGGTGTTATCTTAGGTAGAGTATACATCACCACCCCGACAACCCTGTGTCGGGATAAAAATATGCCAGCCCAGCGGTTAACCTGCGAAACCGGGAAATACTCACATTCAGATGCTTTGATGCTCACTGCCCGGGCGCTGGGGGACAATTTTGCAGATAAGATGGGGGCGTTATCGCATCTGAACAGGAAAGGACGGGGTTCTCCCCCGGGAAAAAGAAAAACGGCGGTTAACCTTAACCGCCGTCAGTTCGAACCATCTAAATCTGGCTCCGGGACTAGGATTCGAACCTAGAAAAGAGGATTCAGAGTCCTCTGTGATACCGTTTCACCATCCCGGAATATGGTTCTATTATATATTTTTCGGGCCTTTTAAACAAAATTTCCGGACCACTCCGGCAGGAGCGGGGCAATTTTAGTAGAATGTATATCTTCGGGGCATAGTGAAATGGTTCTCACGCGTGCTTTGGGAGCATGAATTCCGAGTTCGATTCTCGGTGCCCCGATACAATCAAACAAATTGCCTGCCTCTTTAAAAATTAAAAT
>Ga0208977_1000981_pt1 | contig 16204 bp, 4 predicted proteins | sample RifOxyA2_FD_184030 | JGI IMG/M metagenome (GOLD analysis project Ga0208977, IMG submission 184030) | Groundwater microbial communities from Rifle, Colorado - Rifle Oxygen_injection A2 (SPAdes) | ecosystem: Environmental > Aquatic > Deep subsurface > Groundwater | place: Rifle, Colorado, United...
TACCGTATAATTGCCAGCACTTATTAAACTGCTGAAAGTATACAACCCGCTGGCGTTAGTAATAGCAGTATCATTTGTTGTACCGGTTAAGCTCACGCTTACATCAGCCATACCTGCGCCTATGTCATTTCTTACGTAACCGCTTATGCTGTAGGTTTGAGTTGTCTGTATTACTACATAACCGCGGAATACCTGGATACGGTTATTGTTTTTATCGGCTACATAGATGTTGTTACTTTTATCTATACCCAACCCGCTGGCGCCGTCAAACTGGCCCTGGCTGGTACCCAAACTACCGCCCCATTTGCCCAGATATGATCCGTTTGTATTATAAACATAAACATAATCGTTTTTAAGCAGGATGTAGATTGTGTCATTACTGTCAATTACTATGTCCAGCGGTTTATCAAGGGTGGTTATTTCACCGCCTAACTGAGCCCCGTCTTTAGTGAATTTCTTTATTGTGTTTGAATTATAATCACACACGTAAATACAGTCATCGCAAATAGTTAACCCTTTCGGGTTTGATAATTCACCGGCGCCTATTATACTGCTGTACCCGCCGCTGATGTTTAACTTATGTATGCGGCTATTGTTTGTATCAGAAACATAGACATTGTCTTTATCAACGGCTATGCCGCCGGCGCCGGCTAACTGCTGGGTGCCGCTGCCGGTAAAAGAACCGCCCCAGGTTAAGATCTGCGATACGTTATCTTTCACGTAACGCGTCACGTAAGAGTTTTCACCGGCAAAGATGTAGTTGCTGTCGGTTACAATGCCTGCCGGATAGCCGCCGCTTATCCAGATTTCTTTACTGGTGCCGGTAGTATCATAACTGTACAGAACGTTATTGACTGTTGTAACGTAATAATCACTGTTGGACTGATCCACCGCTACATCCAAGGGACTGCTGGGCACGGTAAGTTCTTTTATAAAACCGCCGGCCTGCGATGAATTCAAAACTATAAAGTCCTGGCTGGTTTCGTTGCTGCTTAAGTAGGCATATTTACGTAAAACAGAATTAAAGCTATACCCTGTCTTTGAAGGCGTAACTGTATATGCTCCTGTGCTTAATCCTACAAATTGGTAATAACCTTCTGAATTTGTTTGGGCTGAAGTGATTGTTTTACCTGTAAGGGACATGGTAACAGCGTTAACCGGTAAATCATTTATGTCCCGGGCATAACCGCTGATACGGTAAGTTGTTGCGCCTATAATGGCCAGTCCTATAAAATTCTGCCCGGTTGTATTGGTATTAAGTAAAGGGTAGGTTCTGTCTGATGGGGTATAATATCTGCCGGAATCCTGCGGAGTAACGGTATAAGTACCGCTGCTGTAACCTACAAATTCATAATAACCGTTTGCATCTGTTACTGCGCTGGCTACGGTAGTTGCGGTTGATAAAACAACCGTTATACCGCTTATAGCTGTACCTGAACTATAGGTAACATATCCGCTTAAATCATAAGTTGGTGACCCGGGGTTTCTGGTACCCGTAAAGTTCTGGGTCTGGCTGGAACTTAAATTTGAATAATTCATGCTTAGAGGACTGAATGTATAGTTTACTCTTGAAGGTACTATGGTAAATCCGCCGCCGGCTACTAACCCGGTAAAAGAATATGCACCGCTGGGATTTGTGTTTGCCGTTGTATTGACGCTTCCTGAAAGCGTTACTACCACACCGTTCATGGCTACGCTGGCGGTATCACACACAATACCTGTAATTGAATATGTGGGGCCGGTATATGCGGCTGTAAAATTCTGGGTCTGGTTATCGGCAACACTGCTGAAGCTCTGGCTTAGAGGCGTAAAAGTATAATAGGTTTTTGATGGTGTGACTACGTAACTTAACCCTGTGGAAACTGTAAAAGAGTATGCGCCGTTTGTGCCGGTAGTGGCGGAATCAACTGCTCCCCCGCTTAAAGTTACTGTTACGCCGCTTAAATTGGCGCCGCCGGAAGTTATGGTGCCGGAAATGTTTTTTGTTAGAACTGTTTTTATGATGGTTTCCATGTCAAACACTGTGCCATCTGTTCGTTTTGCAAAAAAAGTGCATTTTGTATCATCAATTTCAAGAACAATGTAATGGCCGCGGTTTTCAGATTTATAATCACTACTTGCTGCAGCGGTAGAACAAGCTATAAGAGAAGCCATTGCAGAACTCCAGGTTAAAGGGCCCGGTTCGGCTCCTCCGCCGCCGGTTACTATATATCTTACCCCGTCAGGATCGTACCTTCTAGCCGGGATGTTAGAAGTATTTCCAATATATGCAGTTGCAGTCCAGGCAGGAGTTACCGAATCCGGATGTTGCTGTAAGTGTCTTATAGGCACAAAACGCTCATAAACATGCGCGTGGCCGCAGAAATAATAATCTACCCCATACGCTTCCCATAAATCTGCTATCATACCCATACCCCATAAAGAGCTATGCCAGGACTCAATATTTGTATAGGGGTAGTGCCCGTAAGCTATTATCCATCTCACCCCGCGCGCTTTGGCGGCTATAAGGTCATCTTTAAGCCATTGGTACTGGGGCGAATTTTGTCCGCTGTCATGATGGGGGCCACCGTAATTAATAGCATATTGAACCGTACCACCGGAATAATCCGCACCGGCTGGATAGGTTTCACCACCGCCTAATGCCATACAGATTACGTGGGTATTGCCCACATCAAAACTGTAATACTCCCCGGCATCTTTACCTTTTAGGCCGGAGGTGCTGGGAGCTACAAAAAATTGTTTATAAAAAAATGCGGCAGGGTGGCCCTGAAACTCATGGTTGCCTATGGTAGGCGCTACCCATCTGGAAAAATTAAATTTGCTTACAAACTTGAAATACTGGCCGTTCATTTCCGTTTCAGAATTTGGTGAACTTGTTAAATCGCCGGTATGCAAAACCACATCCGGGTTTTCATTGGCTATACAGGTAGTTATTTTATCCCAATCGCCTCCGGTTGTTGCGCCGCGGTTATCCCCTGCAATACAAATTTTTACTCGCGTGTAACCCGGTACAGGAAATGTTTTGAAAGTATAATCACTGCTTATGTATGAATCCGAAATAACTCTGTAATGGTATGTGGTATCAGGTGTAAGGCCTTCCAACCAGCCATAGTGTACTGACTCAACGGGTTTGAATGCATCGTAGTAAGAAGGATAAGGCCACACTGCATCCAGTGCTGAAACGGAACTGCCGTAGCCTGTGGTTAAACCATAGTCCACACTGCTTGCGGTAGCAGGCAGGTCTGTCTGCCAGGTTACTACTATGCTGGTTGATGTTACGCAGGATACATACGGCGTGTAATTAGCTATAGTAATAGCTCCGGCCGGTAAACTAAAACAAACTATAAAACATAAAATAATATATATCTTTTTAATCATGGGGGTACCCTCTACTACCATTATAATAGGATATGTTAATAAGGAGGTCAAAATACAGTCAAATACGTGTCAAATAGACGGGGGTTTTAAAAAATGCATTTCAGGGTTGGTAATTTTAGGGAGTTACTCTTTCTGCGCTCGTTCAAGGGCGCGGATTGCGTTGATGTTGCTCGGGTCAAGTTTTACTGCTTCTTTCCAGTAAACCATGGCTTTCTGCGTATTGCCTTTGTTATATTCCGCTAAACCTTTGTTATACAAATCCCGGGATTTGGCTTTCTGTTCTTCTTTCTTGTTTAAACCCAGCGCCTGTTCACGCACGCTTATCTGTTCATACAAACCCTGGATTTTCTTATCATTAGGGTCTAATCTCATAGCCTGGGTTATGGCCTGCTTGGCTTCTTTTATCTTGTTTTTATCAAACTTTTCCTGCGCCAGGTTGTAATACTTCTCTTTTTCCACGGCAGCTTGCTGGTCTTTCTGTTTCTGCAGCTCTATGTTACACAGGCTAATATATTGTTTGGCTTCCGTACTGTTTGAATCTATAGAAAGTAGTTTCTCAAATTCTTTTAACGCTTTATCGTACTGCTTGTTGCTTATATACTTTTTCCCTTCATTGGTTAACAACTGCGCCTGTAACTTCTTGCTTTCTTCCAAACGGTTCTGAATTTTTTCCATGTACCGTTTGCTTTCATCGTTTTCCGGGTCCAGAAGCAGGATGTTTTCAAATTCGTCTTTAGCTTCAACTATTCTTCGTTCATAATAATATTTTCTGCCTAACGCCAGGTGCGCCTGCACTTTACCGGATATATCAACTTCTTTTAACCGTTTCCGGATTTTGGCCGTATAATCAAGCGCTTCTTCGTGTGACGGGTCTAATTCCAATATATACCGGAATTCCAGGTTGGCACTTACTAAATCGTCCTGCCAGTAATATCTTAACCCTTTTTCGTAATGTTCTTTTATACGTTTAGTTATAGATTTCCCTTCACGCAATATGCCGCTGAAGCGGAATTTTAAACCTGCCTGGTGCGTATCACCTAAAACTGTATAAGGTACAAATGCATAATCAAATTCTACCGTATCAAAGTTCAGGCCCATACCGAAACGCAAGCCGTTGTTTAGCTCTTCACCGGTTTTATAGCCTAACCTTAAACCCAGCTGTTTTACTATCCAGTATTCTAAACCTGCTGATAAAAAAGCTTTGCTGTCATTAGGCATATTATAATCTGCACCGAAGACCATATCCCCGTCAAGCAGTTTGTACCCGAACCCTGTTTTGATGTTCAGAGGCAGTTTATCGGGTTCCCTTACAAACTTAAGCGCTGCACCTAAATTCTGCACACAAAATCCTACGTTAAGTTTATTGTATTTGCTGGGGTTGTACATAAACCCTAAATCGGCTGCAAAAGCGGACGCTTTTTCATCAGCTATGGTTTCATTTATGGATTTCAGGTTTAACCCGACACCTAAACTGGTGGTTATGCTCTGCGCGTAAGATATCATTATCATGGTATCGGCAAAAGAAAGTTTTCTGGTAGTGTTTCCTAAATTGTCATAACCCTGGATATCGCTGTTGGTTAAACTGTAATAACTTATTCCAAGAAAGTAGGTCCGGTCAAGGCGCCAGACCGGCTGCACGTAGCTTAAGTACTGATAATTAGTTTCCTGGAAATATTTGTTGAAGACCAGGTTGACTTCTTTATGTTTCATCTGTACTAAACCGGCAGGGTTATAATTAATGGCTACACCATCATCACTTATGCCGGCATATACTCCGCCCAAAGCTACAGGGCGCGGGCCTATCTGCATTTTTAAAAATTGCGCACCGCTGGTGCCGATACCGGCGTAACATAGCGATGAAGCAGAAGGCAGCGATGAAGCGATGAAGGTAAAAAATAGGAACAGAAAAGATAGGCGAGCAGCAGTGATAGAACTTTTTAATGATGAAATGTTTCTGCTTTTTATCAAACCATTCAACATACGGCTTATTTCTTCTAAATCATTTACCAAAATATTTAATTCTGTTTCACTGCCATAGGATAACTTGCTGACTATTTCAAATTGTGTATCTAACTCGCTTAATGATCCTCTGGCTATGGTAAAAAATTGTATTTTTTCTTTGGTGCCGCAACGAGCTGAACCTTCAGCAATATTGCTGGCTATGCTTACAGCTGACCTGCGAATCTGCTGAACTAAACCATATTTTTCTTCAACAGGAAATTGTTTAGTGAATGTATAAACTTTTCCCGCTAGTTCAACGGATTTTTGCCAGACTAATAATTTTTTATGCGGTTTTATTTCCATATTTTTTTCTTGTTTGGTATTTCTTTGTTTTATTTGCCGCTTCCTCTACTGCCCTTAACTTCATCGCTGCCGTACGCTGCATTTTACTGTTTTTTTACTGCCTTCCACTTCATCGCTTCATCGCTTAATCGCTGTCTTATTACTTCACTATCAACAGCTTGCCTTTCTTTGTTTCTTTTGTGTTTTCTATAAAGTAAAAGTATATACCGCTGCCAAGTTTTTCATTTGTTTCGTTTTCTGCCGGCCAGGTGGTTATACCGTCACCGTCATCTTCTTCTATGGTTTTTACCAGTTCGCCTAACAGGTTATATATCTTTATAGTAGCTACTGAACCGACATTCTTAAATGTTATTACAGTATCGCCGCGGCTGCCTTTAAATGGGACAGGATACGCAATGGCGTTTGTCAGGTCGGTATCTTCGCAACCGATTAACGCAAATACGCTGAAGTGCGGTACATCTACATTTACCGTGTTTCCTGTTGTGTTATAATCGCCTTTGCTTAATAAATCCCAGGTTTGTGTAACTTCATTTAAGACATAAGGCCGTAAAGTCTTTTCGCGCATCGGGACTGCCGCATTATCTACTATACCGTCATTGTTGGTATCGTTATATGCAAGTGTTAATGTTATATCTGTTAAATCTGCGCCGGTGTACTGGTTATTAGCTGAATCATAAACAACTATTTCTACTATACTTTCTGCCGCGACACTGCTGTACACGTCTGCATCAGCTAATATTTTGGCATTAGCGGCGGTTATTACTGCCGGGGTGACTTTTAACGGCGCGGTTACAGGGTTTGTGCTGATGGTTACGTAACTGTTTGCTGGCAGTTTGCCGGCTGGAATATTTAAAATAAATCTTCTGTCTTCACTGTAAACAACGTTTAAGACGGTGTTATCCATAGCGGTAGTAAATGTGTAGGTTATTGCTGTCATGGCATTTGTAGATTTGTCTTTTATGCCGGTGCCGGTTCCTATTATTAGTTCGTAAGTATGGTTGCCTTCCAGTGATGCGCCGCCGGCTAAAACTACTTCTATTCTGCGGGTTGCTGAAGTGTATGTGGGGTTTGTTGGGACATTTTCACTTATTGTATTGCCAAGCTCATCTTTTACCGCCGTTAACAGAATCGTTGTGGCATCTATGGAATTTACCTGCATATCTTCATTTAAATATACGCACGGTTTTGTGGATATGGCAATACCTCTGGCATAGTTTGACGGAAAATAAGATAACACTAACGGTTTTGTGTAATCCTGCGTTTGTTTCTGTAATATGTTGGATATGCCGGACCAGTTGCCCTGATAATCTATTGTCTTTATAGCAAACCAGTAGGTTGTGCGTTCTGATAAACCGCTGATGTCCATAGTTTCTGTAGTTCCATAAACGCTGGGTGCTGGTTCGGTTTCTGCGGGGTTACCGGCTGAAGAAAAGTTTAGAGCTGTTATTTCGCTGGTGCTGTATTTTACTAAGTAGCTGGCGGCGGTCCCTGTTGTGCCGTCGTTGCCGGGAGCGGTCCAGCTGAGCTGTATGTATGTATTTCTAATTATACTGGCGGATAGGTCCAGTATATCGCCAGGCGGTGTTACATCTATCTGCGCGTAACAAGTTGCGCCGTTGCTTAATAAAGATGTGTTGGGTACTTCGTCATATGATTTTAGTGCAAAATAGTAGGTTACGCCGCCGGTTAAGCCGGTTAGTGTGACGCTGTATCTGAATGTGGCACTGCTAGGAACGGGGATTATGCCGATAAAGTCTGTGATGCTTCTTGCGGAGGTAAAGTTGGCGTTACTGATTGCAGGCGATAGCGCTAATGTGCTGGAATATCGGATATCGTACCCGCTGCCGCCTGGGAAATCTTTTACGGTGCCGTCATCACCGGTAGAAGTCCAGGTTAAGATTAACATTCCTTCTATTACTGCACCGGTTCTGGTAGCAACAAGGTCAGTTACCGGGTCCGGTGCTGTGGAATCACCGAATGACCACACTGTTGCTCCGTTACTTAATACCGATATGTTACCGCGGTCATCGCGAAGTTTCATGGCAAAATAATATGTTGTGCCGGCGCTTAAACCGGTAAGTGTGGTACCGTACTGCCATTGCGCGGTTGCCGGCATCGGCAGGGCGCAGTATGGGTTTATACTAAGTGCGGCGATAAATGCGGCCGTACTGATTGCTGGTGATAATGCTATGTTTGTTGAATAACGGATATCAAAAGCGCTGATAGTGCCGGTTGTGAAATTTACGTTGTATATATCGTCACCGGTAGCTGTCCAGGTTAGGTTTAACTGGCCGTTGTCTGTTCCGCTGGTTCCGCTAAGGTCAGTTATTTGTGCTGGCGGAATTATATCTAAGGCTGTGTAGTTAGTTGCTCCGTTACTGATTAATGAAATGTTGCCCCATTCGTCACTGGTCCAGATTCGGACATAATAGGTTACGCCGGGTGGCAGGCCGGTTATAAGTATGGTTTCTTTTACTCCCGGGGTGACACCAAAAGTAGATAAAGATACTGCACTGCCAACTGAAAATATAGCAAGTGGGTCGGTTGAACCCTGAATGAAATAATAACTGCCGACTACTAAGGGTGTGCCAAACGTGCCGTCATCGCCGGGAGCGTTCCAATTTAGGTATAGTTCCCCTTCATAGTAACCGGGCAATGCGCTTAGTGTGTTTATTCTGCCGGGTAATACATTATCTACTGTTTTGGCTGTTATGCAGTTTCCTATTGGGCTCCAGTTAGGGACTTCATCACAGGTTTTTAGCGCTATATAATAGGTAAGGTCGGTTAATAAACCTGTAATTGTGTATTTGTTTGGTGAGCCGTTAGTGGTGGTTGTTGGTAAGACTAAACTATAATTGGCGGTATTCCACACTGTATCATCGGTTATAGCTGCATAAGAAGTGTATTTTATCCAGAATGCGCCGGTTAAGGCGCCGGTTGTACCATTATCACCGGGTGATGTCCAGGTAAGAGTGATACTGCTGGTATATAAGCCGAATTGCGTGATTGTAAATGAAGATGGTGCTATAACATCCGTCATGGCCCAGTTGGTAGCACCGTTAGACAGTGTTGACGGATTTCCTACTTCATCGTATAATTTCATTGCAAAATAGTAGGTGGCACCGTGGTTTAAACCGGTTAACATTAAAAAATGGTGCGTGCGGGCGTATAAGGGCGTGGGAATTGATGAACAATATGCCGCTATTGGTGTACTGGAAAAGACAAAACAGTTGTTGTTGTTTATAGGGCCGCTGGAATAGCGGATATCTATAGTTCCGCCGCCAGAAAAATCGTTAGTTGAGCCATCGTCACCAGTATCTGTCCAGCTTAAAAATAAGGTGTCTTCGTATTCACCCCTGAGAGCGGTTAAATTTGTGATTTGGTTTGGTGGGGTTACGTCTAACTGGGCGTAACAGGTAGCGCCGTTACTAAGTATTGATATATTCGGTTGTTCATCCAGTGTTCTTATGGCAAACCAGTAAGTAGCGCCGGAAGTAAGGCCTGTGACTACTACCTGTGTAACAGTTTTGGCTGTAGAAACCGCCGGAATGGGAGTGTACTGGCTTAGGCTCCTGGTGCTGGCATAAAATGCTGCAATATTTGATGTATCTACCCAGCTGGATACCATTATTTCATACCTTGACCCGGTTTCAAAATCACCATTAGCGCCATCATCACCGGTAGAGGTCCAGGTTAGATTTATTTCACCGCTGTTGGTGCCGGGCAGTCCTGTTAAACCTGTAATTGGATTTGGTGTTATTGAATCAGGAGTTGCATAAGAGGTTGCTCCCGGTAAACATATGCCGGACCAGTTACCCATTTCATCAGCTGTCCAAATACGGAAATAGTAAGTAGCCCCACGGACTAAGTTGGAGACCGTCCAATTTACATTTATGCCTGCTGTAACCGCTGTGCTTATAATCAGGTTTGCGCTGGTATAGGCCCAGGTGGTAGAAGGATTTGTACTATAATGAATAGCGAACTGACTGCCTGCAACCAGGTCATTGCCTGTGCCATCATCTCCGGGTGTGGTCCAGCCTAAGTTAATTGAACCTGGATTTGTGCCGGGAAGAGCGGTAAGATCGCGCACGTTTACCGGTGCACTGGGAATACCTACATAAAATTCATCTAATGTTCCATACAAGAAACGATAACTGGAATTATTCGGCCTGTCATTTCCTATCGCCAGATAACTGGCGCCAATAGATGACCAACTGCCTGCGTTTTGGATTGCCCCGGAATATTTAACACCGTCTATCCAGACTTCAGCAACTGAAGCTACCCTGTTCCACACAAGACGGAAAGAATAGGTTCTGCCGGTTCCTATGTCTGCAGTCCATCCTGACGTTTGAACATAAACATTGTTTAACGTATTTAAATAAAAATATACGGGATATGGAGGATTTGTACCAATTCCGCTAAAATACATTCTTGCATCAGTAGTGCCTGTTGATGAAAATATTGCGCCCACACCACTGGCATTGGCAACACTTTTGCTTGTTCTGTAAGAAAACGTCATTTCACCTGCATCCGGATCAAAATTGGACGTTGTATTTAGTTGATAATATCCGCCATAATTAGCCCACGGATTGATGTGGCCATTCATAAAACCCATTCCTGTAGGCATGGAAGAACTAATTGTCATAGTACCGGCACCGCCGCCATTGGACGGCACGTAAACTATTTGCCCGGTTCCAACCTGGGGGGACTGCGGGGTTGTGGTACTTTCGCAGTTCCAATAAAATTGCGGGTCAAGTGATGCTGAAAAGGATTTTGTGGTTATGGCTATATTAATTATAGGAAGGACAACAATTGTGGCAATTAAAAACCGTAGGAGTTTTTTCATGTTTTTATCCATCTTGTAAAGATATTATAACAAATCTGTCACGGCATAGTCAAATGATTGTCAAATGCAGGTCAAATATATCCTTATATACAATAAGACAGTATAAATAACCCAAAAGTTCCTTAATTATTGAGTATGGGGGTTAACAAATTACGTGTTTGTGCAGAAAGGTTGTGCAACAAGATTGGCATTACGTAAGCGTTATTTATGCGGCTGAATACTTTTTTATCTCTTTTTTTGTTACGGGGATTATTCCAGGCCTGTTAAACTGTATGGTTCCGGCAAGGACAGCTGTTTTTGCCGCTGCTTCAAGAGCTTTGCCCTCAAGCAAAGCGGCGCAGATTGCCGCAGTTGCCTGGTCACCGCAGCCGGTTTCATCTTTTGTGCCGGTTATTTTAAGTTTAGGTACGGGAATATGTTTCATTCCGGTCCCGGTAAACAGATAGGCCCCTCTTTTGCCAAGGGTTATCATAACATTGTGGATATTTCTACGCATAATATTTTCTGCGGCTTTCTTTGCTGATGAAGCATCGTTTACTGTTATGCCTGTAAGTATTTTTATCTCATGCTCGTTGGGTTTAAGAAGATATATTTCCTGATTTAATAATTCCGAATAATCTTCTTTTTCGTTTATGCCGCCCGGGTCAAGTATAACCTTAAGCCCAAACTGATTTGCTTTTTTTACGGAAAAAACCGCTGTTTTAAGCGGCAGTTCAAGAGACAGGACAAGTAACCCGGATTTTTTTTGGGCGCTCTTATATAAAGGAAGGGCCGCTGCTACATCTGCGGGGCCAAAATCTCCGTTTATTCCGGGAAATACGTATATCTGGTTTTGGCCCCGAGGGTCAATAGGTATAAGGGCTATACCCGGAAGTTTTTTTGATTTTTTATAGTCTGAAATTTTTATATAATCCGTGTTTACACCCGCGGCTTTTAGTGCATCAACGGGCAATTTCCATAAATTAAACGGGTCCAGGCAGGTTCTGCCCAGCATAGCCACTTTATTTTTTCCGGCTAATACAGCAATCATCTGCGCAATGTTTCTTGATTTTCCCCCGGGGCCAATTTTGAGTTCTCCGCCAAGCGTAAGCTCTCCTGTTTTAAGGATTCTGTTTACACCCAGGCCGATTATATCTGTGTTGAGCCCGCCGGGTACTATAACTGAAATATTAATTATATTTTTTTTCATCTTATGTTTATTATAACTTTCCGCAGGATTGCCTTATTACTAATTCTGTGGGAATAATTGCTCTGCGGTACTTCGCGGGGTTTTGAATATTTTCAAAAAGTATTTCAACGGCAGTTTTTCCTATTTCAACAGGGTTTTGCCTTACTGTAGTTAACGACACCTTGAGATATTTTGAAAAATGGCTGTCATCAAAACCTATTATAGAAATATCATCCGGAACTTTCATGCCGGCTTCTTCAATTGCCTGCAGGGCGCCGAATGCCGTAAAATCATTTGCCGCAAATACTGCCGTATATTTTTCTTTCAAAATCTTTTTCATGGTTTCATAACCGCTTTTTTCATCAAAACTGCCTTCCAGTATCAGCTCGCTGTCTATAGTTTTACTTTTCAGGGCATTTCTATAACCGGCTATGCGGGACTGCGTAGTAGAAGCAAATTTTGGCCCGCTTATATGGGCTATTTTTCTGTGGCCCAAATCAATTAAATAAGACACTGCATTATAAGCGCCGGTTTTATCATCTGAAACAACGTAACTGCAATTTATATGGCTGAAATATCTGTCTACCAGCACAAAAGGTATTTTGTTTTTCAGTAATTCCCTGTAAACACTTATGTCATGTTCGTCCTGGGAAGGGACTATAATCAAACCGTCTATTTTTCTTGATAAAAGAGAATTTATTTCTTCTGCCTCGCGTTTTGCTTTACCGTATGAACAGCAAATATAAATTTCATAGTTTCTTTCTGAACACGGTTTTTCCACTCCGATGCATATTTCCGGAAAAAATGAAATTTCAAACTGCGGTATTATTAAACCAATAGTATTGCTTTTACTGGAAACCAGGCTTCGCGCTATATGGTTCGGCTTATAGCCGAGCTGTGCAGCTTTTTTTTGGATTTTTTCTTTCAGCTTTGACTCTACCCACGCCTTATCATTAAGAGCCCGGGACACCGTCATAGCGGAAACATTTAATTCTTCTGCAATTTTTTTTAGGGTAATTACCATAATATTGTTGTTTTCAGCTGCAGGCTGGATTTTTATTCTTTCTGTGCTCTTTCAAGAGCGCGGATTGCATTGATGTTGCTCGGGTCAAGTTTTACTGCTTCTTCCCAGTAAACTATGGCTTTCTGCGTATTGCCTTTGTTATATTCCGCAAGCCCTTTGTTATACAAATCCCGGGATTTGGCTTTCTGTTCTTCTTTCTTGTTTAAACCCAGCGCCTGTTCACGCACGCTTATCTGTTCATACAAACCCTGGATTTTCTTATCATTCGGGTCCAGCCTCATGGCCTGGTCTATAGCCTGTTTGGCTTCTTTAATTTTGTTTTTATCAAACTTGTCCTGCGCTATTTTCAGGTATTTCTCTTTTTCAACAGCGGCTTCCTGGTCTTTCTGTTTCTGCAGTTCTACGTTGCACAGGCTGATATATTGTTTGGCTTCCGTACTGTTTGAATCTATGGAAAGCAATTTCTCAAATTCTTTTAACGCTTTATCGTACTGCTTGTTGCTGATATACTTTTTCCCTTCATTGGTTAACAACTGCGCCTGTAACTTCTTGCTTTCTTCTAAACGGTTCTGGATTTTTTCCATGTACCGTTTACTTTCATCGTTTTCCGGGTCCAGAAGAAGAATGTTTTCAAATTCGTCTTTAGCTTCAACTATCCTGCGTTCATAATAATACTTCCTGCCTAACGCCAGGTGCGCCTGCACTTTACCGGATATATCAACTTCTTTTAACCGTTTCCGGATTTTGCCGGTATAATCAAGCGCTTCTTCGTGTGACGGGTCTAACTCCAATATATACCGGAATTCCAGGTTTGCGCTGACTAAATCGTCCTGCCAGTAATATCTTAACCCTTTTTCGTAATGTTCTTTTATGCGTTTAGTTATAGATTTCCCTTCACGCAATATCCCGCTGAAACGGAATTTTAAACCTGCCTGGTGCGTATCACCTAAAACTGTATAAGGCACAAATGCATAATCAAATTCTACCGTATCAAAGTTTATACCCATACCGAAACGTAAGCCGTTGTTTAGCTCTTCACCGGTTTTATAGCCTAACCTTAAGCCCAGCTGTTTTACTATCCAGTATTCTAAACCTGCTGATAAAAATCCTTTGCTGTCGTTAGGCATATTATAATCTGCACCGAAAACCATATCCCCGTCAAGCAGTTTGTACCCGAAACCTGTTTTGATGTTCAGGGGCAGTTTATCGGGTTCCCTTACAAACTTAAGCGCTGTACCTAAATTCTGCACACAAAAGCCTACGTTAAGTTTATTGTATTTGCTGGGGTTGTACATAAACCCTAAATCGGCTGCAAAAGCGGACGCTTTTTCGTCGGCTATGGTTTCATTTATGGATTTCAGGTTTAACCCGACGCCTAAACTGGTGGTTATGCTCTGCGCGTAAGATAACATTATCATGGTATCGGCAAAAGAAAGTTTTCTGGTGATATTTCCTAAATTGTCATAACCCTGGATGTCGCTGTTTATTAAACTGTAATAACTTATTCCAAGAAAGTAGGTCCGGTCAAGGCGCCACACGGGCTGGACGTAGCTTAAGTACTGATAATTGGTTTCCTGAAAATATTTGTTGAAAACCAGGTTGATTTCTTTATGTTTCATCTGTACTAAGCCGGCAGGATTATAATTAATGGCTACACCATCATCGCTTATTCCGGCATATACGCCGCCAAGCGCTACAGGGCGCGGGCCTAGCTGCATTTTTAAAAATTGTGCGCCGCTGGTGCCGATTCCGGCGTAACAAAGTGAAGAGTAAATAGTAAAGAGTGAAAAGTGAATAGTAAGTAGGAAAAATACCACTTTGTATATTTTATTTCCACTTAATGTATTTAGTTCTGTGTTTTTCATATGTTTATTTTATTACTTTTCTGTTCCAACGGGCGGGACGCCCGTTCTACTTTTTTGTTTAGCGTTCTTAGTTTTACAGTTTTTCGTTTTGCGTTCTTAGTTTTACAGTTTTTTGTTCAGCGTTTTCAGTTCAGCTTTTACACAACTTCCAACTTACGACTTACGGCCTTACTTCACTATCAACAGCTTCCCTTTCTTTGTTTCTTTTGTGTTTTCTATAAAGTAAAAGTATATACCGCTGCCAAGTTTTTCATTTGTTTCGTTTTCTGCCGGCCACGTGGTTATACCGTCACCGTCATCTTCTTCTATGGTTTTTACCAGTTCGCCTAACAGGTTATATATCTTTATGGTAGCTACTGAACCGACGTTCTTAAATGTTATTACGGTATCACCGCGGCTGCCTTTAAATGGGACAGGATACGCAATGGCGTTTGTCAGGTCGGTATCTTCGCAACCGATTAATGCAAATACGCTGAAGTGCGGCACAGCTACATTTACCGTGTTTCCTGTTGTGTTATAATCGCCTTTGGTTAATAAATCCCAGGTTTGCGTATTTTCATTTAAAACATATGGCCGTAACGTCTTTTCGCGCATCGGGACTGCTGCATTATCTACTATACCGTCATTGTTGGTATCGTTATATGCAAGCGTTAAGGTTATATCGGTTAAATCTGCGCCGGTATACTGGTTATTAGCTGAATCATAAACAACTATTTCTACTATACTTTCTGCCGCGACACTGCTGTACACGTCTGCATCAGCTAATATTTTGGCATTAGCGGCGGTTATTACTGCAGGGGTGACTTTTATAGGCGCGGTTACAGGGTTTGTGCTGATGGTTACGTAACTGTTTGCTGGCAGTTTACCGGCAGGGATGTCTAAAACAAATCTTCTGTCATCACTGTATACTACGTTTAAAACGGTGTTATCCATAGCGGTAGTAAATGTGTAGGTTATTGCTGTCATAGTATTTGTTGATTTGTCTTTTATACCGGTACCGGTGCCTATTATTAGTTCGTAGGTATGGTTTCCTTCCAGTGATGCGCCGCCGGCTAAACCTATTTCTATTCTGCGGGTAGCGGCGTAATAGGTAGGGTTTGTAGGGACATTTTCATTTACTGTATTACCTAATTCATCTTTTACTGTTGTTAATAATATTGTTGTAACATCTATGGAATTTACCAGCATATCTTCATTTAAATATACGCACGGTTTTGTGGATATGGCAATACCTCTGGCATAGTTTGACGGGAAATAAGATAACACTAACGGTTTTGTGTAATCCTGCGTTTGTTTCTGTAATATGTTTGATATGCCGGACCAGTTGGCCTGAAAATCTGTTGTCTTTATAGCAAACCAGTATGTGGTGCGTTCTGTTAAACCGCTGATTAACATGGTTTCTGTAGTTCCATAAACGCTCGGTGCGGGTTCGGTTTCTGCGGGATTACCGGCTGAAGAAAAGTTTAGAGCTGTTATTTCGCTGGTGCTGTATTTTACTAAGTAGCTGGCGGCGGTCCCTGTTGTGCCGTCGTTGCCGGGAGCGGTCCAGCTGAGCGTAATTGATTTATTTGAAATGACGCTGGCGGATAGGTCCAGTATATCGCCAGGCGGTGTTACAT
>Ga0208977_1000986_pt1 | contig 16149 bp, 15 predicted proteins | sample RifOxyA2_FD_184030 | JGI IMG/M metagenome (GOLD analysis project Ga0208977, IMG submission 184030) | Groundwater microbial communities from Rifle, Colorado - Rifle Oxygen_injection A2 (SPAdes) | ecosystem: Environmental > Aquatic > Deep subsurface > Groundwater | place: Rifle, Colorado, United...
ACTGGACGAGCCGCTGAGCGGCACCGATCCGCTCGTCCGCAGGGAGATCATCGACCTCATCAAGAGGCTGAACAAGGAGAACGGCCACGACGTGGTCGTCTCATCACATGTCCTTTTCGAAATCGAGCGGATGACACACGACGTCGTCCTGATATACAAGGGGCGCGCGGTGGCGACGGGGGATATCTCGGAGATCAGGGACCTCATAGACAAGCACCCGCACAACATCATCATCGAGGGAGAGAACATCGGGGTGCTGGCAAAGGCGCTCCTGGATGAAGGGTCCACGGTATCGGTATCCTACAACGATGGCAGGAAGGGCATCACGGTCCAGGTCTCCAGACCGGACGACTTCTTCAATCGGCTCCCAGACCTGATAGTACAATCCGGGACCTCGGTGACCAAGATGTACAGCCTGGACGAAAACCTGGAAGCCATATTCAGATACCTAGTGGGGCGGTGACCGATGGATCTCGAGAGAGCGTTCACTGGGATAATCGCCATCACGCGGCACTCGTTCAAGAAGCTGGTGTTCAGCAGAAAGGCCGTCATCACGCTGCTCATAGCCGTCTTCGTGGCAGTCGTCATGGGCTACGCTGGGGCGCAGGATGTGGACCCGCTCCCTGATGGCACGGACATGCTGGACACGCTCATCCTGTTCTTCTTCATGCCCGTGATGGCCATGATCTACGGGGCCTCCCTGATACGGGACGAGATTGACGACAAGAGCATCACGCACGTGGCGACAGCCCCTCTTGACCGCGCGTTCTCGTACGTGGGATACTACATCCCCCTCGCATCCGCGGTCGCCGTCTCGATGTTCGTCGTGACCACAGCGGGATTCCTCGCGTTCTTCGCCCAGAACGACCTCGGCGGCGAGGCGCTTGAGGTGTACCTCGAGTTCACGGTGCTCGTAACGGTCGGGGCATTCGTGTACTCGGCCCTCTTCCTCGCGGTCGGGGTGCTGTTCAAGAAGCCTATGTTCTTCGGCCTCTTCTACGCGTTCATATGGGAAGGGTTCATCGGGTCGCTGCCTGGAGCGATCCAGAAGTTCTCTGTCAAGTACTACCTCAGGAGTGTCGGGTCCGGCTGGGTCGACTATGGAAGGATGAGCACCTTCGAAGAGGCCTCGGACCCGCTCGGCTCCGGGCTTGTGCTGCTCGGACTCCTGATCGTCTTCGTCGTGCTTGGAGCATACCTGTTCAGAGAAACCGAACTGACATGAGACGAACCAGGTGCCCTCCGACGCCCTCATCCAGGACTGACATGGTCGCACCATAAGATGGTCCCGGACGTGGCCGTGCGGAGAAGATGCTCTGAGCCCAAATACTCGAACGACCATTCACCCCCAAGGGGCCGGTATGAAGACTGACCCCTTGGTGGGGAACATATGAAAGAGAGACTCAGTGGGGCATCACTTAGTGTGATTGTCGCCGTCTGTCTCGCGCTGCCAGCAGTATTTGCCATGAGCGCGACCCAGACGCGGGCGGAAGAGACGACTGCTTCGTGGACTATCTCGTTGTACATAGACGCGGACAACAACTTCGACACGTACTGGGAGGGACTCAGCCTTCTGTACCTGCAGAACATCCCTGCGAGCGCAGACGTGAACATAGTCGCGTTCGTGGACCGATTGGAATACCCGGGGACCGAGCTGTGGGAGATCGAAGGCAGCACTGCCCAGATCGTCGAGACATTCCCCGAGATGAACTTCGGGGACGGGGAGACTCTCAGCTGGGTGATAAACCAGACCGCGACACGGTATCCGTCCGAACACCTGCTGATCAACCTATGGGACCACGGAAGCGCGTGGAACGGTTTCTGCGGAGACGACACCTCCGGCGATTGGATGTACCTCGATGAGCTCAGGGCGGCCATAGTCGACGCCGGAGTGTACATCGACATCCTCTCGTGCGACGCGTGCTCGATGGCGAGCGTGGAGACCGTATATGCGGTCTCGCTGACCGGCCTCGTCGACATAGTGGTCGCCTCACTCGAGACTGTCGCGGGAGATGGTTTCCCGTACGACTTCATGTTCACGCCTGTGGCGCTGGACCCGACAAGGACGCCGGACCAGGTCGCGAGCGACATGATAGACGGGTGGGCGCAATACTACGACCCGCGGAGCGAATACTACTACGCCACTCTTAGCGCCGTGAGCGCCAGCACCATATACCAGTCTATGACGACCATCGACGCGTGGTGTGACGAGATCTACGCGAACCTCGGTGCGTACTACAGGGCCTACAAGACCGTCGTCAGGGACACATACTCGGTATTCTACACGAAGTACCAGGTAGACATTGTGGACCTCGGGAACACGCTCCTGGCGAACTCCAAGATCACCGACCCAGAACTCAGGGCCCTCACGACGCAGTTGATTGCTGTCGTTGAGGACGCGGTGCTCTATATGGACAACTCCGAGAGCACGACGATGTGCGGAGGCTTGACCATCTGGTGGGGGACTTCGACCGAGTGGGCGTCGTACTCCAGCGTCTACGCCGGCCTCGACTTCGCCCTTGACACCGGCTGGTACGACTTCCTCGTGGACTACAACAGCTGAGTCCAAAACCTATCTGGCAGAGGAAGGGGCAGTCCCCTTCCCTGCCCTTGTACTCTTTTCCTGAGACACGATGGCGGATCCGGTGGAAATCACATACCATGCTCACACGTACGCGTCCTCGCCGTGCTCTGTCTGATCCAGACCGGTCATCTCGTCCGCGTCGGTCACTCTCACCCGCGTGATCCTGTCGATCACATGCAACATCACATAGGTGAACACGAATGCATACACCGATGCGATGGTCACCGCAACGACCTCGACGACAAAGAAGCCCGCGTCGCCATAGAGAAGGCCGTTCGAGCCAGCACTGTTCACCTCCAGCGAAGCGAACAACCCCAGACTCACCACGCCGACGGTGCCGCCGACGCCATGAACGCCCCACACGTCGAGAGCGTCGTCCCAGTGTCTCTTGTTCTTGAGCGCCACTGCGAAGTAGCATATCACGCCTGCTAACAACCCAATGACCATAGCGGCCTGAGGGGTCACGAAACCAGCGGCAGGGGTTATCGTCGCCAATCCGGCAACCGCACCTGTGAGTAGGCCCACGAACTTCGGTTTCTTCTCAAGTGTCCAGGCCACAACGAGCCAGGATATGGCTGCGAATGACGCTGCGATGTCCGTGTTCAGGAATGCCGTGACAGTCACTTCGTCCACCCTCAGTTCGCTGCCGGCATTGAACCCGTACCAGCCGAACCATAGAAGGCCGGTGCCAAGAGCGACCAAGGGGATGCTGTGAGGGCCGGACAGCCTATCCTTCCTCGCACCTATGAAGAAGACGGACGCAAGGGCGGCCATCCCTGCTATGGCGTGGACAGCTATGCCGCCAGCGAAGTCGAGGACTCCCCACTGGGCCAGGATTCCACCACCCCATATCATGTGGACCATCGGGAAGTACACCATCAGCAACCAAGTCACCAGGAATATCAGATAGGCGGAGAATCTGACCCTGTTTGCGAACGCACCGGTGATGAGAGCAGGCGTGATCACGGCGAACATCATCTGGTATGCGATGAATACGAACACGGGGATATCGGCATTGAACTCAGAGTTCAGATCGATCCCCATCAGGAATGCGTGATCAAGATTCCCAATTATCCCGCCGACGTCGCCGCTGAAACACAGCGAGAAGCCGACTGTGACCCAGAGTATTGTGGTGATCCCCATTGACACAAAACTCTGCATCATGATGGTGAGCACGTTCTTCCGGCCGACGAGGCCTCCATAGAAGAAGGCAAGGCCAGGTGTCATCAACATGACAAGACTCGTTGCGATTAGCATGAATCCGGTGCTTCCAGGTTCCATACGACATCACCGCATTGTATTGCCGATGCAAAGCCAAGGACCGATATAAATACTCGCAGAAACTCCGAGACGACTTCGACATGATTCTGAGACGTGTCTCGCCGGGGCATGAATTGAAGACGATTCACGAACACGCATCGAGTTCGCACGAACCAGATCCGAGGAAGTACCTAGGCCTCAACGTCACGGACATGAGGAAGTCTTTATCATGCTACACAGTAGCACTGACTCGTGCGTTCTTGGAAAAGCCAGAGCGTTGAGCGGGCCCGGTGGGATTTGAACCCACGTCGTCGGCTTCGAAGGCCAAAAGGATATCCTAGCTACCCCACGGGCCCGTTGGCGTCGTCATTGGCCTGGCATATAATAGCCTTTGGCGAGCTAGTGCTGCCTGTGACTCAGGACCCGAATGAGGAAGTAAACGATGAGGAACAGCAGGATCGCGAGGCCGAGGTAGCCCAGCGTGTCCTCCATTACGAACCCTGACATCGAAGCATGAATAGCTGTGTTGCGCCAATAACCTTGCCACGGGCTAATGCGTGCGGCACTCACCAATCCTACTTCTCCCCGAACCTTCCCTTCAGGTGGGGCACGAGCCCGCCGCTGTCCAGTATCTTCCTCGCGTGGTGTGGTATCTCCTTCAACTGTGCCGTCTTCGCCCCATCCAACGATGTAAGAGCGTGCCCGATTGGATCTAGTGACACCCTAGCACCATCGGGAAACGCATCGTAGGCGTCATCCGACTCGAACACGTGCAGGCCAAGGTTTATCGAATTCCTGTAGAAGATTCTGGCATATGATCTTGCGACGATAGCGGCGACGCCCGCGCGCTTCAGCGCCATCACCGCCTGTTCCCTGCTGGAACCACAGCCGAAGTTCCTGCCGGCGACGATGATGTCCCCCTGAACGACCTCCTTCGCGAACGACTCGCTGAGGCCTTCCATCGCGTGCTCTGCCAGGTGCGCTTCGTCGTATCTGCTAAGGTATCTTCCTGGGATGATGAGGTCTGTATTCACATCGTCCCCGAACTTCCACACCCTTCCACTAGAGGTCAACCGTGAGCCACCCCCTTGGGTCGGTGACCTTGCCCACAATAGCGCTCGCCGCAACTGTCGCGGGACTCGCGATGTAAATCTCAGAATCGGGAGAGCCCATTCTGCCCTTGAAATTCCTGTTGCCCGATGAAATGCAAACCTCCCCGGATCCGAGGACCCCGCCGTGGGCGCCCAGGCACGGCCCACATCCAGGGGGCAGGATCGTGCCGCCCGCCGCCACGATGGTCTGTATGACCCCCATGTCCATCGCGGTCGAAAGCACGTCCCTCGATGCGGGGGCGACCAGGAGTCTGACTCCCGGGGCCACCTTGTTCCCCTTCAAGACCCACGATGCCGCAATCAGGTCCTCGAGGCGCCCGTTCGTGCACGTGCCTATGAACGCCTGGTCTATCCTGATGCCCTCGAACTTCTCTGCAGGTCTGGCCGCTTCGACCTTGTCGGGCCCTGAGACCATAGGTGGGATCCTTTCAACTTCCAGTTCCATGGATTCGCAGTATCGCGCATCAGGGTCGGATTTGCACGTGTGACCCATCTGGCCGCAATGTTCCGGAGACCATGTGGAGAATGTGGAATCTGCCGGCGCTATCGCGGCCTTCGCGCCCAGCTCGGTCGCCATGTTGCAGAGCACCATCCTGCCAGATATGGACACGTCGAACAGGAATATCCCGTCGAACTCGATACACTTGTACTCAGCCCGAGAAGGACCCATCTTGGCCGCGAGGTGCAGAGAGATGTCTTTGGGGAACACGGCCTTCTCCAGATGCCCTCTCATGTGTATGCGAATCGTTTCCGGGACCTTGAGCCACAGAAAGCCCGTGGCCCATATCCCCGCCATCTCCGTCGCGCCAATCCCGGTGGCGAACGCACCCACAGCACCCGCGGTGCTCGTATGGGAATCGGTGCCGACCACGAGCTGCCCGGGCTTCGCAAGGTGTTCTTCAACGAGTATCTGATGGCAGATGCCCTCCCCGACATCGTAGAAACGCTTGATGCCTGAGTCGTGGACAAGTTTCCTGATATGCGAATGAGCGGTAGCGGTCTCGACCGTGTTGGCTGGAGTCCTGTGATCCAGAACGATAGCTATACGGTCCGGGTCGTACAGCTTCTTCACGCCGAGTTCACGGAACGCCTTGCTGACGAGATATGTGTTCTCATGGGACATCAGGAGATCAGGATACGCCTCTACGACCTCCCCCGCACGGACCTCGGATGTGCCCGCTGCCCTTCCAATGATCTTCTCAGCTACCGTCCTTCCAGTCAACGGTACGCGAACAGCGCTTGGATATTTAATCATGATTTTCAGGCAGTCGGTGGAGCTCCGCAGGCGCCCCGATGAATCCGTTGGTAGGTCGGATTGGCGCATGTAGTTTGCCGCTAGGTCGGAAAGGTATTTCCTCTCTGGACCAGTTTCAGGCCCGATGAGCAGGATACTGGAGGCAGAACCCGGGAGCACGATGCTCCTCATGGGCAACGAAGCCATTGTCAGAGGGGCTCTCGAAGCGCGCCTGTCAGTCGCCACCACTTATCCTGGCACCCCGGCATCCGAGATTGGGGACACTTTCGCGAAGGTCGCCGAACAGGCGGGCATATACTTCGAGTATTCCACGAACGAGAAGGTCGCGACAGAGGTAGCGATAGGTGCGGCCGCGTCAGGCCTCCGCGCCATGGTGAGCATGAAGCACGTCGGAGTCAACGTGGCGTCCGACCCTCTCATGACCTTTGCCTATACCGGTACAAGGGGTGGATTCGTTCTTGTGACGGCGGACGACCCGTCCTGCCACTCGAGCCAGAACGAGCAGGACAACAGATTCTACGCGCTCTTCGGAGGATTCCCTCTCTTCGAGCCAGCATCACCGCAGGAATGCTACGACATGGTCAAGAAGGCCTTCGAGGTCTCGGAGGAACTAGGCCAGCCGGTCATCCTGCGCACGACCACGCGCGTGGCGCATGTCCGTGGCCCTGTCACCGTCGGAGAAATCTCAGTCGGGCCGAAGAAGAAGGAGTTCGTGAAGGAACCGGCCAGGTTCGTGACCGTCCCGGCGGTCGCCAGGGCGAGGCACCTGGTGCTCCTGGAACAGCTGTCGAAGGCCGAGCAGATGGCTGACGAGTCAGAGTTCAACACTGTCATCAGGATCGGGGACGGAGGGAGACAGGGGATAGTCACTTCTTCCGCAGCAGCCAACTACACGATCGACGCCGCGAAGGGCATGGGACTGCATGTGGATGTCCTCAAGCTCGGTTTCTCCAACCCAGTACCATCCAAGAAGCTACTCGACTTCCTGAGGACTCATGACATTGTGGTCATCGTCGAGGAGCTCGAACCAGTCCTTGAGATGCAGGTCAGGAGCCTTGCCCAGCGGGAAGGCCTTGGGACCAAGGTGTTCGGGAAGATGGACGGGTACATGCCGAGGGCGTACGAATTCGACCAGGCCATAGTCACACGGGGATTGGCAAGGGCGTTCTCCAGCGACCAGAAGGAGACTACCAGGTGCGAACTCCCGCAGGACCTGCCCACCCGTCCACCGGTCTTGTGCGCAGGCTGTCCGCACAGCGCGACATACTACGCGGTCAACAAGGCCACGAACAAGAAGGCCCTGTTCGCATCTGACATCGGGTGCTACACACTAGGCGTCGCGCCACCCTACAGCACCGCAGACCTGCTCGTCTGCATGGGCTCAAGCGTGGGCACTGCGGGAGGGCTCGCCAAGGTCAACGACCTGCCCGTGATAGCGTTCATCGGAGATTCCACATTCTTCCACTCAGGGATACCGGGACTAGTCAATGCGGTCCATCAGGGACACAGGTTCCTCGTGATGATACTCGACAATCGGACGACTGCGATGACTGGGCACCAGCCGCATCCAGGCAGCGCACGGGATCCGTGCAACCCCGGGGCAATATCCGTGTCGATCGAGGGTGTCGTGAAAGGCTGCGGCGTCAAGTGGCTCAAGGTCGTGGACCCGTACGACACATCCGCAACGACCGAGGCAGTCAAGGAGGCGCTCACCCAAGATAGCGTGAGCGTCATCATCGCCCGCAGGGAGTGCGCACTCATAGCCAAGAGGGACGAGAAGGGCGCGATAGTGAAGAAGCACTATATCGACCAGGAGGCCTGCAAGAAGTGCAGGACCTGCGTCACCAAGTTCCAGTGCCCCGCGATATCCAGCATAGACAAGCTACAGACCATCGATGAGGCTCTGTGCGCCGGCTGCGGGGTCTGCGCCCAGGTGTGCCCGTACAAGGCCATCAAGGAGGCGCCGTGATGGTCGATGTCTACCTCGTCGGCGTGGGCGGCCAGGGAATAATCACCGCCTCGAAGATCGTAGGCGATGCCGCCACCCTTGCCGGGAAGAAAGTACTCCTGAGCGAGACCCATGGCATGGCTCAAAGAGGCGGATCCGTCGTCTGCACTGCAAGGATAGGAGACGTGCGAAGCCCTCTCATCCCCGACCACGGGGCGGACGTCGTCCTCTCTTTCGAGCTGTTGGAGACCCTTAGAGCCCTCTGCAAGGCATCGAAGAACACGGTCGTCATCAGCTCCACTGAGAGAATTGTTCCTCTGAGCGTGTCGACACAGAAGCTGAGATATCCTACGATGGAGGATGTCGAAGGGAAGGTCATGCGGACCGCCAAGGCATTCATGCAGATTGACGCGCCGAGGGTTGCAGCAGATTCCGGCGTGCCGATGTCGTCCAACGTCGTCATGGTCGGTGCACTTGCAGGGACGGGGATCACCGGACTCGACAGGGCGCATTTTGAAAGTGCGATGAAGATGAACATCCGCCGGGACCTGGCCGAGAACATCATCGCGTTCTCGGAAGGGTACAGACTCGCCAGTCCGCAGCCGTAGTCTACCAGTTCGGCACACTGGCCGCACTAGGATTGATGTTGCCAGCAAGCCATCGCGACAAGATGGCGGAAAGAGGGAGGAAATGGTTTGGGGCAGCGAGTCGCTGCCACCCATCATCTGACTTCTGACAGCACATCGGCCGCTGCGAGGAGCGACAGACCCAGCTCGTCTGCGATCGCGCTGACGTCCCCGTAGAGTTCGAGAACGAGCTGCTCAAGTGACGCGATCTCCGCGGAGAAGTCCACAGAGCCGGACTCCGTCTTCTCCACTATCGAGAAGTACTCCTCGTGGACATCCGAATGCGGCGGCAGGAAGCCCCCGCCCCACAGGAGGTGGTCCTCTGGGACGTAGTAGATGTAGTCCATCACCCCGAGGTACGCCTGGTAGTCCACGAACCTGCCCCACTTCATGGTCGTGACGTCGGTCAACATATCCAATGCGGCCTCGCCGTCGCCCGCACGTAGAGCAGATATCGCGCCGTTCATACGGTAGAGGTCGTTCGCCGGGTTGTTGAGCACGAATATCCCTGTCCAGCCAGGTATCCAAGCGGTGAGGTCCCAGTCGAACATCATCGGATTCAGCGCAACGGCTGACTCCATCATCTTCCTGTTGAGAAGGTCTGGATCCACCTTCCCTCTGTCCAGGAGAGAGTTCAGTCTCTCGACCTCAGAGGAGTACGCGCCCAGACCCGCCTCTAGCAGGGAGATGTCCGCCATAGTCCGCGTCTCCGGATCCATCGAATACAGCAGGTCGATTCCCTGTTGGACAACCTCCGCGTTCTCGGGCAGGTTGTAGGGCAACACGGAGGCCTGGGCCATCCTGAGCGCCATCAGCCCGTTGAAGACCGTGTTGACCCGCACATGCGCCTCGTTGAGGCTCGCCATAGTGTCGCCCGTCGTGTGGTAGAGCTTGTCATATGCCTCGCCCCACCAAGCGGTCTCGGTGCACGGGACGCCTGCCATGTAGAACGGCCAATCGTCGTACGAGGACGGAGGCCAGTACACGTATGTCATCGGTGCGGTGGCAATGAGCCCTGAATCGAACGCCGCCTTCTTAACGAACCTCGTCAGGTCGGGGGTGGTCTCGACGTACACGATAGCACCCTCCGTCCCGATCACATCCATGTTGAACATCGCGACGATCTTGCCGGGCCTGTCTGGGTTGAGCTTCTCTCCGGTGAGCGTCTCGACTATGTGCGAGTACGAGCCCATGCACCAGTCGTACCAGGTGTCCTGCCAGCCACCGAGCTCCTCCGCGTCGAAGACCGTGAACACAACGGTCCGCCTCGGTTGAAGACCTGAGTCCTTGAACGCCTTGGCCATCGAGAGCAACGAGCCGATCCCTGCGTTGTCATCGGCGGCGCTGGTGAACCAGTGGTCAAAGTGGGCGCCTACATACACGTACTCGTCCGGCAACTCGACGCCCTCGATCATCCCAATGACGTTGTGCCCGGTCGAGAGGGGAAGTTCCTGGTAATCGTTGTCCACAACCAGATGACACGTGACTGGTTGCCTCTCCATCAACATGCGGATCGCCGCCGCATCATCATCCGTTATGTAGACGAGCGGCAGGGCCGCATCGCTAATGTCGATCTTGAGCTCAGAATCCGGCGTCTCGGGGAAATGGCATATCGCCCCTAGCGCGCCCCTATCCACCGCCATGCACAGGACGGGAGTGCAGTAGAACATCAGGTCCGTCCGGGTGAACAGCACGACTTTGCCCTCTATGCTCCCGGGCGCCAACTTGTCGAAATCGTTGATCTTGCCCTCCCCGACGTCGACCATCTGTGTGGTCACGCCATCAGGGCCGGTTCCATCACCCTTGGAGCACTGGACAGCGGGGACCGCGGTCCACTCGCCGCCCATGTCAATCTCGAGGATCGTCCTCCCGACACTGTATCCCGCCGTGGTCTCGTCTAGGTTCCACCCAATCATCGGGAAGCTCTCGAGATACACGTCATCGGGGTCTAGACCGCATTCCGTTACCATCTGACCCTCTATCCACTCCGCGGTCTGTAGGGCCTTCTCCGTCCCCGCGACCACGCGTCCCCCGTTCACGAGATATTCAGTCACTTCCATCGCGTATCCGTTGTCTATGCTCGCCATGAAGGCGGTCTCCTCCGTCGTGAACTGCGCAGGTCGGCCCTTGGCCGACACTCCAAGCGCGAAGGCGGAGGTCAACATCAGCAAGACGGCGAACACAGCTGCAAACCTATAGGCTCTCCTGCTCCCAACTGCTTCGGACATCGCTCTCTAATCCCCCCTGTGGCTACTACGGGGAATGACCTTCCCGATAGAAAAACATGGGGGCCGCCGGCACGGCCTGAACGGACCCGACCCGGAGCGTAAAGAGATACCGTGATGGACAGGCCCTGGGAATAATTTAAAGGCCAGCAGAGCATAGACCGGGCGGGCCCATGGTCTAGCGGTTATGACAACGCCCTTACACGGCGTAGATCACCGGTTCAAATCCGGTTGGGCCCACTCCATCTCTCGCCACGACCGCGGAGATACCGTTGGCAGCGCTCGCTTGCTTGAATAGTCGTGGGTCGTACACCTGTCAAGTCCGCACACACACCATGTTGACTCATGACAGACCATTGTCTGGATGAGAGCGCACCAAAGGACTTCGCTCCGACGCGGTCCACTCCGTGAGAGCCTCTCTGGGAGACCCTATTTGAAGGTGATCTGAGCCCGTGAGGCCACACCGACCACAACGGACGCTGTCCGGGGAAAGAGTATATACTCAATCCTGACCAATGAGTCTGACGTGGTAGAAGACAAGGTCGTGGTTCAGGAGAAGGACTGCGCAACGGAGGCAGATGGATTTGACTACACTGTCAAGAACCCAAACCATCTGCTCCGAATAATGAACAAGATCATGCCCATCTTCCTCAACGTCCCCGACGAGGAGATGTACAACGAGGTGTTGAAGATCCTCCTCGAAACTACCGAGAGCAGGCACGGCATCTTCGCGTACATCGACGAGAACGGGTCCATGGTGGCCCCTTCGATGACAAAGGACATCTGGGACCAGTGCCAGATACCCGACAAGACCTACATATTCCCCAGGGACACATGGGGTGGCATCTGGGGCCGCTCCCTGAATGAGAAACGGGCGTTGTTCTCCAACGGAGGACACGACGTCCCTAGTGGACACATACAAATCAGGCGCTCGATCTGCGTCCCGCTCATCCACTTGGGAGAGGTCGTAGGGTTGTTCGCAGTCGCCAACAGGACCTACGACTACAGTGAGGAGGATGTGGAATACGTCAAGGCGATAGCCGGCTTCGTGGCTCCTGTCCTGGATGCGAGACTGACAAGGGACCGGAGCGAGCGTGAACGCCGGCGCGCGGAAGAGGCGCTCAGGCTCGCCAACAAGAAACTGAACCTCATGGGAAGCCTCACACGCCACGACGCGCTCAACCAGTTGAACGTAGTGCTCGGGTACGCCGAGATGATGAGGGAGCCCGGCAGCAGGGACAAGGCGGAGATGTACCTCGACAGGATCATCAAGTCGGGCAACGCGATAAGAAGCCAGCTGGAGTTCACGAAGGTCTACCAGTCAATCGGGAGCACACAGCCCGACTGGCAGAACGTGAGACGGGTCTTCGATCTGGCAGTCTCCTCCGCAGTCCTGGGGGGCATATCAGTCGTGAATCGGCTGCGCGACATCGAAGTCTATTCCGACATGATGTTCGAGAGAATCTTCTACAACCTGATTGAGAACTCAGTCAGGCATGGCGAGAGGGTCTCGACGATCTCCGTATCGGACTCGGAGACCGAGAACGGCCTCGTCTTGGTGGTCGAGGACGATGGAGTGGGCATTCCAGACAACGAGAAGGAGATCGTCTTCGAGCGAGGGTTCGGGAAGAACACGGGATACGGGCTCTACATCACGAGGGAGATACTGGATCTCACAGGCATCTCGATTCGGGAGCGCGGCGCCTTCGGCAAGGGTGCCAGGTTCGAGATCATTGTGCCCGTCGGGGCCTTCCGCCGACCTGACCAGGCGGTCACTTGACTCGGAAATACTACCGGCCGTAGTCGCCTTCGTCCCGCCAAGGAATCATTACCCGGATGACCAGCGATTGCGGACGACGACCGACAGGGCTTACGCTATTCATCTCGCACCAGCGCAGTCCGTGACCGGCTCTCACCTCATGACTCCGAACCTGTCCAGCGAGTCCACCAAGCCTCGGACGAACTCCTCGTACTCGACCTCGACCCCGTACTTCCTGAAGTACTTCTCCACCGCGGACATGCCGCTGCTCAACGCTTCGGCGGCGCGCGTGAGCGTTACCCACGGGACACCGCCCGTGCGGTCCACGCGCAACGCCTCGGAGAGGTCTATGAACCACGGGTCGCCTGAGTGGACCAGTATGTTGTACGGGCTGAGGTCTGTGTGGACCACGCCCGCCTTGGCCAATGCAGCGATCCCGGACATGACCACCTTCAGGAACTTCTCGGGAGCCTCCAGCCTGACGTCGCTGAGCCTTGGAGCCGGGCCCGTCTCGTCCCCTAGATAGCGCATGCTGAACATGTTCTCCACCCTGCGCGCGGGAGCGGGGACCTTCGCCCCGCCCTTCCATGCCTGGAAGGTCATCTCGTACTCCTTGGCCGCCTTCCAGCCCATGGAGTCGAGCTTTATCGGCCCTCCTCCCTTGTGGGAGGTCCTGTAGAGCCTGTAGCACTTGACCGCTATCGGGGAGCCATTGTAGCTCGCGAGGTAGACATCGGCCTCCTTGCCCGCGCTAATCAGGCCCACCACATCGGTGGCGAGGCCCGACGAGAGGATTGCTTCTGCTGTCGATCGGTAGCCCGCCTCGTGGAGGTCGAGCGTCCCGGACCTGATGCGCCAGTGCACGCTGGCGTCTAGATACGGATTGTTTGGCATTCTCGGATTCCATTTCTCTGGATGTGTGGCGTTCGCAGAACAAGCTCACGACAGCCCGAGAACCCGACACGACGCTACGGGGTTCCCGGCACAGCTGCTAGAACTCTGTCGGACATCATAACCGGGAACCTCCTGGTCTACACGACCAATCAAGAAAAAGCACTCGAAATACATCAACCCTTCGGACATCCCGGCACGAGGACGAGGACACGGGCGAATGGTTAAATAGTTATGAATTATAATCCATTACGATGCCCCGACCGAAGAGGTGCCGGAAGGTCTGCTTCGACCCGGAATACAAGGTCTTCAAACCGCAGGGAATCCCCATGAGCGAACTGTCCAGCATAGAGATAGAGCTGGACGAACTCGAGGCCTTGAGGCTCTCGGACGTCGAGGACCTGTCGCAGGCGGAGGCGGCAAAGAAGATGGACATCTCGCAACCCACTTTCAACCGGATACTTTCAGGCGCCAGGTCCAAGGTAGCCGAGGCCCTCACCGATGGCATGGCGCTCAGGATAGCACGTGGTTCGCCTCACGCCCCGGAACCTCCGGCTCGTGCGGCGGCCTGCAAGACGGGTGGTCCGAAGTGAGGTCCGCATCGCTGCTCGTCAAGATACCTGGCAACTGGATCGGCTGCCTCGCCAGCAGTTGCGACCTATCTGTCAAGATACTCAAATGCGTGCCCAAGAACAGCAACGGTGGGCAGAGCTTCCTGCAGATAGACACAGACCCGGGCCTGTCCCAGGAGGAGCTGGTAAACAGGATACGCGAGGTGGAGCCGAACTGCACGGTCCAGCTCACCGCCGCAGGACCGGGCAGGCACATAGGCACGGTCGAGCTGCAGCAATGCGCCGCGTGCAGGCTCATGGCAGATTCTGGATGCTTCATGGACTCTGCCTCCAACCGTGATGGCGGGATGATGCAGTGGAACGTCATCGCCCCGAACGCGGCCGCCCTCAGGAACCTCGTCGAGAAGGTCAAGGAACTCGGTTGCACCGTCGAGGTCGAGAAGGTATCTGTCCTGAGGACCGTCTCCGAACTCACGCTCGCCCAGGAGAAGGTGCTTCAGATGGCCTACGAACTCGGGTACTTCGAGATACCGAGGAAGATCACGCTCGACATACTGGCTAAGAGGCTGGAGATATCGAAGGCCACCCTCGATGTGATGTTGAGGAGGGCCCAGAGGAAGTTGGTGGCGAGCCATATAGGCGAGACATGCTGACGCGGTGCCATCAGGGGCGACGAAAACCTTCGAAGCGACGGGGGAACTCGATGAAGACGGATTGCGCGCACTGTGCGGACAAAGAATGCTATGAGGGCAAGGACTGTTTCGGCCTCGCTGACAGGGCGAGGAAGGCGTACGAGGGGTACGAGCTCAAATCGATGAGGGTCTCAGGGAAGGTCGAGGCTGAGCACTACATGAAGAAGACCAGGCTGGAGGAGCTCATCCTGTACGCGAAGGAGATGGGCATGAAGAGACTCGGGATCGCCTTCTGCGTCGGCCTCTCCTCGGAGGCCAGGACCGTTGCGGACATACTCGCCAAGCAGGGACTCGAGGTGCATTCCGTGTGCTGCAAGATCTGCGGAATAGACAAGAAGGAGCTGGGGGTCGTCAAACTGCACGGGGACGACGGTGACGAGGCGGTGTGCGATCCGATTGGCCAGGCTATGTGCCTCGCCGAGTGCGTGACCGAGATGAACATCCTGATCGGCCTGTGCGTAGGCCACGACATGCTGTTCACGAAGCACTCGAAGGCGCCCGTGACGACGTTCATCGTGAAGGATAGAGTGCTGGCCCACAACCCCGCAGGGGCGATCTACAGCGGGTACTACAAGAAGAACCGGTTCGGCCTTCCACCTGAGTGAAAAGCCACGCACGGCTAACCTGTTCGCCGTACCGGACTTCAACGTGGAAGGCCAAGTGGTAGCTAGAGGTATCAGATTGGCCAAGAAGACGGATTATTCGAAGAAGTCGTTCCTCGTGATAGGCACGCACGGGGACGAGGAGCTCGAGAAGGCGACCATGACATTCGCGTGCGCGGGAGCATCTACGGCGCTGGGCATCAGGACCAAGGTGTTCCTGACCATGAACGGCGTCAAGCTCGCCCAGAAGGGATACGCTGAGAAGCTCAGACCCGTCGTGGGGATGGCGCCCGTGAAGCAGATGATGGACGCGTTTCTCCAGAGCGGTGGGAAGATCCAGGTCTGCATCCCGTGCCTCGAATCCAGGGGTATCGACAAGAACCAGTTCATAGACGGCGTCGAGTTCGTCAACCTCATGGACTTCGCGGCGGAGGCCGTGGACGTGGACAGGGTCTTCACCTGTTGATCCGAGGGATGGTGTCCGTAACATGAGTGCATTCACTGGAAAGCAGAGCACACCCTCCAAGGCGCCGGCCGCATCGACAGCGGCCGAGAACCTGAAGAACGTCAAGCACAAGGTCATCATCATGAGCGGCAAGGGCGGGGTCGGCAAGTCCACCGTG
>Ga0208977_1000996_pt1 | contig 16015 bp, 13 predicted proteins | sample RifOxyA2_FD_184030 | JGI IMG/M metagenome (GOLD analysis project Ga0208977, IMG submission 184030) | Groundwater microbial communities from Rifle, Colorado - Rifle Oxygen_injection A2 (SPAdes) | ecosystem: Environmental > Aquatic > Deep subsurface > Groundwater | place: Rifle, Colorado, United...
GATAAATGCTGAGCTGGGGCTTGATTTCATTTTACTGCCTCCTCTATAAGATATTGACTGCACCAGATATTTTACATCTTATAAAGAATTTTGCTCAGCCTTGACATTAATCATACAAATCTACCCGCAGACCCGATGTTTTTCTTTTACCAGATGTGATCGGGACGCTACCCGCAGACCCGATGTTTTTCTTTTACCAGATGTGATCGGGATGCTAACCGCTACCCCTCTTTTTCATTTTACCAGTTGTAAACGGGATGCTAACCGCTAACAGGGGATGCATAAAAACCGTGGTTCCCAATGACAGAACGGAAAAATTTAGGTATAATTACTAAACACAGGAAAAAATATGGCAAAAGTAATATTAGTTCAACCAAGAATTGGCGAATGGGATGAAACCCGCTCACATTTATGCGTACCGGTAGCTATTCTTTCTGCTGCTACGTTAGTGGCAAAAGAGTTTGATACCGTACTTATAGATACACGCCTTCATACAGACTGGCAGGACCGCCTGCTTGCAGAGCTAAGGCAAAACCCACTTTGTGTAGGCACGACCACTATTACCGGCAGTCAGATCAGTTCCGCACTGGAAATTTCCAGATTCGTAAAAAAACATTCTTCCGTGCCAACGGTTTGGGGCGGAATACACCCCAGTATTTTACCGGAAACCACCTTAAAAAATGAATTTGTAGATTATGTAGTTATAGGAGAAGGGGAATACGCTTTCCTTGAGCTGGTACAAAAGTTAGCAGCAAACCAGAAACCGGCCGGAGTAAAAGGCGTGTGGTATAAAGAAAACGGCGCTATTATAAAAAACGAATGCCGAGAATTCTGCGATTTAAATTCACTACCTGGCTTGCCGTATAATCTGCTTGAAATGGATTATTACCTGCCCATGTTTCAGGGTAGAAGAACACTATATTTTGAATCTTCCCGCGGTTGTGTAGGTAAATGCACGTTTTGCTCTAACCTGGCGTATAATTTCAGAAAGTGGCGCGCCATGAGCCCTGAAACGTTTATTGAAAGAATAAAACACGTTTATAACGAATATAAAATTAACTGTTTCTATTTTATTGATGATAATTTCTTTGTAGATACCAAACGCGCCAAACTGATAGCAGAGAAGATAATAGCCGAAAAGCTGGATATCCGCTATGAGGTGCAGGGTATCCGCTATGATTCTGCCCTTAAAATGGATGATGCTTATTTACAGCTTATGTATGATTCCGGTATGAGAAAGGTGCATTTCGGCGGAGAGTCTGGCTCACCGCGGATACTTAAACTGGTGCAGAAAGAAATATTGCCGGAACAGATGCTGAAAATAAATAGGCAGTGGGCCAAATTCAATATAGTAGCCCAGCATAATTTTATGGCAGGCTTTCCTACTGAAACCATAGATGATATTAAAGCTACAATAAAACTAATTTACCAGCTGAAAGCGGATAATCCGCACGCTATGACTTCACCTATCTGCCCCTATACACCTTATCCCGGCACAGTACTTTATGAAACTGCTATTAAAGAAGGTTTCTATAAAAAGGAAAAGCTGGAAGAATGGATTGAAAGCGATTATGGTGATACTATCTGGATTTCACGGGCACGGGGAAAACTATTGCAAAGAATATTTTTCATCACCCTTTTCCTTGAAAGTGAACGTGAAAAGGATATGATTACTTCAGCTTTTATGAAATTCGGGTTTTCTACATACAGAAAAATAGCCCATTGGCGCCTTAAAAATTTCTTTTTTGCGTTTATGTTTGAAATACCGCTTAAAGAGCTGGTTTCCTATTTTTATATAAAGCTTAAACAAAGCAAAAGATACAAAAAAGACGCTTAACCCGCCTGTTTGATTACCCTGCTAATAATTGGTATAATTCTCTCACTATTATGAAATCAAAATATCTGCTGATTTTTGCTGTTTTTGTGTTCATTAGCTGGCATCTTTTTTATCTGGATAAATACCCCATCGTTGACCTGGATGATGCCTGTATGGCGGAACCAGCCTGGAGCTATGTGAATACCGGCCATTTTTCTGCACCTTCCTTTGAGGGCTGCTACGGGCTTGAAAAGTCAGATATTTACCACGGCAGGCTGTATATGCTGGCTATTGCGCCGTACCTTAAAATATTCGGCAACGGCGTGTACCAGTCCCGCTTGGATTCGTTTCTTACCGGGCTTTTTGTACTTTTGTTAACTTACCTTTTAGCCGTCAAATTCTTTTCTAAAAAAGTTGCCTTAAACAGCGTTGTACTGCTGGGGCTATCCGGTTTGTTTATCATTACGGCGCACCGCGCCCGGCAGGAAATGCTGCTTACCTTTTTTATACTGTTGTCGCTTTACCTGTTTTTATCCGCTGTAGATAAAAAATCTGCCCTAAACTTTTATTTTTCCGGGTTATTGGCGGGCTTATCTGCCGATATACACTTAAACGGCGTTATACTGCCTATTATGTTAACGGCTTTGTTTATTTATGAGTACCGTCTGCAGTTTATAAAACAAAAAGGTTTCTGGCTTTGCATGGCGGGCATTGCTACAGGCTTATTGTGGTGGGTTATTACCCATATCCTGCTTGACCCAAAACTGTTTTTTGAGCAGTGGAACGGATTTGTTATGAAAGAAATAGGCACCCCGGGCGCGTCTACCGGGGTTAACCCGTTTGGAATAGTATTAAAGGAACTCAAAAGATACACTTTTTGGTTCTGGTCAACCACCGGCCACAGAAATATGGTAGAACTGGTATTATTGGTTTGCGGTTTGGCAGGCTTTTTATTTGTACCAAAAACTGAAAATATGCCCCTGCATAAAAGGGGAGTTACGGTAATGCTTATCTGCATTGCTTCGTGGATAGTTATGTTTACGCTTATTGTAAGCCAGAAAGCGCCCTATTACATATTTTTATTCCTGCCTTTTGTAATGATATTACTTGCCAAAGGGCTGGAAAATTTAAAACCGTTATTTTCAAAAACCGTTTTTTTGCTTTTAGTTTTGTTTTACCTGACACAAACTGCTTTTATCAGCATGAAATACAAAGATATAGATTACACCAATTACGGTAGAAATGTCAGGCAGATCATACCCGTAGGAAGCCGTGTGCTGGCAGATACCGCGCTGTGGTTTGCCCTAAGCGAAGACAATTTTTACTCTGAACTTACCTATTCCTACTACTGGCGGATAACTAAAAACAGCCTGGACTCGTATTTAAAAGAAAAAAACATAGAATATATAGCCTTCGGCAAGGAACAGATAGGCACCTTTGTAATGTCTGACTACTTTAAAAACAATTACAACCTTTTTGCTACTGTAGAAGACGGTTTTTACGGAAGCGGAGGTATGCTGACCGGCGCAAAAAGTTATACCACAGAAATCTATAAAAGGAAGAACTAATGGAATTAGAAAAATATCAGTACGAGGTTTTAAGGACTTTTGCTTTAACCCACAATTACAATAACTGGATTATTGATATGTTTAAACCTTACATAGGTAAAAACATACTGGAAATAGGCAGCGGTATAGGCAACCTGACGTTTTATCTGCGGGAAATGGGGAAACTGACCTGTATTGATAAATCCAGTTCTTTTATTAAACACCTGCAGATAGACTGCCCGGAAGTAGATTTTCTTGGTGCTGACGTAACCCACCCTTCCATTTTGAATTTAAAATCAAAAAATATTGATACGGTAGTCTGTGTGAATGTGCTGGAACATATAGAAAATGACGTTTTAGCCCTGCAGAATGCTTACCAACTGCTTGCCAAAAACGGCAGACTGCTTCTTTTTGTGCCTGCCTTACCCCTGCTTTACGGCACTCTGGATAAAAATTTAGACCATTTCCGAAGATATTCAAAAAAAGAACTTTTAAAAAAGTTGGCCTCAGCAGGCTTTACGGTAGAAAAAATAAAATATAACAACTTTATTGGTTTGTTCGGCTGGTTTGTAAATTCAAGAATACTTAGAAAAAAACGTTTTCCTATACTTCAGCCGCTTATTTTTGATAAATTTATTCCTGCCATAAGGCTGCTAGAAAAATTCTTAAAAATACCGATTGGCATGAACCTGATTGTAGTGGCAAAAAAGGATTAAAATGAAGAAAAACAACTTATACCTGCTGATTATTTTTGTTTTATCTGCATTAATTCATTCTCATGGTTTAAACTGGGGCCTGCCAAACTGGCAGAGAAGTTTGCAGGTGTTCGGCACAAAAGAAAGAATTTCAGAAAACTCTGTCAAAATGATAGAGCTGAGAACCAGCCTATACACAAAAGGAAAAGCTTTTTCTGACAGAGAAAGCTCTTTTACCAAAGATGAGTTCCAGAAATACTTTACGCCTCATAACCAGAAACCTTTTGAAACACTTACCAAAGATACCGTATTGGATTTCAGCCGGGGATATTTGCTGGGTCTGGTTTTAAGCGATGAACAACAGGTAATTAATGCTATGGCAAACATTCATCCTGAAAAACTGGATTTTGACCCGGACACCAATTATACTCATGGTGCATTTTATTACTATAGCCTGGGCGCAGTGATGTTAAAGGGAAAAATATTAAAAGTTCTGAATATCACCAGCGATATTTCCTATTATTTGTTAAACCCCGGTGAAATTGCAAAAATTTATATGGCGGCAAGATATTTCAGTTTTCTGTTTGCTGTTTTATGCGGGATTTTAGTTTTTTTTATAGCCCGGGGACTGTTTGACGGGATAACCGGTTTTGTGGCAGGCGTTATTTTTACTGCTATGCCGTTAGTGCTGAATTACAGCCATCAGGTAAAACCGCATGTTTATGGGATGTTCTGGATGCTTTTAGCCCTGCTAATGTGCGTCAGGATTATCAAACAGAAAGATGACAGCAAATACCTGCTGGTATCTTTGTTTTTAGGATTTTCTGCGGCTACACTGCTTAGCAATATGTCTTTTGCCATTATGATACCCCTGGCAGAATTGTTCCGCAGGCTTAAGAACAACCGGGAAATAAGCTTTAAAACTGTTATCCTGCCATTTCTACTGGTTCCTGTAATTTATCTTATTCTAACACCCTACGTAATTTTCAGTTTTAAACGGTTTTACAATGCCGCTATTCTGCATAACTATGTCAGTTACAATTACGGTAAATTCGGCATAAAAACAGCGTACCTCTTTCTTAAAAGCGTATTTGAGTTTGGAAATATCTGGATAATTATACCGGGCCTGCTGTTCGGTATTTACAGCCTTTTCAAATCAAAGCTGGATGAACACAGATTTTTTCTATCAATTTCTATGATTTTCATTGTTTTTGTAAGTTTTTTCATGAAGCATCAGGGCGTATTTACGGTATCACTGCCTTTTATTTGCATACTGGCTGCTTACGGGCTTATCTCAGCACTCAGGCAAAACAAGTTAATGAAAATCGCAACGGTAATTTACATGGTTCCGCTTCTTATTATTTTAACTGCGGGAATATTGTTTTATGAAACTACTTATGTTCAAATAGGCAACATTACAAATGCGGGGAAATGGATAAATGAAAACATTCCAAAAAATTCAAAAGTGGGCATTCCTTCGGGGTGGGCCTTACCGGGCTATTTTCCGGCAATGTCCTTTCTGGATTATAAAATTATAAATTTTCCGATTGATGAAACACTGCTTAAAGAACACACAAATAGTTTTCCGGAATATCTGGTTATGCCCTTTGTTGAAGTTGCAAAGTATGGAGTGATAAAAGACAATTACGATGAATTGAAAAGCTATAAATCCCGCGAAAACATGCTGGGGATACCGTTTACCAATGCTTTTATCCCGACAGAAAATATAGACATAAAAGTGTTTAAACGCAAAAAATGACAAACATTCTTTATATAATCACGGATTTAAATATCGGCGGCACAGAAAAAATGTTGTTTGAAACAATTGCCGGTCTGGATAAAGAAGAGTGCAAACCCGTTGTTGTAGCACTAAAAGAAGCAGGATTTTATGCTGACAAGCTAAAATCTGCAGGCATAACAGTTTACGCGTTTGATATTTATAAATACGGGTTTCTATTACTGCCATTTGCCGTAATTTCAGCCATATTAACAATCAGAAAAATTGCCAGAGAAAATACCGTATCAATAATCCATACATACCTTTTTCAGGCAAACATAATTGCACGCCTAGCGTTTATGACCGGCAAAAGGCCTAAACTGATAGCTTCTATCCGCGTAATGGAAGAGCAGAAGAAGTGGCAGTTGTTTTTTGACAAGCTGACAAGCAAAATTTGTGACCTGCTAATTGTAAATTCTGAAGCTTTGAAAAAGTTTCTGATTAACAGCAGTACTTACCCGGAAAAACTTATACGTGTAGTTTATAACGGCATTGAACCTATCGCTGTAACTATAACAACAACGAATGAATATAAAACAAATCCGGATACTTTTGTGCTGTCATCCGTAGGCAGGCTTCATAAACAAAAAGGTTTTGAATACCTGTTGGAAGCTGTGGCGCAGATTTCTGCAAGCGACCCGGCAATAGATTTTAAATTAGTTATTGCAGGAAACGGGCCCCTGATGAAAAGTTTACAAAACAAAGCTTCGGCTTTAAACATTAAAAACAAAGTAGTGTTTACCGGCTGGCTGACAGATGTACCTCAATTATTGTCAAAAACAGATATATTTATACTTCCTTCATTATGGGAAGGAACACCAAACGTAATACTGGAAGCTATGATAGCCCGGAAACCAGTTGTAGCTACGCGGGTTGGCGGAATTCCTGAAATAATAAAAGATAATCAATCGGGGTTGCTGGTTGCACCGACAGATTCTAAAGACTTGGCAGAAAAGATAAAATACTTAATTAAAAACAATGACAAAGCATTAGCTTTAGGAAAAGCAGCTAATGAAACAGTATTAAATCGCTTTTCAATGAAAACTATGGTTTCCGAAACTGAAAATCTTTACAGGAGATTACTGAACTGATGGAAAAGAAATTAAAAACTATTATTGTTATGCCTGCTTACAACGCGGAAAAAACACTGCAGCTTACGGTAAACGCCATACCAAAAGGTGTGGCGGACGAAATTATACTGGTAGATGACTGCTCAAAAGACAAAACAGTAGAAATAGCAAAAAAACTGGGCTTAAAAACCATCCAGCATGAAAAAAACCTTGGGTACGGCGGAAATCAGAAAACCTGCTACAGGGAAGCGCTGAAAGACGGCGCTGACATAGTGGTGATGATTCACCCTGACTATCAGTATGACCCTAAAATTATACCGCATATGGTGGGTTTTATTGAAAATGATATCTGTGATTTTGTGATGGGCAACCGTATAAGGACAAGAAAAGAAGCCATTTCCGGCGGTATGCCGCTTTATAAATACCTTTTTAACCGCATGCTGACTATTACAGAAAATCTGCTTTTGGGCCAGAATTTGGGAGAATGGCACTCCGGCCTGCGTGCTTATTCAAGAAAGTTGCTGGAAACTGTGCCTATGCAGAATAATTCCGATGATTTTGTGTTTGACCAGGAAATGCTGATACAGTCTGCCCATTTAGGGTTTAGAATAGGGGATGTTCCTGTACCGGCAAAATACTTTGAAGAAGCATCTTCCATAAATTTTTTCAGAAGTTCAAAATACGGTCTGGAAACGTTATTAACTATATTAAAACTATTTTTGCACAAAACGGGAATTATTAAATGCAGTTTATTTCAAACCAAAAATTCTTAAAATTCTTTTTGTATGCGGTTTTTGCATCAGGGACTCTTCTGCTGCATTTTGTAAACTATCCGTTTACTGATTTGTTTTTTAAAACCTATTGTATCGCTCAGATACTTGTTTTGTTTGTTTTAGCGTGCGGTTTGGGAATGAAAATATTACAGCTTTTAAAAGCTGACACTGCCGTTGATTATCCTGAAAAAATTGCTGTTTCTGCCGGGCTGGGGCTGGGAACCTATTCACTGCTTTTTCTGGGATTGGGGCTTTTCAAAGTGCTATATCCTTCCGTTATTATAGGTACAATCCTGTTTTTAGGGGTTCTTACCTACGATGATGTTGTTTCAATAGTAAAATATCTGTCTGCCTCGCTGGTAAAATTGTTGAGTTCAACAGTTACGTATAAAAACGCTTTCATTGCATTGCCTTTTGTTATCTTTCTGCTTTTAGGTCTGCTGGTATGTTTTGCGCCGCCTACCTATTATGATTCTCTTGTTTACCACCTGGCTTTGCCGGATTTATATTTAAAAAATCATGCAATTACAAAAATAGCATTTAACTTGTTTTCTAATTTTCCGCAGAACATTGAAATGCTGTTTCTTATTCCACTGGCGCTTAACAACGATATACTGGCAAACCTGATAGTATTTTTAATGTCCCTGCTGTGCCTTTACATTATGATTCTGCTTGCTAAATTTTATTACGATGGTAAAACTGCTCTTTATGCTTCTCTGCTTTTTATTGTAACACCCAGTATTATACTTCTGAGTTCAAGTACTTACATTGAAATGGGTTTGTGTTTTTTTATGCTATTGGCCCTGCTGGCTTTTATTATGCATCTTCAAACCGGCAACGATAAACTGGTATTGCTTTCAGGTATTTTTTCAGGACTGGCACTGGGGTCTAAATATCTGGCGGGGATGAACATTATTGCAATCACTTTGCTTTTTCTTATCTATAAAAAATGGAAGAAAGTGCCTGTATACCTCCTGACAGCCGCAATAATGTATGTTCCCTGGGGTATTAAAAGCCTGCTTTTTACGGGAGACCCTTTCTTTCCGTTTCTGCAGAAAATATTTATAAATTCAAATATTCCTTATTTGTCCGGTACTGTAAGCGGTTATTTTGAATTGTTTAACCAGTATAAAATAAATTCTAACCTGCTGGCCTATACCTTTAAGTTTCCTTATGCTTTAATTACCGAAGGCGTGAGATTTGCCGGAGGGTTTGATGTGCTGGGCGGTATTGGCTGGATTTTATTTGTAATTTTGCTGCCGACGTTAATTTTCATTAAAAAATTTGATAGAATAACAACTGTTTTATCAGTCTATTTATTTGTAATATTTGCTATCTGGTTTTTAACTGGCCAGGTTTTGAGATTTCTGGTGCCTTTAATTCCGGTACTATGTGTTCTTTCTGCTTTGGGTTTAAAACATTTAATGGAAGAAACGGGAATAAAAGGTAAAATTTCGGCGGGCCTGATTATCATAATGGTTATGTCTTCGAATTTTATGCTTTTAATGAATGTGTTTGACGTAACCCAGCCATTAAATGTGGCTATGGGAGTAGAAGAAAGAGAAAACTATTTGGCCCGCCAGCTGAATAATTATGATGCGGTAAAATATATGAACGAAAAATTGCCGGCCAATTCAAGTATTTTCTTTATAGGCGGGGAACAAAGAGGCTACTACTGTAAACAGGATTATATTATAACACATCCTTTTGCCCCGAATTTCTTCACGGAAATAGCAAACTCAACTGCGGACAGCGAAAATCTTTATAACGCGGTAAAACAACAGAATATAACGCATCTTTACCTTAATCTTCCGGAAGTTACACGTTTGGAAAGCGGACCCTCCGGCAGATTAAATGAAACAGGGAAGAAAAACAATAAAAATCTTATTGAAAAGCATACTAAATTAATTTACAGCAAAAACAACCAATATATATTTGAAATCCAATGAACTATTTACTAACTTTTATTTTTGCCTTAATCATCTCACTTATTCTGACACCACTGTCACGAAAATTGGCTATTGCCCTGTCAATTTATGACCATCCACTATCTGATGTAAAAACACATAAAAAGGCCACCCCCTATCTTGGCGGTGTTGCCATAGCCGGTTCTTTCCTGGCTGCACTTTTACTTATCAGGCTGTTTACACACTTTCCCACAGGTACATTAAGATCATTAAGAGGAATATTCATAGGAAGTATTGTTATCCTTATGCTGGGTCTTTTTGATGACATAAAGCATAAGGGCTTAAAATTTCAGTCAAAGTTTATTTTTCAGGCTATTCCGTGTATTGTGTTATTGATTTTTAATATTAAATTAAAGTTCATTACACCCGAATGGCTGGCAATTACATTGACGATTATATGGGTTATTGGTGTTATTAATGCGCTTAACATCATAGATATTATGGACGGTTTGTCCAGTGGAATTGCCATAATTGCCTGCCTTGGTTTTTTTCTTATCGGAATACCGCAGGAAGAGGAAATATATGTAAACTTTGCCAGTATTGCACTGGCTGGCGCCTGCCTGGGATTTTTACCCTACAACCTCAGCCATAAATACAAAATATTTATGGGAGACACAGGAAGCCTGTTTATAGGGTTTATTCTGGCCGCTATATCTATGGGCACTAAGTACACGGAAGTTAACAATCTGGGTCTTTTTGCCCCTATTCTAATACTTGCCATACCTATCTACGACACGTTCCTTGTAATGTATCTTAGAATTAAAAAAAGAACATCGCCTTTCATTGGTAGTAAGGACCATTTTGCCCTGCGCCTGGAAAAAACCGGCTATTCAAGAAAATCAATTTTATTTTTCACTTATACTGCAGGCATAATACTATCATTCACATCTTTTCTTGTAACCATAGTCAACCTCTATTCAGCGGTGACCATTTATATGTTCACTGTCTTTATAGCGCTTTACACCGCCAGGGAACTTGGTAAAATTAAAATCTAATGAAAACAATAATCATCGGTGCCGGTATTACAGGGTTATCCAGCGCTTATCATCTTAAAAAAGATTACCTTATCTTTGAAAAAGAAAATGTTCCCGGAGGGCTTTGCCGTACGTTCAATATTTCCGGATTCACTTTTGATTTTTCCGGACATTTTATTCATCTTAAAAACGATTATTCAAAAAAGTTTGTTTTTTCTCTTTTAGGAAAAAACATTGTTGCTGTAGCCCGGAATTCCTGGATTTACTCAAACAAATCCCTGACACCTTATCCTTATCAGGCAAACTTATACGGTTTGCCGAAAGATGTAATAAATGACTGCCTTGCAGGTTTGATTCAGGCAAAAATAAACAAGATTCTCAAAAAAGACAACCACAATAAGAAAATAAAAACATTCAAAACCTGGGTTCTGGAAACTTTCGGAGAAGGATTTGGCAAGCATTTCTTCTTTCCTTACAATGAGAAACTCTGGACTGTTGATTCCTCTGTTTTGACCGATGACTGGATAGCAAATTTTGTGCCTCAGCCGGACATTAAAGATATTATAAACGGCGCTTTTTTTAAACAGCAGAAAACCTACGGCTACAATGCTTCTTTCTTTTACCCAAAAAACGGGGGAATTCAATCTTTAATAAATTCTCTTGTTCCCAAAGTAACAAATCTAAAAGTAAATTCACCTGTAAACAAAATTTCACTGAAAGATAAAACCGTACTATCAAATGGCACAAAATATTCCTATAACAACCTTATTTCAACCATGCCTCTTCCGGAATTACTTGAGACAATTATTGACTTGCCAAAAGACATTAAGAAATTAAAAAGCAAACTAAAATGGAATTCTGTAACCTGTTTAAATGCAGGAATAAAAACAAAGGATATTCAAAAAGACAAACACTGGGTCTATTTTCCGGAAAAAAAGTTTTCATTTTACAGGACGGGTTTTTATCACAATATTTCAGGTAATACTGTCCCCGATAATTGCAGCTCCATGTACATAGAAGCTTCACATAGACACAATGCCTCAACAACAGACAAATCGATAATCACTGATTCCTTGAAAGAATTAAAAAATTCTAAAATACTAAAATCAGGAGAAAACTTTGCAGTGAAACAGGTTTTACACATTCCCTGCGCTTATGTAATTTATGATAAACACCGCACCGATGTTTTGAATAAGATTAACGCTTTTCTATTGGCAAATAAAATTCATTCAATCGGCAGATATGGCGCGTGGAAGTATTCGTACATCGAAGAATCTATTTTAGACGGAAAAGCTACTGCAGAAAAAATCAACAACAAAAGCTGACAATAACTATGCTTAATAAAATTAAAGTAGCCCATATAATAACCATGCTTGAGTTAGGTGGGGCCCAAAGCAACACCCTTTATACGGTTTCAAATCTGGATAAATCAAAATTTGAAGTTATACTAGTCTCTGGAAAAGGCGGAATTCTTGATAAAAAAATAAATGAACTTGCAGGTGTGAAAACATATTTTATTGACTCTTTAGTCCGACCGATTAATCCGCTGAAAGATTTTTCAGCCTTATTATCAATCTACAAAATTCTCCTTGCTGAAAAACCGGACATTGTCCATACACATTCTTCAAAAGCAGGCATTTTAGGCAGATTAGCAGCCAAAATAGCAAAGACAAAAATAATTCTGCATACGTTTCATGGATTCGGATTCAATGACTTTCAGGGAATCCTAAGAAAAACTGTCTTTGTATTGATTGAGAAATTAATAGCTCCAATTTCAAATAAGCTTATATTTGTTTCAGAACAAAACATATTAACGGCAAAAAAAGAAAAAATTGGAAATAAAAACCAGTACTTACTTATACGAAGCGGTATAAAAACATCAATATACAAAAAAAAATACATTGATTCCGTTTTAATAAAAAAACAACTTTCACTTCCATTAGATTCAAAAGTTATTACAAATATTGCACCTTTTAAACCCCAGAAAAATCTTGTTGATTTTATCAGTATGGCAAAAATAGTAAGTGACAAATATAAAAATTCAGTATTTTTAATAATCGGTGACGGCATACAAAGACCATTAATAGAAGAAAAAATAGCTGAATTTAATCTGCAGGAAAGAGTGTTCTTGCCTGGATGGCGTACGGATATTGCAGAAATATTATCCATAACTGATATTTTTGCAATGACATCTTTATGGGAAGGATTACCCAGATCAGCCGTAGAAGCTTTTGTCTGTGCCAAGCCCGTAGTATCTTATGCTGTAGACGGTATAAATGATGTATTAAAAGACGGGTCTAATGGCTATTTGGTCAAACCAAAAGATGTTAATGCAATTTCTGAAAAAATATTACTTCTTTTGAATAGCCCTGAGCTTTATAAAATGATGTCAACCAATGCCGCTAATACAATTGATATTACTTTTGATATTGACTACATGGTAAAACAGCAAGAAGAACTTTACAATACACTATAAAAAGGAGAAATAAATGCTGCGGGTAGCGTCCTTGCCACCGCATATAAAAGAGAGAGCAAGGGCCGCGGGTAGCGTATTTATATCCGCTTATAAAAGGAGAAATAAATGTTTGATAAATTAAAACAACTTAAGAAACTCAAGGATTTACAGGATTCATTATCTCAGGAAAAAATAGAAATGGAAAAAGAAGGTGTTAAAATCACAATAAACGGGAAGCTTGAAGTTGAATCTCTGACTTTAAATCCTGCTTTAGACAATGATAAACAAGAAAAAGTATTGAAAGATTGTCTCAATGATGCCATAAAAAAAATGCAACTTAAAATAGCCCAGAAAATGGCCCAAATGTCAGGTTTTGACTTTTAAGAAACTCCTGATTCTTATTTAGAATAATTAAATTATTGACAAAAAATAATATTTATGTTAAATTCTAATATCCTCAGAAAATCACTAAAATAATAAATTAATACTTGGGAGCAGTAAAATGTCAAACACATACGATGTAACTTTAATTCCTGGAGATGGCACAGGCCCTGAAATCACTGAAGTTGTAAAAAATGTAATAGAAGCAACTGGTGTTAAAATTAACTGGGATGTAGTAATTGCCGGCGAAACAGCCCTTGAAAAAGTAGGCACACCTTTGCCGGAAAATGTCCTAGAATCAATAAGAAAAAACAAAATAGCGCTTAAAGGCCCTTTAACAACACCTATCGGCACAGGCTTTCGTTCCGTAAATGTATCCTTGAGACAATTGTTGAATTTGTATGCCTGCTTAAGGCCATGCAGGTCATTTAAGGGTGTTAAATCACGTTTTGAAAATATAGACATGGTTATTGTAAGGGAAAATACTGAAGACCTGTATGCAGGCATTGAATTTGAAAGAAATTCAAAGGAAGCTCTTGATATCATAAAACTGTCAAAAGGCAAAGCCAGAACTGACAGCGCCATATCCATAAAACCAATTTCCATAACAGGCACCGAACAGATTGTAAAATTTGCTTTTGAATACGCCTTAAAAAATAATAGAAAAAAAGTAACAGCCATCACTAAAGCAAACATAATGAAGCTGACTGACGGTCTTTTTTATGAAGTTGCCAGGGAAGTTGCAAAAAAATACCCTTCCATTGTTTATGAAGAAAGATTAATTGATAATATGTGCATGCAGTTGGTTCAGAAACCTGAATTGTATGATGTTTTAGTGCTTCCGAATCTATACGGAGATATTATTTCTGATTTATGCGCAGGTTTAGTAGGCGGATTAGGAGTTGCTCCCGGAGCAAATTTCGGGACTGACACAGCTCTATTTGAAGCTGTACACGGCTCTGCGCCAAAATATAAAGGATTGAACAAAGTAAATCCAACAGCAATGCTTCTTTCAGGAAAAATGATGCTTGATTATATGGGTGAAACACAAAAAGCCCAGAAGCTTGAAAAAGCCATTGCCGCAGTAATTGCCGAAGGTAAAAAAGTTACCTATGATTTAGGCGGCACCGCCACAACTTCACAGATGGGAGAAGAAATAATAAAACAGATGTCCAAATAAAAATCAACAAATTTATAAAAATCGGAGATGCAATAAAAACATGAATACAAAATCTGACTCAAAAAACGTCTTAGTTCTAAACAGCGGTTCTTCTTCAGTAAAATACACGTTATTTGATTTGTCGCTCAACAGAATAGCAAAAGGCAGTGTAGAAAGAATTGGTTCAGCAGAAGCTTTTATTGTCACTGATACAAGAGAGGTCTGCAACGTACCTGACCACAATACAGCTGTTGAACTTGTGCTAAACAAACTGTTTTCAAACGTAATAAAAGACAAGAACGACATAGTTGCCATAGGCCACAGAGTAGTGCACGGTGGGGAAAAACTGACACTGCCTTCAGTTGTAACTGAAGAAATTAAAGATGAAATAAGAAAATGTTTCAATTTAGCACCACTCCATAATCCACATAATCTTTCCGGCATTCTTGCCTGTGAAAAACTGCTCCCCGGAATTTCAAACATTGCAGTATTTGATACAGCTTTCTATCAGACAATTCCACAATATGCCTATTTATACGCACTGCCCTATTACCTGTATAAAAAACACAATATAAGAAGATACGGATTCCACGGCATTTCACACCAGTTTGTAGCAGAAAAAACCGCTGAACTTTTAAATGAACCTTTAAACAAACTTAAATTAATAACTTGCCATCTGGGCAATGGCTGCAGCATTACAGCTACAAAATACGGTGCCCCGGTAGACACCTCAATGGGATTTACTCCTTTAGAAGGGCTCATCATGGGAACCCGTTGCGGAGATATGGATCCGACCATCGTCTCATTCATTTCAACCAGCGAAAACATGTCCCTTAATGATGTAAATAAACTGTTAACATCACAAAGCGGTTTATACGGAATATCCGGCATATCAAACGATATGAGAACCCTTACTGAAGAGAGTGAAAAAGGAAATGAAAGAGCAAAAATAGCTATTGAAATGTTCTGTTACAGAGTAAAAAAATACATCGGATCCTATTCAGCAGCTTTAAACGGAGCAGATGCAATAGTTTTTACCGCAGGCATCGGTGAAAACTCACCAACAGTCAGACAGAAATGTATAGAAAAACTTGATAAAATTGGAATAGAATTTGATGCGTCCTTAAACAAAGAAACCAGGCAGGGATTGATTTCCAAAAAAGATTCCCCTGTTAAAGCTTTGGTAGTTCCTACAAACGAAGAACTAATGATTGCAAAACAAGTAATAACACTAACTAATAATTAAATCAGTTCTTTAAAGAACTGATAGAAAAAACAAGTTCAATGTGCTAGTGCAACACTTAGATTGAAAGACCTGCTATAATAGGCGGGTTATGAAAAACTATAAACATCTAAGCGAAGAAGAACGCAACAACATCTTTATCTTGATTAACCGGAAAA
>Ga0208977_1001003_pt1 | contig 15881 bp, 16 predicted proteins | sample RifOxyA2_FD_184030 | JGI IMG/M metagenome (GOLD analysis project Ga0208977, IMG submission 184030) | Groundwater microbial communities from Rifle, Colorado - Rifle Oxygen_injection A2 (SPAdes) | ecosystem: Environmental > Aquatic > Deep subsurface > Groundwater | place: Rifle, Colorado, United...
CGGAATCGCGGTTGTAGAAGAAATGGCGGCCGGAGTAGTGCCGATAGTATATAGAGACGGGGCGCTTTGGGACGACGTGGTTTTGAAAGGAAAGTACGGATTCGGTTTTTCGACTGAAAAAGAGCTCTCCGAAATTATCGATAAAATAATTTCTAATCAAAAGCTCTGGTCCAAGTGGTCAAGGATCGCCAGAGAACGAGCTAAATATTTCTCGAGAGAAAAGTTTGCATGCGAGATAATTAAGCTCTTTGAATCTGTCTAGAGCCCAAGTACCAAAACTAATAATAAATACAATAATTACAGGACTTGTGCAAAATAACTCAAAGATATATTTATACCCGTCATTCTGAACGAAGTGAAGAATCTCATCGTGTTTAAATCGGGATCCTTCGCTACACTCAGGATGACAGTGCGTAAGTCCTGTAATTACTTCACTTGCTGTCTGCAATGAAATATATCATAAACATTTTCTCAAATGTTAAATGTTTGGTTCTGATATCGATCGGGGTTTTGTTGTTACTTCTACTTTTTGACAAGGGTCATTGGCAAGATTCTCGATTTCGATTTGATCAAGTTTATCCCATAGCGAGCACTCTTGACGGCCAGAATAGTAATAACTCTATTGATTATGTAAAAGATACCTCGGACGCTTGCGTTGATAAAAATTGCGATTTTACCTTTAGTTTGGGCGGACAACGAATTGATAGAATGTTCATCTCTTTCGATTATCTGGAAGCCCCGGATGCACTGGAGATATGGGGCGACCGAGAAGGGAAATCGGTTCTTCTCGATAGAATTGATAGATCAGAGAATCTTGAAGATTTGAGGAAGTACAACAGTTCATTTCATTACAATGAGGCTAAATACGGCGTTAAGCCGTATTATTTGCTCGATGTCGCCGGATCATTTGACCAAATACGATTAAAAATCTTTGCTGCCAAGGAATATAGAATTGTGACTGTGACTGACGTCTTTTTTTACAGCAAAGAAACAGTAAGCACACAAAGATTTCTGTTAAACCTTTTTGCCAATCATAAAAGATCAGTTGTTTCGTATGCCTTTTACGCGATTTTATTTTTAATGATAACTTTGCCACCTGGATTATTCGCTGCTGAAAAATGGTTCGGGGGTAAATTGCCCAAGGTCGGAATTGTCATAGTGGGCATGGCGATAGCTATAGCTTTTTGGGGGGGCATTGGTTTTCTCTCGTTAATTTTCCCTCCGCCTTTTGGCACTTTTCTTGCCATTATCGCGATGCTGGTATCACTATTTTATCTCGTGAGAGGCGACATCCTGACCAAAATAAAATTGAATTCTCTTCCTGTCATGATTACGCTCTGTTTTTCTTTGTTTATGCTCACTTATTTGTTGATTTTTAACGGGGGATTAAAGAGCAACGAATTATATTATCTAAATGATGTTTACTACGACGGCAAGCCAACTTATGATATTCACCCCGGAAAATATTTCTCAGACCAGATGGTACCTTATGGATCGGCAAAAATTCTTATTTACAAACTGGAAAAAGGAAGTGGTGAATATACAAATTTAGTAGGAGATAATTTACTTTCACTGCGGCCTCAACTTTTTACTTACTTCACGATTCCGTTTCTCAAAGTATTTGGAGATAAATTTCAAGTATTCGAAATTTTGGGTCTGATCTTGGTCATATTTCTGCCCGCTTCCGTTTATCTTTTAGCCGATACAATGATCAAAGACAGAAGAGCGACCGGACTAGCCGTTTATTTTGCATTTATTTCACCCTACATCGTCTATATGTTTCATATAACTCAAGTCAAGATTATTTGCACGATATTAATCACAATCTATTTTTGTTTCTTATATATGTACAAAACTGACAAGAAAAAGATATATTTGATTGCTGCTTCACTTTTAGCTTCAGTTTCGATACTGGTGCATAACTTCACTTTTATATATATAGTGGCAGGAGTATTTTATTTAACTCCGAATCTCTTCGCGTTATTTAAAAGAAAAAATATTGCCGATATTTTGATAATAACTGTTCCATTCGCCGTTTTTGCCGTTTGGCTGGCCTATTCTTACTTTGACGCAAAGGCTTCCTTGGTTACCGGCATTACGGAGACGAAAAAATCATTGGCGAATCTGGAATACTTCAGGCAAAAGTTTGGGACGCGGTTTGAAACGTTATCGCCGTATCTTATCCGTTACCTGAATTTTATCGGCTTTTTCATCGCTGATCCGGCGCCGATGATAGCCTATCACTCGGAGAGCTTTTTCAGAGCAACGATTTACTCTTTGTCATCTTTTGTGCTTTTCCCATTTTTAATTTGGTCATTGATCAGATATATAAGACAGTATTTCGCAATTGGTCTCTATCTGCTGATCTTGCTCCTTTTCACCATTTATTCCGAAGGAAATTATTCGTATGCGTTTGGCCTTCATTTGTACATGGTGGCCGCTATTCCGCTTCTTATTGTGTTAGCAACAAAAATTATATATAAATTGCCTCAAAGGATTATTCTAATTGTTTGCACCTTGGCCATCGCCGAATCATTTTACATAAATTTTGTATCCCAAAAAGATCTATCCGACCTGTCTTTGTACCAGGCACAGTTTCCCTTTCTCTCGCTTTTGCTTTTTTTGTTTTTCGTCTTACTGCAAATATCTCCGTTATACTATTTCTTCGGCAAGGTAAAAATAAATGAAAACTGATAATATCGCTATTAGCTTTGTCATTCCTGTCTACAACGAAAAGGAGCTACTAAAAAGGAATGTAGCGAAATTGATGCAATACTGCCAAAAGAACAAGGTTGTTGCCGAGATTTTGCTATGTGAAAACGGTAGCACCGATGGAAGCAGGGAGATTATCAAAAAAATCAGGCAGAAAAATATTAGAAAAATATACCTAAACAATAAAGGACTTGGCGGGGCGTATCGGGCGGGGATTCTCGCCTCAAAATTACCGATAGTCTATTTCACGGGCATTGATTTCCCTTTTGGTTTAAAAAATATTCTTGATTGTCATCGTTTTATCGATCAATATGATTTTGTCCTCGCCTCAAAGGCTCATCCTAAATCTAAAATCACTACTAGCTTTAAGCGCAAACTTTCTTCAGCAATTTATCGGCTTCTATTAAAAACTTTCCTGAACCTGAAAATAGGTGATCCCCAAGGTTGTGTTATGTTTAGACGCAAGAAGATAATAAAATATCTGGCTCTTTGTGACTCCCGCGACGCCTTTTTTTCCACCCAGTTAGCTTTGTATGGGGAGATGAACGGTTTAAGGATGATCGAAATTCCGGTTAGATATTTAAATCCCCGAAAAGGATCAAAAATATCAGTTGTTAAAGACGGATTGAAAATGTATAAGCAGATAATTTCAGAGAGGCGGAGAATAAGGATAGGTAATGCTCGAAGACAGGGCAAGAGAATGTAAGAGATTTGTCATACTCGGCTGGCTCGACAGATATTGGTATTTGTTGCTTTTAGCTGTTTCCCCGGCAACTTTGCAGGTCCTGTATCCCAAGTTGGGCTTCAACCCGACAGATGATGGTTTTATACTTGCATATAGTAGAAGAATATTAGAAGGGCAGATTCCCCACATCGATTTTATCTCGATAAGACCGGTTGGTTCAGCCATTTTACACTTGCCGGTAGTTCTTATTGGCGGAGAGTACACTCTTTATCTGTCAAGGTTATTCGTTTGGTTCCAGCTTTCTTTCGCATCGGTTGCCGCCATCACAGTGGCCGAAAAGTTGCTAAAAATTCGGCTAAATTGTGTTGTCAAGATTTTACTGGTACTCATCTCGACCTACTTGTCTGCCCACACATTCCCGATTATGGCCTGGCATACAATAGACGGAATATTTTTAATATCCTTAGGATTATTATTTTCGATTCGGGATTCAGGTAAATCAAAGTTAATCGGTTATTTTATAATTGGCTTAGCTTATATTTGTAAACAGAATTATCTTCCTCTTGCATTTGTCACCCCGTTTATTTTGGGTGATCACAAACGATGGCAAAATTGGTTAATTTTGGCTTTGCCGGGACTAATTTATATCCTTCCGGGATTGTTATATGGGGAAATTTCGACACTAATTTCGCAACTTGTGACTCAATCTGATATAAAAAGTAGCGGATTGTTAGCTTACACAAACAATATCGATTTTCTTCAAAAAACGATCGTGGGATTAGTAGCATTTTATCTCCTGTTTCTGCCGAGCTTGAAAGTTCGCGGGAGTAATATTGCTCTGGGTTTTATATTGGGTAGTCTTTTTATCTTGTGGTCGATCCAACAATCTTTGGCCAGTATATCGGAGGGAAATTATTTAAGCCTAACCAGCTTTCAACTGGCCGGCCTTTCTCTCGGGGCGCTTATTTATTTGATGATTCATTATAAGAGATACGGGCGGCTTCTAAAGTTAGCCTCGCTTTTTCTCCTTTTGGCTTGGAGTTCCTCGATTTCTCTCGGGTACAACTCTCCGGCCCTAGCGTCCGGCCTCTTTGTGATTTTAATGGTGGTATTAATCATTTACGCATTCCCTATTGACCAGATGCCGATGATAAAATATATTCAAAGGTCAATATTTATTGTGATTCTGCTTTGGATAACCTGGTACGGCTCAATCTCGTTTAACGACGCCAGGAAAAGTATGATATATCGAGAAACCCCGGCGCAAACACTCAATTATTCTTTGTCGGGGGTAGTCTTTGGGCTTAGGGGAATTCATACCGACCAAAATACTTATCATTTATTCGTTGATCTCGATGAGACGGTGAAGAAACTCAACGGTCAAAAATATGCGATAATACCAGAAACGGCGATATACTGGGTAAAATCAGAAGAGGTAAATCCTCTTCCGATCGACTGGCCTCTTGCGCTTGAGCTAAACCTAGTTGCCGAAAAAAGTCAGGAAGCCCTCTCGATCAATTTGCAGATAACGGTGGTGTAATAATTGTGGGGAAGTATTACTCTGCAAATCTTGCCCACTCCTTGACGCCTATGGTTGTCGGAGACAAACAATATCCTATCAGAGATTATGTTTTGCACAAATACAATAAGAAATTCGAAAGCGATTTCTTTCAAATTTACGAGAAATGATGACAACGGTTATGAAATATTCTTCAATTAAAAAAATATCGGTTTTCGGGCGATTGATTCGTCCCGAACATTGGATTAAGAATCTTTTAGTTTTTGTTGCGCTGTTTTTCTCGTTTTCCTTTGACAGAAATGCATTTTATCAAGCCACTCTGGCTTTTATCGCCTTTTCGCTATTTGCCAGTAGTATTTACATAATTAACGATATTTTTGATAAAGAAAAGGATAGGCTACATCCGCTAAAGAGGAAGCGCCCGATAGCATCGGGGAAAATCAGAATTTGGCAAGCGATTATAATTGCATTGGTGCTGATCGTACTCGCGGTGTTATTGTCATATTTTATCAGCGAGAAATTGTTACTAATCGGAATTGTCTATTTCGTTCTTAATCTCTCGTATTCCATTAGCCTAAAGCATATTCCGATTGTCGATACGATGATTGTCGCCCTCGGATTTGTCTTACGAGTAATGGCCGGCGCCTATGCAATAGATGTGAGTATTTCGCACTGGTTGCTTTTATGCACATTTTTCATCTCACTCTTTCTCGCTTTCGGCAAGCGCAAACATGAAATGAGCATTTTGGATTTACAAGGGGAGCGCAAACATCGAAAATCTATCGCTGAATATACCGAGGGCTTTATATCCCAAATGTTGGCTATAACCGCCGGAATCTCTGTGGTTTTTTATTCACTTTATACGATCGACCCTTCGACAGTATCGAGATTCGGGAGCGATAACCTCATATACACTACGCCAATCGTAGTTTTTGGAGTACTTAGATACTTCTATCTATTGTACAATAAGAACGATGGTGGAGATCCGGTCAATATATTCTCAAAAGATTTGCCGCTTATTTTAGATGTAGTAGCTTGGATTGTGGCAGTATTGTTGATCTATTATTTTTAATCTTAATTTTAATCCTATATTAATCGGCAAGGAGAATGTGGCAAAAAAACCGACTGATGCAAAAGTCGCTGTTATAAAAACCGAACCCAAGAAAGTAATCAGTGACTATATCAAATTAGTCAAAATGGCGGATGTCGAGAAATATCTTCCCAGGGGTAAAACAGTAATATTAAAAGATAATATTTCATGGCATTTCCCTTTCCCGGGGGCGAATACTACGCCATGGCAGCTGGAAGGCACGATATTAGCCTTACGCGAACTTGGCTATCGTGATATTGTCTGTGTCCAAAATAGGACCGTAGTCACGAATGCTTTCAAAGGCGAACGGTTGAATCGATATCGCGAAGTACTCAAAAAATATTCTGTCCCAGTCTACTATAACTTTTTATCCAAAGATATGAAGTGGGTAATTTATAAGCCGAAGGCAAAAATGCTCGTTTTGGATAAAATTTTTCCAGAAGGGATTAAGATCCCGGATTATTTTATTGGAAAAAGTGTTCTTCATCTCCCGACTACCAAATGCCACATTTATACCACCACAACGGGAGCGATGAAGAATGCCTTTGGGGGGCTTCTCAATACCAAGCGCCATTATACCCACTCTTACATCCACAAGACGCTGGTGGATCTTTTAAATATTCAATACGAAATTCACAGCGGGGTTTTTGCAGTCATGGACGGAACTACGGCCGGCGATGGTCCTGGACCTAGAACTATGGTCCCAGTCGAAAAAGATTATATGCTTGCCTCCGGAGATCAGGTGGCGATTGATGCGATAGCAGCGAAAATGATGGGATTTGATCCTACGAAACTTTGTTTTATTAAAGAAGCCGACCGTGCCGGACTGGGTTGCGGAAAACCTGAAAAAATTAAAATAGTTGGCGAGGATATTTCGAAAGTTAATTATAATTTTAAGGTTGGAGATAATGCCGTTAGCACCGGTGGCAAATTTATCTGGTTCGGACCACTTTTTAAACTACAAAAGTTTTTCTTTCATACTCCCTTAGTTAACATATTTATTTTTGGTTCGGCATTCTACCATGATATGTTTTGGTGGCCGATAAAGGGTAAAAGAATACTTAACAAATGGTTAAAAACAAAATGGGGGAGATTATTCAACTCGTATAAAGAATGATCTTAATGGCAAATATCAAAAATAAAATTATCCTCTCGCTTGCATTTGCAGCCGTTGTATATATCGCTCTATCATTTTGGGGTAATTTCGGTGATCTTAGGGAAGTGCTTGCAAATTTCAAGTGGTATTACTTTCCGCTTCTACTCGCTCTGGCGTTTATAAATTATTTGGTTAGATTTGCAAAATGGCACTATTATCTAAAAATATTGAAAATCAAAATTCCGAAGATGGAATCATTCAAGATATTTTTGGCCGGATTTTCGATGTCGATAACCCCGGGGAAGCTGGGTGAGGTCTTAAAATCATATCTCTTAAAGGATAAGTACCAGATTCCGATCTCAAAAACGGCGATGATAGTTTTCGCAGATAGATTAACCGATATGGTGGCCTTAATTGTGATTTCTGCTGTCGGAGTATTCGGATACAACTTCGGGAAAACATATATTTGGATAATAAGTGCAGTTGTTCTACTGATCATTATTTTAATTGAATTTCGTCCGGTGGCTGAAAGAATCTTGCGAGCTCTTACTAAACTTAAATTTCTAAAAAAACGAGCGCAAAAGCTTGAGAATCTCTACGAAAGCTCGTACGAGATGATCAGACCCAAACATCTGGCCGTTGCTTCATTGATTTCGATATTCGCCTGGAGTTGCGAATGTCTGGGTTTATATTTGACTTTTATTGCCTTTGACTTCAAGACAGGCGTGCTCGCCGCTTTTTTTATTTATGCTTTCTCAACTATTCTCGGGGCGATAACGATGCTTCCCGGGGGTTTGGGGGCGACAGAGGGGACGATGACGGGGCTCACGATACTGCTTGGCATACCAAAGGGAATATCGGCCGCCGCCACGATAATCATCAGAGCAGCAACGCTCTGGTTTGCTGTTATAATTGGGGTGGTGGCACTGCTGATCGTTAATAAGGGGAATGACACACACCGAAATATTTCACCGATAGGACACCGAAGATAATCCAGTATTAAACAATATAACAATGAAACAATATAACAAGAAAATAAAACTTGCTTTCCATGTCCATACCTGTTGGTCGAAGGATTCTTTGAGTGAACCAGCTGATATTGTTAAACATTGCCGAGAGAATGGAATCGGAGTCATAGCAATCTGTGACCATAATGAAATTGGTGGGGCACTTGAAGTTGAAAAATTAGCAAAAGGGAATCCGAAAGTAATTATCGGTGAGGAGATAAAGACCGAAAAGGGGGAAATTATCGGATTGTTTCTTAAGGAAAAGATAAGCAAGGATATGAGCATTGATGAAGCCATAAAAGAGATCAGGAGACAGGGCGGTTTAGTTTGCATACCTCATCCCGGAGAAAGTTTTCGCAGATCGGCGACTAGCAAAAGGGATGTAATAAATATAATTGAAAAAATTGATATCATCGAAACCCCCAATTCCAGAACGTTGCTGGGACAAGATAACCGATGGGCAGAGAGAGTTGCTCGAAAATATAACAGAGCAACGGTTGCGGGGAGTGACGCCCATAACTTGTCGGAAATTGATTGCGCTTTGGTTGAAATGAACCAGTTTTTCGGAAAAGAGAATTTTATTCGAAGATTGGGTGATGACGGGTACCGAGTTGTATCAATTAGTAAAACAAATATATTTAGACAGCTGATCTCGATTTTTGTAAGAATTTTTAGCTAGAGATATTGCAAAACCGCCGCCCGCATGCGGGCGGCGGCGGTTCAGGCGGGCTCGAGGATCAGTGCGCCTCCTCGACAGCCATCCGGCAGAGATTCATCCACGACGATCTCTGCAGGACCTCGGTCGGCTCCCTGTCGGGGAATGGGCCCCCGCCGTCGGGGCGGGAGCCGTCCACCTCGAGGCAGATGAGAATACGCTTCCGCGAGAGGATCTGACGCAGGATCCCACGGATTCTCCTGTCCCCATACTCGATGGGGGCGTGGGTCATGATCTTGCCGTTCTCTTCCTCTCGCACACCGCCCTCGAGGTGATAGAAGTCGGCGTCGATCTTCTCGATCGCTCCCGAGAGGCTCCGCGCTCCGTGATGGTACACCGGGAACTCGCCCTTTCTCACGCAGAGCCCCTCAAGGAGAAATGCCCGGTGGAGCGGATTGCAGAGATCGGGGCCATCGGCGAAGGGGAGGCCGGCGTAGTCCTGCTCCCGATAGAAGAAGTTGTGGCTGTACTGGAGGTGGCCGATGTCGCAGAGCGGCTCGGCTCCGGAGGCACGTGCGATAGCTCCTACATCGATCCAGTTCCCCACCCTGGGGTGGGTGTAGGTCGGGAGCCGGACGCCGTCGACGAACTCGGTGATGGAGGTGTTCTCGAGGAGCAGAACACTCTCATCGACCATCAGACGTCTCATGGCCGCATGGAACGCGAACTGCACCATCTTCGCCAGCTCATACTCGAGGCCACTGATGGGTGACTTGTAGCGCTCAATGTGGTCGTCGAGCGGCACCTCGCCCATGGGGATGAGTGAATCGAGCCCCCCGTGGACGACGACGTAGCCGGGTCGCAGGGGCGCGACCGTCTCCATGTAGCTCCGGAAGTCGGCTACTTCCTTGTTGAAGACGCCCTTACGGAATTGATCGGCGAAGTCGTTGGGGGCGTGAATGCCCCAGTAGACTCCTTCCGCCGCGATCTCCGCCGCGATCTCGGGCGTAGGCGGTCGTCCCTTCCACTCGATCGCCGGCAGGAAGCCGGCGGCCCTAGCGGCCCGAAACGAGGTGGATCGGAACCACGTCGACTTCTCCTCCCAGTCGGCATGGCCGACCGGGAGCGACAAGTAACGTCCGTCAAGCGTTCCCAAGGGGTTCACCCCTCCCACTTTCATCAGATTGTTGCAGACTTACTTGTGCCCCAAAATACTATCAGAAATATATTAATCTGTCAATGGATTGCAAAAATCTCAATTTGAGTCTAGAATGTTGGTAGTTGAATTGATTAAATTGAATTAAGAAAATATGATCAATATCTCTAAACCGATTATCGGCAAAGAAGAGATTGCCGCAGTCCTCAAGGTATTGAAAAGCGGAATGATAGTCCAAGGACCGGTGGTAGAAAAGTTGGAGGAGAATTTTGCAAAATACTGCGGAACAAAATACGCAGTGGCTTTTAACAGTGGAACGGCGGCCATACATGCCGGCTTATATACTCTTGGCATCGGTCCTGGCGACGAAATTATTACTACCCCATTTACCTTTGTCGCTACTGCGAACCCGATTCTGATGCAAGGAGCGAAAGTTGTTTTTGCCGATATTTCTGAAGATGACTTCAATATTGATCCGAAAGAAGTCGAGAAGAAGATTACCAAAAAAACTAAGGCTATTATCCCGGTTGACCTTTACGGACAGGTTTATAATTATCCGGCCATCAAAAAGATTGCCAAGAAATATCATTTGAAGATTCTTGAGGATGCCTGCCAGGCCGTTGGAGCAAACCGGGGCAAAGCGAGAGCGGGCAATTTTGGGGATGTGGCTGCTTTTTCCCTTTACGCAACTAAAAATATTATGTCTGGCGAGGGAGGACTGATAACAACGAATGATGAGAAAATTGCAGAAAAATGCAAAATGTTTCGCCATCATGGTCAATCGGAAAAGACGAAATACGAATATTTTGATTTAGGCTACAACTACCGAATGACCGATATTTTGGCGGCGATCGGCCTTGTACAACTTAAAAAAATCGAGAGTTTTTCCAGAAGAAGAATCCAAAACGCAGAGCTACTCTCGCGAGGGCTGAAAGATGTTAAAGGATTGATTATTCCGAAAATCAAAGCCGAGCACAGGCATGTTTTCCATCAGTACACCGTTAGGATTGACAAGGACTTTGGACATTCGAGAGATGAGCTGATAGAATCATTGAAGAAGAGAGGAATTAATCCGGGGGTTTACTATCCGAAGCCACTGCATTTACACAGACATTTTAAGAATCAAGGATATAAGGCTGGAGATTTTCCGGTGTCAGAACAGATGTCCAAGGAAGTTTTGTCATTGCCGGTTCACCCGAGACTTAGAAGTAGAGATATCTTGTATATAATTAAAACAGTAAAAGGGATCGCGAATGAGAAGTAAAGCGAAATACTCGATAGAAGGTTGTATCGGTTGCCAAGTTTGCGTCAATATCGCCCCGAGTGTATTCAAACTGAATCACCAGGGTACCGCAGAGATAAAGAACCCGAATGCCGATCTGGCTGTTGTCAAAGAAGCAAGCGATCAATGCCCTTCTGAATCGATTATCATCAATTAATTTGTGGGAGTGGCTATGCCGAAATTAAAAAAGCAGAGAGTGGGGATAATCGGATGCGGTGTCATTTTTGATCGCCACATAGAAGCGATAACTGCAAATGCGGATGATTTTGAACTTGTGGCGTTGTGCGATATCGATAAAAGAAAACTGGATATCAGAGCGAAAGAACACGAAGTATTCGGTTTCACCGATTATAAAGAAATGTATAAGATAATGAAGGGGAAGATGGAGATGGTATCCATCGCCACTCCCAATAGCTGCCACTACGATCAAGCGATAGATGCCCTAAAAAGCGGTTACGATATTTTGGTCGAAAAGCCAATAGATTTTAGGAATAAAAGAGTTGAGGAGATTTGTGCTTGGGCAAAAAAGCTTAAGAAGAAAGCATACGCAGTTCTCCAAGTAAGGTATAACCCAACCGTTGGAATGGTGAAAGAGGCGCTTGGCAACAACCTTTTGGGTGATATTCGTTCCGTGACTCTGACCCAACGCTGGCAGAGACCGGAGTCGTATTTCGATTCTTGGCGCGCAGATATCAATGTCGGTGGTAGAACCCTCTACGAAGTAGGTATCCATTATATGGATATTATCCAGCTTTTATTCGGATTGCCGGAGGTAAAAAGCTCCGCAACTTTCAATAACAAGCATAAATATGTCGAGTTTGAAGACACCGTATTTTCCATTCTACAGTTTCCGTCGGGCGCATCCGGATCCCTAGAAGTAACAATTGCCTCCGAACCTTCGAACTTGGAATGTACTCTGTCGGTTATGGGCTCTGAAGGTTATATTGAAGTCGGAGGAAGGGCACTGGATAAAATTGAGAGAGCGATGTTCCTCAATCAAATTTTTGAAGACAAATGGAACAAGCTGGTTGGTAAATTCGGAAAATCGCTTGAGCCGAACTCATACGGTACTCACGCCGGTTCCTGCCCGAACCACCCGACTTTATATGCCGAAATAGCTAAAGGCAAGGGGATAGATATCTCCGAGGCGATTAACTCCATCAAATTTATTGAGAGAGTATATGATAAAGAGATCAAGTAAGCAGATAAATAATTTACCTTCTAAAAAGCCTGTTCATTTCCAGCATCATACGGCAGAGGTCTCTTTGGAGGCGACAATCGGTAAAGAGACGAAAATTTGGCACCATGCCCATGTTAGAGAGGGAGCGAAGATCGGGATGAATTGTGTGGTCGGGAAAAATGTATATATCGATATTGAAGTCATAGTCGGTCATAATGTGAAAATTCAAAATAATGTCTCCGTGTTTCATGGTGTTGAGTTGGGGAACGGGGTATTTGTCGGCCCCCATGTTTGTTTCACTAATGATAAAGTTCCAAGGGCTATCAACGAAGACGGAACGCCGAAAAAGACAACTGACTGGAAGATTAAAAAAACGATAGTAAAAGATGGCGCTTCAATCGGGGCTAATGCGACAATTTTGCCCGGCATCACTATAGGCACTTTCGCGATGATCGGCGCCGGCAGTGTCGTGACAAAGGATATCGGAGATTTTGAATTAGCTTATGGCAATCCGGCGAAAGTGCAGGGAAAGGTAGATAAAAGCGGGAATATTATCAAAAAAAGTAAAACGCGAAGGGAAAAGTAATATGAAAGCAAAAAAAAGAATCATGATAGTTTTTGGAACAAGGCCGGAACTCATCAGGTTCGCTTCCATTATTCACAATTTACTAAAAAACAAGAATGTCGAACTATCTTTGGTTCATACAGGACAACATTATTCGGACGATATGAATGATATATTTTTTCGTGAACTAAATATTCCCAAACCGGATGTTAATCTGGGAGTAGGCGGATTGACCCCGAATGAACAGATGGGAAAGATTATCATTGGGATGAATAAAACGATAGATAAGTTGAAACCGGATTTAATAGCAGTATGGGGAGACACGAATTCAAGCCTAGGAGCTGCTATCGCCGCGAACAAAAAAATGGTTAAACTCTGCCATGTGGAAGCGGGGTGCCGAAGCCATGATTTTCGGATGGCAGAGGAGTACAATAGAATACTCATCGATCACCTATCAGATCTCCTTTTCCCTTTGTCAAAACACGATCATGATAATTTGAGAGTCGGAAAAGTTCACGGCAAGTCAATATTTCTCGGCGACCCGCTCTACGATGTATTTTTGGAGAATCAGAAAAAAATTAAATATATTGATCTTGGGAAAATCACCGGAGGTGAAAGAGCCTCGATTTTAATGACGTTGCATAGGGCGGAAAATGTGGACAGTAAAAATACTTTAAAGAATATTCTGGAAGCGGTTAGCAAGATCAAATCTCACAAGATTCTCTTTCCGATACATCCCAGGACGAAGAAGATGATAGAGAAATTAGAACTATCGGCATATTTACAAAACGATAACATCGTTACGGTTCCTCCTCTGGGTTACTTTGAACTGCTTAAAGCGCTTGATGCATGCGATTTTGTTATTACGGATTCCGGAGGGCTTCAGAAAGAGGCCTTTTTTGCCAAGAAAATTTGCATTACTTTGCGAAAAAGCACGGAGTGGACGGATACGGTGAAGCTGAAAGCGAATATTTTACTCGATCCCGAGAGCGAAGAGATCAAAAAATTGCCGAAACTTTGCGCCGATTTTTCGAAAAAGAAGAATATTTTTGCCTCGAATAAAGCAAGACCGTACGGAGATGGCAAGGCCACAAGTAAGATTGTGAAAGTGTTAATCAAGGAGATTAAATAGTTGACTATGTTTTACAGAACACTCAAAGCGATACAGGTGTTGCTATTCAATTTTAACTACCTAATGAATCGTTTAGCTCTCCGATTTCTTGGAGTAAAATTTGGAAATAATTTAAAGACTTTTGCCATCACAACGATCGAAAACCCCTCGGGGATTAGTATCGGGAACAATGTTTGGATTAGTAAGAATGTGGCCCTGTATGCCTCTCGCGGTATCACGATCGGTAATGATGTTATAATAGCCAAGGATGTCAGTATAATCTCCGGAGATCACGATTTCGCAAAAAGAAATGCGAATATAAATAGACAAGGAATGAAAAGAGCGGGCAGACCAATTCTTATCGGAGATGACGTTTGGATAGGTGAAAAGGCGATCATTCTGAAGGAAGTAGATGTCGGCAGAGGTTCGGTAATCGGAGCAGGAGCGGTTGTGACAAAAGACATACCAGAATATTCCGTAGTTGCCGGCAATCCGGCTGTTGTGATAAAGCAAAGGTAGATCTAAGAGGGGTAGGAAGGCAAAGAGTGCAGCATCAGGATGGAAATTTTACTCCTGGGAGGGAGGAGCGTTGGGGGGAAGGAATAGAATTTATTTCGCAGCTACTATCCCAACAAGGAAGCCGGATGCCTTTTGCGATACTTGATATCGGTTGTGGCGATGGTCATTTTTATAGAGCCTTAAAACTAGAAGTAGTAAAAAAACATATTGATCGCGAGCGACTTATTTATTTCGGCCTGGATAAAGATTCTTCTTATCGCGGTAAAGTAGAAAAAATTGGCGGGCGTTTTATCTGCGGCGACATATTAGACTCAAAAATTCTAGCCGGAGAAAAAAAATTTGATTTAATTATTGCATCTGATGTCATCGAACACATTGACGAAACCGATACCTTTATCCGAAGGATTAAAACAATGCTCAAGCCAAGTGGGTTTGTTTATCTTACAACTCCGAATCTTGCTGCTTGGCACTGCCGGCTAATGCTCCTTTTTGGTTTGCAACCTCTGCCTACCGAAGTTTCAAATATAAGCTCGGCATTTGGTAAGGGAGCAATCGGCAGAAAAATCTATGGCGATAACACTATTCATCACATTAGAGTCTTCACTCGTAGGGCTCTTATCGATTTTTTACGCTATCACAAGATGGAAATCGTAAAGTCTTACGGCAGTGGTTACAGAAAAATCGATCGAATAATATTTAGAAAAACATTGAGGGGATATGCGCCAGTAATTATTGCAATACTTAAGAATAAATCAGATTCAATTGATAAAAAACATGAATAAAATACTTGTTATAACTCAATGTTTTCCCTGCGGGAGCTGGTTGTGTATTGAAAAGATCGTTGAAAAAATTTCACAGTCAGGTTGCAGAGTCCATATTCTAGGTTTGGGGAAACCATCGGAGAAAATCAGGGGAATTCGTTATCATCTGATTCCATATTTTGCCTATACTCGCTTCGGAAATATTACTTGTGCGAGTCCGGCACTAGGGTTTTTGTGGTATCTGCCTCTTTATCTCGCAGCTTTATCGGCCGCTCTCTTTTTGAATCCGAAGGCAATTATTTATAACGGTTTAACTTCAGGTTTAATTCTTTCCCCATTCTTTAAGCTATTTGGGAAGAAAAATATTATTATGTATCACAGTGTAATAGGATATACCTCTGGAGTTAAAAGATCAATTCTTAGATTTTTATTTCGTTTCGTTGATTTTACGGTTGTAAATTCAATCGGTTCCCGAGATGATTTATCCTCTGTCGTAAGCGGAGATGAGCTTTTTATAAATGACCACTATGCCGATGAAATATT
>Ga0208977_1001005_pt1 | contig 15871 bp, 13 predicted proteins | sample RifOxyA2_FD_184030 | JGI IMG/M metagenome (GOLD analysis project Ga0208977, IMG submission 184030) | Groundwater microbial communities from Rifle, Colorado - Rifle Oxygen_injection A2 (SPAdes) | ecosystem: Environmental > Aquatic > Deep subsurface > Groundwater | place: Rifle, Colorado, United...
ATGCCATTGTAAAAAGCCTGGCAACTATGGATGTTATGTATAGGAAAGAGTCTATCTCGAATATGTTTTTTAATGAAAAGTTAATCGCGGCAGAAGATCCTGACTTCAATTTTCGCCTTAACCAGAAAAATTACAAGCTGCTTTATTCTTCTGAACTATGGGTATATCATCATAATCCCACACGCATCATGATTGCCATGAAAAAATGGTTCAATTATGGAAAATTTTATCCATTACCATATTTTCTGAATAATGAGTTAATGGATTTAGGTTTATGGATACGCCTGCTTTACGCACCGATAATAATTATAAGTTTGTTTTATGGTATAATGACCGGGAATGCACTACCAATTTCTATATCTTTCTTACTGATGCCACTATCATATTTTATTATCGCAATCAAGTCTAGGATACTTAATCCAAATAAACTCTATATTTTTATCATTTTTCATACTCTAAAGCAGTGGTCGCAAATAGCGGGTATATGGTATGGTTTTTTAACAAAGCTTAAACGTACATAATAAAAATGCATAATGCACAACCTATGAAAATATTCGTTGTTGGGACCCGGGGGGTGCCGGGGATAATGGGGGGGGTGGAAAAACATTGCGAGGAACTTTATCCTCGGCTTGCGGCTTTTGATAATCAGATAACTGTTTTTGCGCGCGCGCCTTATTTTAAAGGCAATGAATTTGTCTCGGAATGGAAAAATATACATATTTCATACTTATGGTGCCCACGCAAGCAGAATATTGAAACTCTGTTCCATACCCTCCTGTCAATACTGATATGTGCATTCCGGCGGCCTGATGTTGTGCATTTCCATAATATGGGGCCTGCGTTGTTTATTCCCGTCCTCAGAATCTTTGGCATTAAAACAGTGCTGACGTATCACAGCATTAATTACATGCATGATAAATGGAACATGTTTGCAAAGAGTATGCTCAAAATCAGTGAAGGAGCGGGCATTCGTTTTGCTGATAAAGTAATCGCGGTTTCACAAGCCAATAAAGAATACCTGGGAAAAAAGTTTAAGCGCACCGATATACATTATGTTCCTAACGGCGTGGAAACTCCGGAATTTATAACTCCAGGTGATAGTCTCGCAAAGTATGGCCTTCAGCCCCCAAAATACATTTTTTCGGCATGCCGGCTTACGCCGGAAAAGGGCATACTTGATCTGGTAAATGCCTATCTGAAATTGAATAATCCGGGATACAAGCTTGTTATTGCAGGCGATGCCGATCATGACACGGATTACAGCAGAAAAGTAAAACAGGAGGCACGGCGTTCACCCAATATCATACTTACCGGGTTTATTTCAGGAAAACCGTTAAAAGAGCTTTATTCGAATGCGGGGCTGTTTGTTCTTCCATCACACCACGAGGGGTTACCAATAGCGCTGCTGGAAGCTCTCAGTTACGGCCTTCCTGTTCTGGTAAGCGATATCCCTCAAAACAAGCAATTCAACCTGCCCGAGTTCAGGTTTTTTGCTGTAAAAAATGTTGATGATCTTAAGAATAAGCTGATTGAATTGATGGAAAAAGGAATCAGCATTTCGGAACAGTCAAACCAGTATGCTATTATTAATATGAATTATTGTTGGGATACCATTGCTCTAGAAACTAACAACATATTTCAACAATTGCTTTGACCTGTTTATTCGATTTATAAATAATAAATGTGTTCAATTTTGCGGCTGATTTCATATTTGACATGTATCATATATTAAGATATAATCCGTAGTAATATAATACTTGGAGGAAATATAATGTCTAAGAATGAAAAACTCAAAGCGCTTGATCTTGCATTGACTCAGATAGAAAAAGACTTCGGCAAGGAAGCTATTATGCGGCTTGGTGAAAAACATGCCAAAACATCGGTAGAGGTTATCCCGACAGGAGCATTGCCGCTCGATATAGCCGTAGGTGTCGGCGGAATTCCACGCGGCCGCGTTATCGAAATATTCGGGCCGGAATCATCCGGTAAAACCACACTTGCTCTCTGCATCGTTTCTCAATCCCAGAAGCAGGGCGGGATAGCGGCTTACATTGATGCCGAACATGCGATGGATCCTGAATATGCAAAAAAGCTGGGCGTTGACATAGACAATCTTCTTATTTCGCAACCGGATTCGGGTGAGCAGGCTTTGGAAATAGCGGATAAGCTTGTGCATTCGGGCGCGGTTGATGTTATAGTCATTGATTCGGTTGCGGCACTGACGCCGAAGGCAGAAATCGAAGGGGAAATGGGCGACTCTCACGTGGGATTGCAGGCGCGGCTGATGAGCCAGGCGCTTAGAAAACTTACTTCAACGATATCCAAATCAAAAACATCCATAGTTTTTATTAATCAAATCCGCCAGAAAATAGGCGTAATGTGGGGAAATCCGGAAACAACCCCGGGCGGCCTTGCCCTCAAGTTTTACTCTACCATGCGCCTCGAAATTCGCCGCGTAGAATCGGTCAAAAAGGGTGACGAAATCGTAGGAAACCATGTGCGTGTCAAAGTAGTAAAGAATAAAGTTGCCCCGCCGTTCCGCCAGGCGGAATTCGACATTATTTTTGGACAGGGCATTGACCGTTACGGCTATCTTATAGATATGGGTGTCAACGAAGGCCTTATAGAAAAAAGCGGCGCATTTTTCTCGTACAAAGACGAACGCATAGGACAGGGACGCGATAACGCCAAGCAAACCATGATGCAAAGCGCTACGATGGCTGATGAAATAGAAAATGCATTGCGGACTAAATATTTTGAACCATCCGGTGGCAACATAAATCTTGCGGGGAGTAAAGAAGAACCAAAAAAATCTAAATAACTGATATTACGCAAGAAATGCCAAAGTTGCTGTCATTGCGAGCTACGCGAAGCAATCTTGCTGTTTCGTATCAAAACGACAAGATTGCTTCGTCGCTAAGGCTCCTCGCAATGACACGCTGCGTAACGTCAGTAAATAATTTTTGATATGACATGAAGAATGCGATATATACTGCGACGCTTGCTCTTTTCTTTATTGTTTCCTTAACTCCTTTAAGTTTTATACCGGTAAAGATCTGGAACGTCCCCTTCCACTATATATTTCTTAGCGCAACGGTAAGCGCGCTACTTGTAGCCGGCAGTTTAACCGGGAAACGGCCGACATCTTTCAGTATACTGGTAATTTTGCTGCTGTCCGTGTTTTCTCTTAGCATAATAACCAGTGTTGATCGTTCCAATACAGCCAAGACGATCGCAAGTTTTTTTCTAAGGGGGCTTGCGATAGGACTTGTAGCGGAACAAATAGGCACGCGGGGACGCACCGAATCCTTCATGCGTTTCATGGTATTTTGCGGCGCCGCATTATCTTTCCTTGGATTAATCGAGTTTTTTTTCAAATGGAATCCCTTCTTCTATATTGCGCCTGGTATGGCTGATTGTGCCATTCCCGGCCGGCCGGGAATGCTGTCAACGGTTGGGCATCCACTGCCTCTTGGTAGTTTTCTGGTTCTGATACTGCCTGTATCCTTAGCCTTCTCAGTAAATTCGACTAAAACCATAAACTATTTGTTTTTTGTTTTTATTTCATCTTGCCTTGTGCTGTCATTTTCAAGAAGTTCATGGCTTTCCGCCATAGTCGCACTGGCAGTCTTTTTTTCGTTACAGGACTACCGCAGCCTGATTAAAAAAAAATATTCGTTTTTTCTATTCGCCTTGCCATTGCTCATACTGCCGTTTATATTTTTCCAGCCCGCCAGGAAAGCTATAATCACAAGAACGAATGCGGAAGCGCTTTACAATGAATTATTTGCTTCACACCGCGCGGCGTCTTATGTTACCACAGCGCATATATTAAGGAAATCCTGGCTGTTGGGGATAGGGATGGGAAACTACCCGAAAGTTTACGAAACGTACCGCACCCCCGGCACAGATTGCCGCTTCTTCACGCCGGACAACATGTATTTACGATTGCTTAGCGAAACCGGCCTGGTTGGCACCTGCGCGTTTATGGCGTTTCTTATATTCTGGTTCGCCAGGCTCTGGATATATCGTTATGATAAAATCATAGCGGCGCTTCTATCCGGCTTAACAGGTTTTTTGGTCAACATGATGGCTGCGGATCTGTTTTACATACTGCTCCCTCAGTTTACATTCTGGATAATGGTTGGATTTTCGGCCGCGAGATTAACAGAGTTAAGCCATGATAAAAGCATTCCTGTCGCGCTTCGGAATTGATGCATTTTCGCGCGCCGCAATCCTGCTTATCAATATACTGATCGCGCGGCGGCTCAGTGTCGGCGACTACGGCACTTTCACTTACGCGCTTTCTCTTGCTAACATATTATACGTTTTCACCGATATGGGGATACATACCTTCATACTCAAGGAAATCGGGGCATCGCCTCAGAAACTTCCATGGGCTATTCCGCATACCTTTACCCTGAAAACGGCCATAAGCGTTATCACCGTAGGCATAATTATAGCGCTTCTACCGTTAATCTGGCCTTGGAAATACCCGTTGTTGTTTTTGGCCGCTACAGGATGGATGGTCGGGAATTCGTTCAGCGATTATTACCAGTCTTTTTGCAACGCCATCCATGATTTTTCATTCGCGGCAAAACTCCTGTTTCTATCACGCGCCCTGCTTATCGTCGGAATAATCATACTTTTCCTGTCAAACAGCATAACCATCGCAAACGTTGTCATTACTTATTGCGTTGGCAGCATAACAGGCGCAGCTCTTGCCGGATGGATGTTTTCACGCCGCACAGTCTTTGATTTTAGAAACATATCCTTCGCCGGGTTGCGGCAGATAATGGTATCGTCATTGCCAATAGGCATAGCAACAGCAATGAACATCGCAGCCATGCGGCTTGATACGATATTGCTTGCACTGATTAAAGGAACTGATGAAACCGGTATATATGGAGCAGCATACCGCCTGTTTGAAATTGCTTACGTAGTTTCCTCTGTCTTGATGATAGTAAGTATGCCTATGCTTGCGCGGGCGCGCGACAAAGGCCTCGATTCGCTGAAAAGAATGTTACTGAAACTTCTCATGATTGTCAGCCTGTTTTCGCTGGGATGGATTACTGTAGTTATGGTAAATGCCGGACCCATTATTGACCTTTTATTCGGTCCGCGTTATTCGGCCTCAATTGCTGTGCTGCAAATACTTGCCATCGCAAACGTTGCAGCATTTTTTGCGCACGCCGCAACCCATACACTGATAGTCATGGAAAAACAAAACCGCCATGCCCTGAATCAAGCTATTACACTTATAATAAGCGTACTTGTAAATATTATTTTCATTTTTCAGTGGGGCGCAACCGGCGCAGCCGCGGCCGCATTATGTACGCAGATTGTCATTATAGCGCTTACCGTGCCGGTACTGGTGAGGATATTAAAGTGAACCGGATTTGCCGGATAAATTCAGCGAGTAGGGCTGATAATAGAGCAAGCCTGAAACTGTCAATTGTAATAGTCAGCTATAACACGTTGCAACTGTTGCGACAGTGCATGGATTCGATTTTACTAAACCCGCCGTCCTGGACTTTTGAAATAATAGTCGTTGACAACGCATCCTCTGACGGCAGCGCTGATTACTTATCGGAACGCCCCGGCATTAAATGTATTTTAAATACATCCAATGAAGGTTTTGGAAAAGCAAACAACAGGGGTATAGATGCGTCGCAGGGTGAATTTATACTTTTTCTAAACAGCGATACGTTGGTTACAGCCGGAGCGCTAGACAAGCTGGTAGGATTCATGGATAAGAATCCCGCGGCAGGAATAATCGGGCCGAAACTCGTTAACGCAGACGGGAAACTTATCCAAATGTCATGGGACTTCAGGCCGACGATATTTTCGGAGGTTTTACGAAAATTTCTTTCACCGGAAAGCATACGCCGGAGGCGCTTCCTTTTAAGGGTCATCGCATGGCTTCAGCGAAAAGACCGCGCTGTCCCTGTTGTAAACGGTTCATGCATGATGTTTCGAAAAGTAGTTTTTGAAAAAACAGGCCCTTTTGATGAAAAAATGTTCTTATATTTTGAAGAACCTGACCTCTGCATACGCGCCAACCGGGCAGGTTGGCAAGTATATTTTTGTCCGTCAGTTGAAATTATTCACCTGCATGGGCAAAGCATGAGTCAGGCCATATATAGTACGCATGTACATTACCAGAAAAGCCATTTGTACTATTATAAAAAGCACCGTCCGAAACTTGAATTGGCATTGTTAAAGTTGTTCCTGAAAATAAAATTCACTGCCGCGCTTCGTCATGCCGAAAGCGTGGAGCAAAAAAACGCTTATGCTTCAATACTTGATGAATTACGCAAATGAATAAAAATATTCTTTTTATTTCCGCGCGCTCCGACCATGGCGGCGGGCAGGAACATATCTACCAGCTACTGAAACACATCGAACGCTCTTCTTTTACACCTTTTATAGCGGCACCGACGGAAGGGCATTACAGCAACGCATTCAAAGAACTTTCCCTGAATATGTATCCCATGCCTTTTAGAACTTTTTCGTTCAGGACGCTGTCAGGATTGAAATCTTTCGCGCGGGAAAATCATATTGATATTATCCACAGTCATGGCAAGGGCGCAGGAATATATTCCAGGTGCCTTTCTGCACTCACCGGGATTCCCGTAATACATACTTACCACGGCATCCATTTTGGAAATTACGGGAAATCGGGCAGGTACTTTTATTTCATGCTCGAGCGAATCCTGTCGCATTATACATCCAAACTGATACATGTTTCAGGCGCCGAACAAGCTCTCGCGGCCAGGCTGAAATTTTATAAAGGCGATAAATCAAATATCATATATAACGGTATACCACTGGAACGTTATTTGCGAAATGCAGAAAGCCGCCGGTCTGTGCGCGCTTCCATGCGGGTTGATGAATCATGCCTTCTACTGGGAACAGTAGCGCGCTTGTGTTACCAGAAAGCGCTTGATAAGGGCATCGAGATAGTAAAGCATTTGCGGGATAATAACATAAATGTCCATTACGTTATAGTTGGCGATGGAGAAGACCGCGGGCATCTTGAGAAACTTATAAAGCAGTACGGGATCGCTGACAATGTAACTTTAGCCGGATTTAGAACCGATATACCTGCTCTCTTGTCGGCGATGGACGTATATTTATCCACATCCAGATGGGAAGGCCTCCCGTATTCCATTCTTGAAGCCATGGCAAGCGGCCTTGCGGTTGTAGCTTCCGACGTTACCGGAAATAACGAAGCATTTGTTCCGGACGAGTCGGGGATACTTGTGCCCCGGGAAAACGTGGAAGGATTCGTAAGTGCCATAACCCGGCTTTACCGTGACAGACAGCTGAAAGAACGGCTTTCCGGCAATGCTTTGCAACATGCGAAAACCATGTTCGATGTCCGGGATATGGTCAAAAAAACAGAACAGGTTTATAAAACGTTTCAATGAGCTATTTACCAGGCATGCAAAATAAAAAAGTTGCACTTATTCACGACTGGCTGACCGGGATGCGCGGCGGGGAAAAAGTCCTTGAGGCATTGACGGAAATCTTTCCCGGCGCCGACATTTTCACGCTCTTATGGAGAAAAGGGAAAGTATCGGATAAAATTGAGCAGCACAATATTATAACCTCGCCGATGCAAAAAATTCCATCCGTAGAAAAATACTACCGGTATTTTCTGCCGCTTATGCCAGGCATGATAGAAAACTTCGACCTGAAAAAATATGATCTTGTGGTTTCATCCAGCCATTGCGTGGCAAAAGGCGTCAAGGTTCCCGCCGGTGTCCCACATATATGCTACTGTCACGCGCCTATGCGCTATGTCTGGGATCAGTATGATGAGTATTTTAATTCGCAAAGATCTAACGCGCTTACCTCCGCCGCAATGAAATTTGTTCGTCCATACCTGCAGCGATGGGACATAAAAAGCGCCTCGGGAGTTACTGGATTTATAGCGAATTCAAAAAACATAATGGAAAAAATCAAAAAATATTATTCAGCTCCGTCCCAGGTTATTTATCCTCCGGTTGAGACAGAAGGCTATCCTCCATCATGGGATGGAGGATATTTTCTTATGGTTACTGCGCTTGTCCCATATAAAAAAGTAGACTTCGCCATACGCGCTTTTAATGAACTCCGGCTGCCTTTAAAAATAATCGGCAGCGGGCCGGATGAAAAAAGATTGAAATCCATGGCCGGGAATAACATAGAATTTACCGGCTGGCTATCGGATGACGAGATAAAACACTATTATAGCGGTTGTCGCGCGCTGATATTTCCGCAGGAAGAGGATTTCGGGATAACCGCGGTTGAAGCCCAGGCTGCTGGAAAACCCGTTATAGCATACGGGCGCGGCGGATCACTCGAAACTGTTATAGACGAAAAAACAGGCATATTTTTTAAGGAACCATCCGTAGAAAGCCTTAAGGATTCAGTACACCGTTTCCAGGACATGCATTTTGACATAAATGCGCTTCTTGCCAATGCGGAAAGATTCTCGCATGACCGATTTATTGCTGAAATGCTAAGCTATTTTGAGAAAATTTATTCGCAAATTTGATATTATTGTCGTAATTTGATAATCTTTGATGACTTGTGTAAATGAAAATGAAAAAACCTCAAAAAATTATTTTCCACTTGCCGAAGTCTGCAAAACCCCGCAAATCCATTACCATTATTAAGAATCATGTTATGATTAGACTTGTTGCTTTAATTCTTTTATGCTGCTGTTCGATAAATGCAGCCGTCCCAAACGAAATTACATATCAGGGACGTTTAAAAGAATATGGACAAGCCATAACAGGAACCCGAACGATGTGCTTCAAGATATACGATGCAGCAACTGATGGCCATGAAAAGTGGAGCTCTGGTAATACCAGTGTCACAATTACAAATGGATTGTTCAGTAAAATCCTCTCCCCGTCTTTGGACTGGCGTGGACGGGATTACTACATTGAAACTATAATTAGCGGAAAAATACTTGCTCCAAGGGAGAAAATAACAGCCCAAATATATGCCCTGCATTCACAAACAGCCGAAGACATAACAAAAAGTGAAGGCGCTATACATTTTTGTATCGGCGAAAGCACACCTGTTATAGTTCAAGGGGACGGTAAAATAGGAGTGGGGACAACCCAACCACAGGCAAAACTCGATGTAAACGGGGATATACGCGCCGACTCAATGTTTATCGGAGGGTCACTGGTTGTTCCCGTGTATGCCGGGGTAACACCTGGTACAAGCCATGGAGAATTAGTAAGGCAAGCTTACAATATTTCTCAAGGGGGAAAAGCATTTGTCACAGGGAGCTATGACATAACAGATACTATTACGGCATTTGTACGTTTTAAAATATATGTTGTGAATGAAATAAACATCAGTGTAACTTGGAACCATGATGATGCCGGATATATTTACATTAATAGCATTCAAGCCGTATCCCACAATGTAGGTGGCACTGACACTTCAAGTTTTTATTTACCACCAGGTATTTCCACAATTGAATTCCGTGCAAACAATATCGGCGGCAATACAACCAGAATTAGCGTAGACACCCCATGGATTCAACAAAACTACCCTAACATTAAACCACTTTGGCCGGATTTTTGATGCGCAATACAACTCCATCAGAAAAAACTGGAATAATCTGAAAAGTGCGGGAATAATCAGGCTTGAGCAGAGTAATATCTTGCGGACTTTTGATTGTTTGGTCGCTTTCTTTCCTGCTTTTCCATCCGTTTTAACTTTTTGAAATTTTCGGTAATGTTCAGGTTATCACGGCCTTGTAAAATAACACCTAAAACTGATATAATAATTTTTCCCATGGTGCTGATATGCAACTAAACAAATCAAAATTGACAATAATTTCCATTCTGGCGGCGATGGACGTCCTGCTGATTATCGCTTCGTTGTCCCTTGCATACCATGCGCGTTTTTTTTCATTTATTACCGAATTTTTTTCTGTGACTAAGGGGATACCGGACTGGAAATTCTATTCGCAAACGCTGTATCTTATTATCCCGCTATGGATATTCCTTTTCTACAAATTCGATTTTTACAAAAAATATTTCCTGCCGCTGCTTGACGAGTTGATACGCATAACGCAGGCAGTATCCATAGGGATTTTTTTCCTTGTTATGGTTACGTTCTTTTACGGCGGGTTTTCGTATTCACGGCTTACGTTTCTGCTCCTTTGGCTTATTTCCATAATCCTGCTGCTTGTTTTCAGGGAATCCTTCAAATTAACTTTCCGCTATCTTTTTCGTTCGTCTTCTGTCCGCGAAACCATTCTTGTTGTAGGAAAAGAAAACAAGATGCTAAAGTCCATATTGAAACGGCACCCTCATATAGCAGTGTCGTATTTCCCGTATGAAGATGAAACCGATATTGAGCGCATAAAGAAAATGGTTATAGAAAATGACATGCACCAAATCATATTGACGCATGTGGCATGGAGCGAGAACAAACTGCTTTCATTTTACGACTGGTGTGAAAACTGGAATGTGAATTTAAAATTCGTGCCTGATATCGTACAGCTTTGCAGGGGGGAGATTCTGATAGATTCTTCTCTAGGCATCCCTATTTTTCATATCAAGCCTATCTCATTGAGCGGCATAAACTTTTACCTTAAGCGGATAGTTGACCTCATACTCTCTATCATCATACTGTCCTTTTTGTGGCCAGTACTTCTTTTTATCGGGATCCTGATAAAAATAGACTCGCCGGGATCGTTTTTCTATTTTCATAAGAGGATGGGCTACCGGGGACAGAATTTTGATTTTTTTAAATTCAGAACTATGGTAACGGAGGCGGATGTTCTTCTGGAAAAATTCAGGGCGCAAAGCGAACGAAAAGGGCCGGTTTTCAAAATGGCGAATGACCCGCGCGTTACGCACATAGGTAAATTCCTTCGCAGATACAGTATTGACGAGATACCTCAGCTGATTAACGTCCTGCGGGGGGACATGAGCATGGTGGGGCCGAGACCGCAGGTGTTGTGGGAAGCGGCGGCGTACAATGACTGGGCTAAAAGGCGCTTACGGGTGTTACCGGGAATAACAGGCCTTTGGCAGGTGTCCGGGAGAGCTTCTCTCAGTTATGAAGAGATGATCGAGCTTGACATATATTACATAGAAAACTGGTCGCTGGGGCTTGATTTAAAAATTCTTATGCAGACGATACCGGCGGTTTTCAGCAAAAAAGGAGCATATTGATGAAAATATTAATAACGGGCGGGGCGGGATTTATAGGGTCGAACATAGCCGATGCCTATTTAAACGCGGGACACAAGGTTGTTATCGTAGATAATTTATGCTCGGGTAAAAAAGAGAATATTCCGGCGAAAGCTGAATTCTATAAAGCCGATATAACGGATGCGGCAAAAATTAAATCTGTTTTTTTAAAGGAGAAACCTGAGGTTGTAAGCCATCATGCGGCACAGATTGACGTGCGCACGTCGGTGTCGGATCCCGCCTACGATGCCCGCATAAACATCATAGGTTCGCTTAACGTATTGGAAGCCGCCCGCAATGCCGGCACAAAAAAAATTATATTCTCTTCCTCGGGCGGAACTATTTACGGGGAATGCGGCAAAACCGCGCCGGACGAAAAGGCTGCGGCGCGGCCGTTGTCGCCATACGGCATAACCAAGCATTCGCTGGAATTCTATCTCAACTTTTATTACGTGTTGTACGGCATGAAATTTACCATACTTCGTTACGCCAACGTATACGGCCCCCGGCAGGACCCGCACGGAGAAGCCGGGGTAGTGGCGATTTTCTCGCAACGTATGCTCGATAACGAAAGTCTTTTCATTTTCGGAAACGGCGGGCAGACGCGGGATTATGTTTATGTCGGAGACGTGGTCAGCGCTAACCTGAAAGCGCTTAATGCCGGCCATAACCAAATAATAAACATAGGCACGGGCCGCCTTACATCCGTTAACGCGCTTTTCAGGCAGATGGCCTCGCTTAAGGGCTATGAAAAAAAAGCCGTGTATAAACCGGCGCGCGCCGGCGAACTTATGAGAAGTTTTCTTGACTGCCGGAAGGCAAAAAAGGTCCTGCGCTGGCAGCCGTCAATGCCGATCGAAAAAGGTTTAAAGGAAACAATAGAATATTTTGCGGAGAAGAAATGAAAATGAAAGCGCTTATACTTATCGGCGGGCTTGGCACACGGTTGCGGCCATTCACGTGCCATACTCCCAAACCCCTGCTACCGATAGTTAACCGGCCTTTTCTTGAGTACCAGTTCGAACTCATCAGGCGCCACGGCATAAAGGAAGTGATACTTTGCATGGCATACCTGCCTGATGAATTTAAAAACTATTTCGGGACCGGCAGGAAATGGGGCATCAACATCAATTACGTCGAGGAAAAAGAACCGCTGGGCACAGGCGGAGCAATAGGCAATGCCGCGCAACTCATGGACGGCCCCACACTGATCTTCAACGGCGACATTCTCACCGACATAGATCTTTCCGGCATGATGCGTTTTCACCGCAGGAATAACGCTTTTATTACCATCGCCCTCACCCGTGTTAAAGACCCCACCATTTACGGGTTGGTGGAAACTGACAGAAACAGCCGCATAGAGCGTTTTTTGGAAAAACCGTCATGGGACGAGGTAACCTGCAATACCATAAATGCGGGCGTCTACATTTTTGAGCCGGAAGTAATGCAGTTCATCCCGAAGGGATTGCAGTTTTCCGTCGAGCGCAGCCTTTTCCCGAATTTGCTTTCAAAGAAATACGGGCTTTATGGTTACACGTTCAACAGCTACTGGATGGATATAGGCACTACCGAAAAATATTTGCAATCGCATTTTGACCTGATGCAAAAGCGGGTCGCGTTTGCACTGCCGGGCAAAAAGACGGTGTCAGGTTTATGGGCGGACAAGTCGCTCAAAATCGGCAGGCAGGTTGAAATTAACGGCACGGCGGCCTGCGGCAAAAAAGTCTGTATCGGTGATTTTGTGCAGTTGCACGGAAACGTATGCCTGGGCGACGGAGTAAGCGTCGGGCGCGGAAGCTGCATATCTGATTCCGTAATTCACGCAGGCACCCGTATAGGCGAAGGCGTGCGCATTGAAAAGTCACTACTGGGCAGGGATTGTATAATAGAACCCAATGCCGTCATTGGCGCGCATACGGCGCTTGGCAATGAAACTGTAATACGCAAATATTCAAAAGTTTAACGGAGACACCGATGATGAAAGCATTTGTTATGGCGGCGGGAGCAGGGACGAGGCTGCGGCCTTTGACGTTCGCCATACCCAAGCCCATGGTGCCGGTCGTCAATAAACCTGTGCTGGAACATACGCTTGAAAACCTGTGCCGCCACGGCATACGCCATGCGGTGTTAAACCTTCATCATTACCCTGAAACAATAAAGAATTACTTCGGCGACGGCGCGTCTCTTGACATGAAAATCAGCTACTCCTACGAGAAGGATCTGCTTGGCACAGCGGGCGGCGTAAAGAAAATGGAGGATTTTTTCGATTCAACTTTTCTTGTCATGTCGGGAGACGGGCTTACAGATATTGACCTTACGCGCGCAATTGATTTTCATAACCGCAAGAAAGCGCTGGCCACGATGGTTTTAAAAACCGTTGACGCCAAATTCGATTACGGTATCACTATCACGGACAGCCGCGGCAGAATACGAAAATTCGTCGAAAAGCCAAGTTGGAGCGACGTATTTGCCAACACTGTCAACACCGGCATATACATTTTCGAGCCCGAAGTCTTCAAATATATACCCGCCGATACGTTCTTTGATTTCGGGTTGCAGTTGTGGCCACAGCTTCTTAAACGCAAGAAGCCTATTTATGGGTACCTTATGGACGAATACTGGACGGACGTTGGCAATCTTACGGAATACCGTAAAGGCGTGCGCGACGCCCTCGACAGGAAGCTGAAACTGCGCATAGACGGCGACCAGGTACGCCCGGGAATATGGATAGGCGAGGGAACCCGCATCGAAAAAGGCGCGCAGCTTAATCCGCCGTGCGTTATCGGGGCGCATTGCATTATAGGGAGAAACGCCGTAATTGACGCATATACCACCGTGGCAAACCGTTCGCGTATAGGCCAGGGCGCAAACCTGAAAAACTCGATTCTCTGGGAACGCGTCGAAGTTGCTAAAAACGTGAGGCTTGACAATTGCATAATAGGCCACGGCGCAAAAGTGTCGGAAGACATTTCCGTATTCGAAGGCGCCGTGCTTAATATAGAATGACAGCGACCCTGTCACAAAAGGAGAAAGACATGAACGGCATTGAGTTGATGAAGGGGAAAGACTTCGTTTTTACCTCTGAATCCGTCACAGAAGGCCACCCCGACAAGGTGTGCGACCAGATATCGGATACGGTGCTTGATGAAGTGTTGCGCCAGGATCCGAAAGGCCGCGTTGCCTGCGAAACATTCGTTACCATGGGGCTTGTTATCGTCGGCGGAGAAATAACGACGAACGCATTCATAGACACACACAAGATAACCCGCGACCTGATAAAAGACATCGGCTACTCCGATCCCAAGTACGGCTTCGATTACGAAACGTGCGCAATACTAAATGCCATTCATTGCCAATCGGCGGACATCGCTCAGGGCGTGGACACCGGCGGAGCGGGCGACCAGGGATTAATGGTTGGCTATGCCTGCAAGGAAACACCGGAACTTATGCCGCTTCCCATAATGCTTGCCCATAGACTGACCCGCAAGCTTGCGGACGTAAGAAAGAAAAACGGCCTCAAATACCTCGGGCCGGACGGCAAATCCCAGGTTACTGTCGAATACCGCGACGGCGAACCGGTGCGCGTTGAAACCGTAGTCATCTCGACCCAGCATACCGAAGAAATACTCGACCGTTCGGGGAAAAAGATAACCACGAAGGCGCGGGAAGAGATTATCGAGAAGGTAGTCAAACCCATAGTCGGCAAATGGATTGACAAGAAAACAAAATACTTCATTAACCCGACCGGCAAGTTCGTCATAGGCGGCCCGCAATCCGACACAGGCATGACGGGACGCAAAATCATAGTTGATACATACGGCGGAATGGCCCCGCACGGCGGCGGCGCGTTCTCCGGCAAGGATCCGACGAAGGTTGACCGCAGCGCCTGCTACATGGCTCGCCACATAGCCAAAAACGTCGTCGGCGCAGGCCTGGCCGACAAATGCACGGTGCAGCTTGCTTACGCCATCGGCGTTGCAGAACCGGTATCCGTAATGATAGACACCCACCATACCGGGAAGCTTCCCGAGAAGGAAATCACGCGGCTAGTGGTAAAGCATTTCCCGCTTACCCCGCGCGGCCTTATCGAATACCTGAAGCTCCGCAGGCCTATTTACCGCAACACCGCATCCTACGGCCACTTCGGCAGAAACGAGGAAGGCTTTACGTGGGAAAAACTAAACGTGGTTCCCGCGCTTCGCAAGGACGCCGGAATATAAATCAAGCAATAATGAGAGGATAACATAATGAAATCCGACGTGAAAGATATGAAACTTGCCGCAAAAGGTAAAAGCCGCATAGAGTGGGCTGAACGCGAGATGCCCGTGCTGCGACAAATCCGCGAACGCTTCTCGAAACAGAAACCGCTTAAAGGCATTCGCATGGCCTGCTGCCTGCACGTAACGACCGAAACGGCGAACCTGGCCATTGCGCTTAAAAGCGGAGGGGCGGACGTAAGGCTGTGCGCGTCGAACCCTCTTTCCACCCAGGATGACGTGGCGGCAGCTTTGGTAAAGCACTACGGCATCCCTACCTTTGCCATCAAGGGAGAGGACAACAAAACCTATTACCGTCATATTGACGCGGCGCTTGAGTTTAAGCCGCAGATTACCATGGATGACGGAGCAGACCTTGTTTCGACGATACTTTCCAAA
>Ga0208977_1001016_pt1 | contig 15707 bp, 10 predicted proteins | sample RifOxyA2_FD_184030 | JGI IMG/M metagenome (GOLD analysis project Ga0208977, IMG submission 184030) | Groundwater microbial communities from Rifle, Colorado - Rifle Oxygen_injection A2 (SPAdes) | ecosystem: Environmental > Aquatic > Deep subsurface > Groundwater | place: Rifle, Colorado, United...
CGAACTCTCGGAAGTCGATCAAACCGGCGCGTTTACGGACTACGTTTTTGCTGATAATATGAGGGTAGCAACACTGGATGCTACTGGTTTGTATTACAATTCCAACGATCATCTAACGTCCGCGAGCGTGATAACTGACGTCGCTGGTTTGATGGTGCAGAAGTTGGACTATTTCCCATTTGGTGGTGAGCGCGTAAACGCCAAAACCAGTGGATTTGATACACGGTTTACGTTTACGGATCAAGAGAAGGATTCTGAATCCGGTTTGATGTACTATGGTGCAAGGTACTATGATCCGGTGATTGGGCGGTTTACGAGCGTGGATCCTCTTGGCGGTAATATACTCGATCCTCAAAGTTTAAATGATTATTCTTATGTCTATAACAACCCGACCAATCTTATGGATTCAACTGGGTTAGGGTTTGAGACACCATGGGATGTGGCGATGGTAATAGTAGATGTAGGGACGTTTGTTTCTGGAGCGGCTAATACCTTTATGGGTGAATTGCAAGGAAATGAAACTCGTGTGGCCAAAGGGATGGACACAATTAGAAAAGCAACGGTTGATTTGGCCGTTGATACTGCGGCGGCTTGTATACCATTTGTACCGGCTGGTTTCACAAAAGCCGTTCGCTATGCAGACGAGGTAAAAGATGTAGCTAAAACGGCAGATAAAATTGCCGATGGGGCAAAGACGGTGGAAAAAACCGCGGAAATGGCAAGAACCGCTGAGCAAGCTACTGATGCCGCCAAGTCGGCGGAAAAAACAGTGAGCAATATTCGATGGAGCCAGGTTCCTAAACCAACGGTAACTGATAAAAAATTGCAAAATATTATTGACGATTTATATAAACCTGGGTCAATAGGAACGGGCAATACCGCTGATGCAATTAGATATGAAATAGCTACTGGTAACCCAGTTGGGAATAAGTGGCATTCTGAAAAGGGCATGAATGCTATCCGTGCATTGGAGAAATGGATAAATAAAAATAAGAATTCTCCGGATACAAAGGCGGCTACGGCGGTTTTGAATGATTTAAAGGATGCTTTTAAAAAGAAATAATAATCAAAGAGAATGATAAAGGATAAATATATGGAAAATATAAATTATCAAAATGTGATTGCGCAATTATTGAAAACGTTGCCTGAATTTTCACGAACATACAAAAAGTTACTTACCGATTTTGACGATGACGTTGGGCAGCATATAATTTTTGGGGAGTTGACTAGATTTACTATTAGGAAATATAAAATTGCTGCACAGATGCAAAAAAAAGATAAGGTTCGTTATGCGGCAGCTTTAGATGTGGTTAAGAAAATCATTAAGTTTATAGAGGTTTGTTTAATGGCACGTGATCCCAAAGTTCGCGAATTGGCTGCATTTTCATTTTTAGAGAATTTATGGCAGGCAGGCAAATATTATAATGCGATGAAGGGTATGCTGAGTAAAGGTGCTAAAACTGAACTTGAAAGGATTGATGTTTGGTGGGAGCATTTAGGTGAACAAAAAGCCGCTAGCCAAAGTTAAAAATTGCGACTAATGTTACAGATTTAAAATAAATAAACTATGCAAATTGTCGAAATAAAAAGTCCAGCAGCTGGTACATGGCATAGAGATTGCGAATTACGCACATTGCGTGGTAGGCCGTATCTTGAATTGATAAGTTAATAAGGATGTTGGCAACAGCATGGGTATGCAAATCCAATTTAAGAAAAATATATTACTGACAGGTGCTGGCTTTACTGCTAATTTTGGTGGTTTGTTAGCGCGAGAGATGTGGTCTAAAATATTTAATAGTCCAAAATTAGATTCATTGTCACAAATTAAAAAAATGATGCGAAAGGATTTTAATTTTGAGAACGTATATTCAGCAGTTTTAAGAGACAATAATTACATAAACGAATTTCAACAAATTATTATAGATTGTTATGTAGATATGGATAGCACGCTAAAAAATTATACATTTACTGTACGTGATCCATATGGTGTCAATTGGTATGGTGTGCGAAAGTTAATCTCGTTATTCGCTGGTACAGGGCAAGAAATTGGTGCGTGTTTTACTTTGAACCAGGATTTATTTTTGGAGCGAAAATCGAAACACAAACCGCTTGGACTTCAGGAACGATTGAGTTCAGATACTTATAGAGCGGTACTTCCAGACCAAAAATATATCGATGATTTTAAAGAGCGGCATCTATCCTCTTTAGGTAATTTTCAGTATATAAAATTACATGGTTCATATGGTTGGCTTACATCTTATTTTTTTTCAAAGTATGGTGAGGATCACAGAATGGTGTTGGGAATAAATAAGTATGAGGAAATAATTAATGAGCCATTACTTAAGTGGTATTTTGAATTATTTGAGCAGGCAATTTGCAGAGAGGGCGTAAAATTATTAATTATTGGTTATGGTTTTAGAGATGAGCATATTAACAAGTGTTTAGTACAAGCGATTAGTGGGTTTGGCGCAAAAATATACATTATATCTCCTGAAGATTCAGAGACACTGCGAGATAGGCTTATAGGAAAACCTGAATGTTCGAGCCAACTTTGGAAGCCCGAAGATGAAGGATCACAAATTTGGAATGCGATTGCTGGGTATTTTCCTTACGAGTTGAAAACGATATTCCCATCTGATCAATCTGAGACGCATATCAAGAAGGACATCTTTAAGATATTTAATGAATAGTGTCGTGCGCGCAATTATATACAACCCTATTTTATTTTGGCGAACTGGCCGTAACAATGTAGCCACGCAACATACCATGAAAAATCAATCAAAAAACAAAGCAATCGCAATTTTTGAAGGCGCGCAAATACGGCGTCAATGGGACGAAGAAAAGGAGCTTTGGTATTTTTCGGTTGTTGATGTGGTTGGGGCGTTAACTGGTAGCACAATACCAAAAAGGTATTGGTCAGACTTGAAAAATAAACTGAATCAAGAAGGTAGCGAGGTGTACGAAAAAATCGTACAACTGAAATTCGTGGCTAAGGACGGCAAATATTACGCCTCAGATGCCGCTGATACCGAAACGATGCTTCGTCTTATCCAATCCATTCCATCGCCAAACGCCGAGCCGTTCAAGCTATGGCTCGCTCGAGTTGGATATGAACGGCTGGAAGAAACTGCGGATCCGGAACTGGCTATCAATCGGGCGCTTAAAACCTATCTGCAAAAGGGTTACAGCCCAGAATGGGTGAATCAAAGATTAAAAAGCATAGAAATCCGCAAAGCGCTAACCGATGAATGGGAAAAGCGAGGGGTGAAAGAAGGTTTGGAGTTTGCCATTTTGACTGATGAGATTACCAAAGCGTGGACCGGTATGACAACCAAAGAATACAAGCGGTTGAAAGATTTAAAGAAAGAAAATTTACGCGACAATATGACAAATTTGGAATTGGTTTTGAATATGCTGGCCGAGACGGCGACTACGGAAATTTCCGAGAAGCGAGAACCGAAAAATTTGGACGAAAACAAAACCGTGGCGCGTGAAGGCGGAAGCGTGGCCGGCAACGCGCGCAAAGATATCGAAACCAAAACCGGTAAAAGCGTGCTTACAAATAAGAACGCAAAAATATTGCGGGGAAAGATTTTAAAAAAAAATAATCATCAATCTAACATAATCTTCCGGGGAGGGGAGATAAAAAAATACATGAGAAAAATTATCAGCATTATATTTTTCGCGGTACTGGCGCTTGCCCTGCCCGGGAGCGTTAAGGCGGCCGGCCTGGCCAACGCCGATAACGCGTATCAGGCGATTGTTAAAATAAAAACTTATTCGCTGTCTGTGGATTCCGCTTTAATACCTTACGCGCAAGGATCAGGCGTGATTATCAGCGGTAGCGGCTTGGTCCTAACCAATTACCATGTTGTTTCCTTGACCGATCCCTTGGATAACAGTGATTTCCCAACCGTGTTTCAGATTTGCGTCACGAAAGCGATTGAGCAGGAGCCGGATTGCAATTATGCCGCCAAATTAATCAATCAAGACGAAAATCTGGATATCGCCCTTTTGCAGATGCAGTCTGTATCGGGCCTTAGTTTAAGCGACAACTTATTTTATTTGGATTTAAACACGATTGATAACACAGCGATCGGAGACAAGGTAACAGTGCTGGGCTACCCGGCGATCGGCGGCGATACCGTTACCATCAGCAAGGGCTCAATCAGCGGTAAAAGCGAAAAGTACGACGAGAAGTGGATTAAAACAGATGCCGTGGTTTCTTTCGGCGATTCTGGCGGAGCGACTATCGACGTGAACGGCAAAGTTATCGGCATTACCACCGCCGCTTACAGCGATTATCTTGGCAGTTTGGGTTACGTTAATAACATCGTTTCGCTAATCGGCTGGATTTCCGCTCACCGCCAAGAGACGCCGCCAGCCAGTCCTTTGATGGACAGAATGCTGGCCTTAGTCCGTAAGCAGGAGGAGATAAAAACCAGCAATATTTTTACCAAAGACTATCCGTCGTTTACGATAACTAAACCGGCAGATTGGGATTTTACTTATGCTAACGAGGTCTCGGTTAGGGTCGCACAAGGGGCGAACGAAGAGGGCGGAGACGTTTCTTTCAGTTTACTTAAAAAAGCTTATTTGATGAGTAAGGATAATATCGTGCCGGAGATTAAAAGGGCCTTTAATGCCGCCGGGAAAAGCTCATTGTTCACAATTACCGCCGAGCAAGACATAACAATAAACGGCTACAGCGGGAAATTGGTGACTATTTCTTCTTTGGGTGAGATTGCCAAATTATACTATATTCCGTATCAGGAATATTTGATTTTAATAACTTATCAGTACGGCACTGATGATCAGGACAAAACGGTTGTTGACGGCATTATTAATTCCCTGAGGCTTAAAAGTACGAGCCAGACGTTTACCGAGGTGCACGAATATTCCAACGCGACTCCGAAATTTTACATCACTGCCGGAAGCGATTGGGCGATTTTACCGCGAGTCGGCCAGGCAGAGCCGCTCCTGATAATGTCCAAAACAATTAAACCAGCCTATGTCCTTTTTTCCGTCACTAAGCTGTCGGCTGATCTTTCAAGTTTGGATAATCAAGGATATCTGGATTACCAGTTGCAGAAAATAAAAGAAGCTAACCAGATAGTGCAGGCGATTGATTATAAAATTGATGTGGTTAGCAGTAATGCGCATTACAAATTAAATGATGAATTGACAGACGTTATCAAAATTGAGGAAATCGAAAAATTAAACCAAAGCGGCGAGCCATTAACATACGACACAGAATATTATATTCGCTCTGGAGATTATATTGTCCACATCAATTTAAGTGTTTACGGCAAGGATAAAGCTGTTTATGATCAGGCAGTGCCGACTTTTAACGAGTTGATGCAGACGCTTTCCTTAAAAGAATTAAAAGCTTTGGCAACAAGCGCGCCAACGTCCGCCGCGCCAACAACGAGCGCCAATTCAGCTCCTAGCGGGCAAACTGTTGTCCAAGCGATTCCGGTGAAAGATTTAAAAATGTATAATCGCCTTAAAGGCAAAATTATTGTCCGCACTCAATTTGGCGGCGCGGCTTATTATGTGCATCCGGATAAAGCGGTTATTTATTATCTGGGCCGGCCGGAAAGCGCTTTTGCGGTGATGCGGGAAAACGGCATCGGCATCAGCAATGCTAATTTAAATCGCATCGCGGTGAGCGTTGATAATTTATCCGGGCCTGATACGGACAAAGACGGGTTGCCGGATTTGCTGGAAGGGGCGATCGGCACTGATTCCAAAAAGTCTGATACTGACGGTGATTATATAGATGATAAAACCGAGATTAAAAGCGGCTTAAATCCATCTGGCGCCGCTAAATCTTCGGTCGTCGCAAATTATAGCAGTAAACACTTAGGCAAAATTTTTCTGCAGATCGAAACAGCTGGAGAAGCCTGGTATGTTAATCCGCAAGACGGCAAACGATATTTTCTCGGCCGGCCGGTTGATGCCTTTAAATTGATGAGCAAACTGGGGCTGGGGATTTCGGAAAATGACTTTGCAAAATTAATTGGAGAATAGAGTAACTTAAGAGGAAAAGGTTGCGAAGTAGCAGGGCAATGCCGCTAGTTGAATAGTTTTATTTGTGGTATGATTTATTTATAATTTACATAACCTATGCAACCAGCCAGTAAAGAAAAATTTCTTAAAACATACGCTAATCTGCCTCTAAGCGTCAGAGAAGAGATTATTGCTGTTTTAGACGATGGAAAACCGATAACGTGGAATGTCGTTTTTATGGAAGTTGATAACAATACTGCCTTGAGTCAAACTATTCTTGCGAAATTAGAGAAATTGGAGATAATTTAGTATGATGAACAAAAACAACAAGGAACGAAAAGCTGATTTGTCTACTGATGAAGAGATCAGAAAGCTTGTAATTGCTCGTTTAAAAGTAATTTCCCCCAACACAATTAAATGCATAGGCAATGAAGGCTCTTTTAGCAGGGATGAATTAATTGAACGTGTTCAGAAAGGAGACAAAATAGGTAAGACAATCGAAAGGGTTGAGATGGAATGGCTAAGAGCTTTAAAAAATGGAATTATTACCACGCTTTATAATTAATCGCAATTTACCATGGTTAGAATACTTATAACACGACCTGAGCACGATCCATTAACTAGACATTTGTCTTACTGGAATACCGTGGTTATCAAGATTGCGAAAAGAAAAAATAATAGTGTTATTGATTTACATCAAAATAAAGCTAATAAAAAAGAATTTGAGGGTCGAATAAAGAAGGTTAACCCTTCTTTGGTATTATTGAACGGCCATGGAGACGATGACTCTGTTTGTGGGCATGATAACGAGGTTTTAGTGAAGAAGGGCGAGAATGGCGCTGTGCTTAAAAAGCGTATTACTTATGCCGTTGCTTGCTCTGCAGCGAAACTATTAGGCGCGGAAGTGTGTGCGGAAAAGGACACTTCTTTCATAGGATATGACGATTATTTTATTCTTAATATAGATCGTGATTTTTTAGTCAATCCATTAAATGATAAAAGAGCAGAAAAATTTTTAGATTCATCAAATCGAGTCGCTATATCATTAATTAAGGGGCATAACTGTAAAGAAGCGTCAGAGAATTCAAAAAAAGCTTTTCGTAAAAGGATAATATCGTTACTAGCTAATTCTGACGACCCGAATGCTCTTGATGATGCAAAGGATTTATATTGGAATATGAATCATCAAGTTTGCCTAGGAAACGAAAATGCGCGTTTATAAAAAGAACTTGTCGTTTGACGACGATTTTTTGATTTAAGCCGTCAAAATGTATTTTTCTGGACATTCGATGCAAAATGTGGTAGATTGGCGGCAAGGTTAAAAAAGGTTAGATAATTTTTAAAGGAGGGAGTGCTGTGGAAGAAAAAAGCAATAAGTCAGGAATTTCTTGGATTTGGATATTAGTTGGTTTTTTAGTTTTTGCTGTGCTTATAATGGGGGGCATTACACTAATAATGCAGACACATTATTCGTCGGCTACCAAAGAACAGGCAAAAGTTATTCAAGCGCTCGGTTTTGACCCAGACACTGTTGTCGAATACAATGTCACCTTGGTGACGCAGGCACCCAAAATATTTTGGAACAATCAATGGGTGTCATTGATGAATAAAAAAGGCGACATGGTGTGCCGGGTCTTAAAAGCCGGGGATCGTGTTAAGGTGTCAGAGGACGATTGTTTACGAGTGATGCCGAAATTGGCAACAAACGAACGACCGGAGATTGTTCTTATTGTCGGTGAAGGCACTGTTGCCAGTTTGGTAAAACAAACGGCGGTCAAAAATCAAAAAGAAAAAACGCCGGAAAAAAAACATAGGTTATCGTGGTTTATAGACTAATAACAACAACTTAATTTTTTTAACCTTTTCAGCATCGATACAAGTCTGTCATCGATGCTGGTTTTTTTAGATTTAGTTAATGGGTTGGGGAGAGTGGCAATTATTAAATTTAGAGATAATCATCAAGAAACAAGTAACAAGTATCCAAATAATAACCAAATTTCGAATAATCAAGTTCCAAATTTTTTGGTTATTAAGCTTTGATTATTGAAATTTGTTTGTATCTTGTCTCTTGGTGATTGGTTTTTCGTATCAGATTTGACTTTTTGATAGAATTGTGTTAAAATTCGAGTCAATTTTACTATGTCCTTTTGTCGTCAGCTACAATCAAAATACCGTTTTTTACTAGCCATTTTAGCTGGGGTGTTTTTGTTTGTGCCGGCAATTGCCAAAGCAGAGAGCTACTGGAAACCGTCTCTGCGTTATAATTATCAATATACTACTACCTATAGCTCCACCGTGAATCAAATATCCTTGCCGAACGGCGGCGAAACCTGGGAAGCCGGACAAAATTACAATATCAATTATACCTATGCCGCCGGCAACAGCGTGGACGCGGTTTCTTTGTATCTCCAAACTTATGGCGTGACTGCCGAACAATTGATTGCGTATCGGATTACGGTGGATACGCAAACAGGTACCGGCAGTTATTTATGGACTATCCCGCAGGATTTGGGTGATAAGTACCAATCTTTTAAAATAATCGTCCGCGCTTACAAAAATGGTTCAGAAGTCGGCAATGATACGAGCGATAATTATTTTAGCATCGTTCCGTTGGGCCAGACAGCGGCAGTGCCTTTGGCGGCGAATTTAAATTCGAGCGAATTAAAATTAAAAATCATCATTCCCAGCGGCGCGGAGAATTTAAAAATCGGCGATGCCGTTACCATCAAGTGGCAATCTCAAAATTTGTCCGCCATTAATATCGGTTACACGACCGGGGTTGATCAGCCGGTGGAGTGGATTTTAAAAAATTACGTTGTCCACCCTAACCAAAAACGCGGCAGTTGGCGTTGGACAGTGCCTAGTGGCGCCTGGCCGAACGTTTATTACAAACTGTATTTATTTGGCGAACGCGCCGGCGTGGGCGCGGCGACATCATACAGCGATGATTTTTTTACCGTGACTCTTGATGGCAGTGGCAAGCTGGGAGCGGATTTAGAACAGCCTGGCAATACTACTTCCGGCGAGAAGCTGACTTTAAATTGGTCGCAGTCAAACGTCGAAACAGTCAATTTATATTACACCGCTTACCCGGCCGGGCTGGCTAGCCAATGGCAGGCGATTGTGCAAAATTACACGGTCAACGCCGATCAGCGCGGCACTTATCAATGGCAGGTGCCGGCGAATTTACCGGCTGGTTATTACGCCATCCGGCTTGATTCTTACCGCGGGAATAATCAGCTTAAATCATTTTACAGTCCGAATTATGGTTGGATCGGTCCAGGTGCGGAAGACCAAAAAATAATGCCGTTAGTGCGGCCGGACGCGCTGGCGATTAATTTATCCGCGGAAATTATTCCGGTGAATGTGGTTAAAATCAGCTGGCTTTCTCCGGCAGATTTAGTTGGCCAAAAATTAACTTTGGATTACGGCCGGACTTTAAACTACGGTCGGACATTGCCGGTTACTATTTATGATACAGCCGGCTCAACCACACTGGAAAAATTAATTCCAGGCTACACTTATCATTACCGTTTTCGCGGAACCAGCCAAACTACAGCTGACGCGCAATTTTTAATGCCCGGCGCGGTTGATCGTTTAGGATATTATATTACCAATAGTACTGATAATAGCCTGGCGGTCAAATTAACCTGGGAGTCTAATTGGGATCAGTTTGATGTTTATTTTTGCCAAAGCAACTGCGGCGTCAATTCACTTTCTTCTTGGACCAAAGTTGAGTCGGCGCTGGCTGATTACGGCTGGCTGGGATCAAATTCACTTTTCAAAAATCAATCTGCTTATTATCAAATCGTGCCCGCTGATATTGCCGACGGTTTTTTAAGCGGTGCCGGCGAACGGGTACTTGTGACTAATCCCGGTAATTTGATAACAGTCGTTCCCAGCCGGCGCGAACCGACGCGAATCATCAACGATAAGAAAATATTTGAAAAATATAAAGGCAAGATTTTATTGCGCAGTGAAACTGACGGCGCGGCGTTTTATTTAAATCCGCGGACGCGATATTTAACTTATCTGGGCCGGCCGGCCGAGGGGTACGTAATTTTCCGTGAACAGGCGGTCGGCGCAACCAACGCGGACTTGGCAAAAATTCCGGTGGGGCTGGGATTTTCTACCGGCGTAGACAGCGATAAAGACGGTTTGCCAGATACTTTAGAAGAGGCCTTGGGTACGAATGAACTGCGCGAGGATACAGACGGTGACGGGTACACTGATCGGCTGGAGCTCAAAAATAATTATTCGCCGATATTGCCTTTCATTAAATCATCGATTAACCGCGATTTGGTTCGGCGGGTTGGCGGGCAGATTTTACTGCAAGCCGAGGGCCGCGGCCAGATGTGGTACGTTAACCCGGCAGACGGCCGGCGGTATTTGATTACTGAACCGGCGGATGTGTTGCGATTATGGCAGAGGTTTGGTGTAGGAGTGACGGGGAAAAGCTGGGTGGCGTTTAAATAAAAAAAGTGTTGTACTGTCTGGGAAATTGTTTTTTGTCATTCCGAGCGAAACGAAGTGGAGTCGAGGAATCCCTTAAATCAAGGAATTCGAGTTGAAGAGATCCCTCGACTTCGGTCCGATGTCTATCGGACCTTCGCTCGGGATGACAGATTGTCAGCTTTTGGACAGACTTTTTTTGACAATGCACGGTCAGTACGGTAAAATTTTATTACACTTAAATAAATTCTAGTTTGATTCTATGCCCGCAAAAATTTACTCAAAATTTGGCGATCAAGGCGAGAGCTGCCTGGCCGGACGTCGAACATCAAAATCAGATCCGCGGCTGGCGGCACTGGGCGCGGTTGACGAGCTGAGCTCGGCTTTAGGTTTGGCGGTTGCCCCGAGTACTCGGGGCGGCTCAAAATCAAAAATCAGCGCGATCATTTTTGAAGTGCAAAATGATCTTTTTGTTTTGGGCGCGATAATCAGCCAAGCCAATCATCATTTTTCAAATTATAGCTGGGCGAGCCGCGTCAAAATTTTGGAAACTCAAATTGACGCCTGGCAAGAAAAATTACCGCCACTCCATAATTTTATTTTGCCCGGCGGCAGTGATTTAGGAGCGCGTTTGCATTTGGCGCGGGCGATTTGCCGGCGCGCGGAGCGTCAGGTGGTGGCGGCATGGCAACCATCAACAAAAAAAATCAAATCAAATAAAGTCAAATCAGATCCAACGCGCCAAGCGATTTTTCAGTATGTAAATCGGCTGTCGGACTGGCTATTTGTGTTGGCGCGGTGGGTGAATTATCAGGCAAAGATTGGGGAGAAGAAGGCCCGCCAAACTTTGCCTTTTCGGCAAACTTAGGCGGGTAAACGGTAATGTGAAAATCAATGAGGTCAATTTAGTGATTCGGCTTTAGTGCTGGATTTTTTGTTTAACCGCGTTTTGTGATATAATTATGGCGAGAGTAATCACTCACATTTTTTTAGATTATGGATCCGGTAACGTCTAACCCTATCGATGAGGGCTTGGCTAATTTTGATCCAGCGGCGACGATGGCGAATTTGGATTGGGTGCAAATTCTTGCCTGGGTGACTAAGGCCGTGATTTGGGGCGGATCATTGATGCTTTCGGCGCTGATTCTGGCGATGGTTTTAAGTTTTTGGCTGTATTGGCGGCGGACTCTTTACCGCGATCGAATGCCGTTCGTGACCATTGCCATCGATATCCCGCCGATGGAGATTAAATCCGCCAAAGCCATCGAGAATATTATTGCCCAGCTTTACGCCATCAAATCTAAGTTTCGTTTTCATCATAAATGGTTGCGCGGGCAGTATACTCTGCAAACCAGTTTGGATATTGTCGGGCAAGACGGCTACGTTCAATTTTTAGTTTGCGTGCCGGATAAGTATCAAAATCTTTTGGAAAAAGCCGTTTACGCCCAATATCCGGATGCGCATCTGCGGGTGGTTCCGGATTACACGCGCGAATTCAAGCCAGAGGATTTTGTTTCGGAAAATCCGGCAACCGGCAGATATGATTTGTGGGGGACCGAGTTTGTGATGACGCGCCCTTCTTTTTTTCCTTTGCGAACTTATCCTTTATTTGTCGACGCCTCGGGCAAAGAATTTTCCGATCCATTAGCCGCGGTTTTAGAAATGGTTTCCCATTTAAAACGAGGTGAGCGATTTTGGTATCAGGTGACGATTGTTCCGACCCGCAAAGACTGGCAAGCCGAAGGCATCAAAGCAATTCAAGCCATCATCAAGCGCAAGAACATCGATCAAAAACCTTCTATTTTGGGCGCGATTATGGGGCCTTTTACCAACATGATCAATGAGGTTTTGCGGGTATCAATGGAAGGCTTGCTTGGTTCGCCTTCTGAGCAAGCTCTCAAGAATCAAAAAAAGAAGGACCCTGATGTCGTTTCTATGGATGCGGAGCAGAAACTCCATATGGTGCCGCCGGAGTTTGATTTGGTGGTAAAGGCAATGCGCGAAAAATTGTCACGCTTGGGGTTTTCCACCTTTATTCGGGCGCTTTATATCGCCCCGGTTGATGTTTATGACAAACGGCGAGTGTCTGGAGATTTTTTGGGGATAATGCGGCAGTTTACCAATCCGCAACTTAACTCTTTAGCATCTAACATTTATATCGAGGCTGATTTTCCGGAAATATTTTTTCCCAAATTGCGGGCCAAGTGGCGAAAAAAGCGGCTCCTGCGTCGGGCGCAGAAGCGTTACGCCGGCGCCGGCGTGGATGACACCTCGCCATTAGGGCCGTTTCAGAAAGCTTCGACCAGAAATATTTTTAGCATCGAAGAAGTCGCCACCATGTGGCATTTCCCGCTGATGGAGCTGGCGGACAAAAGCGGGCTTTTACGCCGGGTGCTGTCCAAAAAAGTTCATCCTAAACAGCCGTTGCCAGAAGGCGAGGAGGAGCGGGTTGATCCGGCATTGCCGGCACCGACCCAGATTTTGGTTGATCCGAATATTACTTTTTTTGCCCGGACTAATTTTCGCGGGTTGAACCGCAAATTCGGCATCAAGCGCGAGGATCGGCGGCGGCACATGTACGTTATCGGCAAAACCGGCATGGGCAAAACCACCATGCTGGAGAATATGGTTTACCAGGACATTTTGCGCGGCGAAGGCGTGGCGGTAATTGACCCGCACGGCGACTTGGTGGACAACATCGTCAACATGATTCCGCCCAGCCGGATCAACGACACGATTTATTTTAATCCGGCAGACAAAGAGTTTCCGGTGGCGTTTAACATTTTGGGGGAGGAGAATTTACAGCATCGCTATCTGGTGGTATCATCGCTCGTCGGAATATTTAAAAAAATCTGGGCTGATTCCTGGGGCCCGCGTTTGGAATATTTATTGCGGAATTCTTTAATTACATTGATGGAAGCCGGCAATAGCACCATTTTGGGCGTGCCGCGGATTTTTGTGGACAACAAATATCGCAAGAAATTGGTGGATCAAATTACCGACCCGGTGATCAAAAGTTTTTGGATAAACGAATACGCCAAGTATAATCAAACTTTCCAGGTGGAAGCCGTCAATCCGATTCAGAACAAAATCGGCCAGTTTATTTCGATTCCGCTCATCCGCAACATGATCGGCCAGGTAAAATCAAAATTAAATTTCCGAGAAATTTTGGATGATAAAAAAATATTTTTGGTGAATCTGGCGAAGGGGCTGATCGGCGAGGATGTTTCTTCGCTTTTGGGCGCGACCATCATCAGCAAGCTCCAGATTGCCGCCATGATGCGCGCTGACGTGCCGGAAGAAGAGCGGCCTGATTTTTATCTTTACATTGACGAGTTCCAGAATTTTTCGACCGAAAGTTTCGCCACGATTTTATCGGAGGCGCGGAAGTACCGGCTAAATTTAATTATGGCTCACCAGTACATTGAACAGCTGGACGAGCTGGTGGCGGCGGCGGTGTTTGGCAATGTCGGCACGATGGTTTGTTTTGGGATGGGCAGTGATGATGCCGAAACGCTGGAGCCGCATTTTGCCACCGAATTTGTCCTGCAAGATCTCGTCAATTTAGGCAAATACGAAACTATCATGCGTTTGATGGTTGATGGCGCGACATCGCGGCCGTTTTCCGCCGAGACCCTGGGGCGATTAGGAAGCCAGACCGTGAGCTGTCGTGATCGGATCATTAAAGTATCGCGCGAGCGTTACGCGGTCCCGCGGGTGGAAGTGGAAGAGAAGTTAGAACGCTGGCTCGCTGTCAGCACCAGTCCAGAACCGGCATTGCCGCCAGGGCGGCCAGGGCCGTCAGGACCAGCGGGGCCGGCGGGGTCAGCAGGGCCGTTTGGCAGTAGAAATACTCCGGGCGGTATGGCTCCACAACCGCGCCCGCAGGGAGCACCCAGTGGTCCAGCGCAGAATCGTCAAAATAATTATTCAGTCGCGCAAACGCAACCTGTTTCTGCTGATTGTGTTGCACCAACTCGGCCGGCAACTGCTCCGGCACGGTTTCAGCCTGTCGCCAGAAATACTATCGGGCAAGTGAATCGGACCAGCAATTCAAATCAGTTTACATCGCCGAATAAACCATCAAATCGTTGGCAGGAGAATTCGGAGCGAGCGGCGACAAATCAATCAAAACAAATAAACCGACCGGCGCCAAGCGGCCCGATTGATTCTGGCGGCCAAGAGCGTTCCTCAGAAGGTAAACCGCGACCATTTATGATTAAGGCGGCCACTAGTCGCGAGTCTTTAAATTCGCGCGCGGCTTCAAGACCCTGGCTTGAGCGCGATGCCCAAAAAGAAAGTGGCGCTCGCCAGGATCTGCGGCATTCGTGGGATCAAAGGCAGGAATTTTTTAAAGAAAAAGGAAATTTTTCGTATCAAGAGGATCGGGCACGGCGATTAAATCAACAGCAATATAATAGTAAAGGGAATCAAGCGAAAGGAGATTGGTGGCAAGACGTAGCGTTAGCGCCGGCATCTGGCGCTAAAATTCAAGAGAACAGTTCGCAAGGCCAGGCGCGCAATTTGGAAAATATTGATTACCAGCCGATTTGGCGGGCGCCGCGGAAAGTTGTCGGTGTCAGTGCCAAAGCAGTGGCTCCACTGGTCAGGCAGGAGTCAATTGTGCAAAAAGATCAATTAGCCAAAGTCGTCAATCAAAACCAAACCGTCAATAATAATCAAAATGTTTCTGCAGAACATCAAACCAGCCAAGAAATAGCGGATCAAAATATTAACCCTGATTCATACGAGTCTTTTGATCAAATATTCGGCACGCCGTTAAACGCTAATCAAAAATTAACAGCCGTTGCTCAGCAGGACGAGTGCCCAGCTGATGAGGCACAATTTTCTGGAGCGCCTATGGCATCAACATCAAAAAAAAACGTGCCGTTACAAAGTGCACGTTTGCCGCGCTGGCTTAAGGACGATAGCTGGCAGAGGACTTTTGATAATCAAAAGCAAGCAGACGCGAATCAAAATTAAACCCCAGAGGGGTCAGTTAAATTTATTCATCACTTTTTCCGGCGAATGTTCGAACGAAAAAATTACTGCTTGCGCGGCACGTTGCCGTAAGTCGGTGACCGCAACTTCTTCGGTTGGTGCAAATTTGCCCAGCACGAAATCAGCCGGATCAAAACCCTTTGGCACCGGACCGATGCCCAGACGAAATCGCAAAAAATTATCTTGACCCAAGGCAGTGATGATCGATTCCACGCCGCGATGGCCGGCCGAGGCGCCGCCGG
>Ga0208977_1001020_pt1 | contig 15653 bp, 4 predicted proteins | sample RifOxyA2_FD_184030 | JGI IMG/M metagenome (GOLD analysis project Ga0208977, IMG submission 184030) | Groundwater microbial communities from Rifle, Colorado - Rifle Oxygen_injection A2 (SPAdes) | ecosystem: Environmental > Aquatic > Deep subsurface > Groundwater | place: Rifle, Colorado, United...
AAACTTGCTTGAAACGCTAATTGGCCGCTTACAGACGAGGTGCTGGCATAGTATGTCGTTGCTGGACGGCCCGAGGATGCCCATGCGCCCACTACCGCGCTTCCCGGACCGGTCATAATCGTCTGGCGTAAGGTGCCTCCTTCAAAATCGTCAAAGAAAACCACCTGGGGGCCGTTGCCAAAACCACTGCCCGAAATGGTTATCTGTGAAGCGTTGGAAACGCTGCCGGAAATACCGTTTATGACAGGATCGGCATAAGACAGCGAAATTAACAGCATAGGCGCAAATAAAACAATAACCTTTAGACAGCGGCAGCTCTTGGCTTCAATAAGCGTCTTGCAATTCTGCACATCACTTTTAGCTTTCATGTTTCTGCTTCCCATAGCTTTCACGATCTCCTCGATCCGCAATGGTTGGATCACGCGGTTTCGGTGTCAGACTTTACTTGCGTGCATGACCCCATGACCCATATATAACCCCATCTGCCCATCTGTGGGTGGCGTTTTATCGCACATGCAAATTTGCAGGTTCAACCGGCGGGATCATATCGGCGTCAGGGATACCGTCCCATACTTCTATGTCATCCAACTGCCAACCACATGCGAAACCAGTTCCATCGGTGGATGTGATAACCTGTTCGGGATGCACGTAAAAGAACTGTAATCCTCTCAATCTGAAATCAGGAGGTATTGCTATTTGAGTACCGAATCTGGCGCACTCGGATGATCCAGAATCAATGCCGTGTAGAATATTGCCATCTATCCAAAATGTTATATAGTGTGTGGCGTAATTAATATATATTTCAATTTTATGCCATTTACCGTCAGCTCCGCCTGGATTGGCCGCATTGCTGTCCAGCACGGCTCTGCTGTAACTCCAATTTGCATCAAGGGTACACCATTCAGTAAAGGCACCATTATCACAGAGGCTGTAATTATTCGGCAAAAACCACATACCAGTGAAAAATGCCGCTGTTCCGAATATAGTATCAGTTAAGTATTCGCCTTTGCCTTGTCCCGCCTCTGTGCCTGACCATATGCTGTTGTCAAGCCGCCTCCAATACCTGATGAATATTTCATTTGACACTTTAGATGATATATCGTTTCCTATGTATTCAAGCTGTGGGTTATTTTCACCCGGTAATTTCGTGATGGGATCACTAATTCCCTCTTTTAAGTTTCCTCGTAAGCAGTACTTTCCTCCATGAGAATTCAAGCTTACCACGTTAACCGTATCATGCCAGGCGCCTGTTCTGAAGCTCTGCTCCCAACCGGCTATCTCGAAATCCAGCAAATGCACTAATGTTGCCGCCATAATCTGCTGCACAGACGTCATTATAATTGCTATTGTGCAAATGCTTTTCTTTGCAAGTTTAAATTTCGTGCAGAGGTAACGCAATGGGGTCTTTACATTTAGCATTATAGCATTCTTTCTCGTGTGCTGCCTCGTGAAATGATGCCGGTATATTCTATCCGCAGGGTCGAACCGTGTGATATTGTTCATCTGTTTTTAGTGGATGCCCAAACCTTTGGGGATTGCGGGAGCAGAATTATCGGCGCCTTCTGGAGTGAAACCTATAATTTCATTGCCGGTTATGTATGCGCCCATTACGGAGGCATAAGAACCGCCTCTTCCGTTATTAGTATATATGCTGCGTTTGTAATCAGCCGGAGATGTACCCCCCTGATTAATGAAGTTAGGATCGCTCTCAACACTATTATCGTCCCAATCAGTGTTATTACGCCACCAGGCCAGATCACCCACTGACCCGCTCAGCCAGAAATAACCATTTCCGAAAAAATTATTGTAATCAGCATATGCTATTTCATTGGCGAAATGCCTGCAGAATCTATTTGAATTAACGACTAAATTATTGAATATTTCCACATTTCTGACGATCCCGTCGTCAAGCAAAGCAAACCCCGTGCCTTGTCCGACATTATTATAAAAAGTATTGTTGTATATTTTAAGTCCGTCAAATGACTCGGCGCCTGTCCCGAGAATCTCAACGTGCGCTGAGGAGTTATTAATAAAAATATTATTTTTGCATATAAAATTTTCCCAGTTTGTATAAACAGGATGGTAACCTATACCTATTACATTGTCATGTATGAAATTATTATGGTATGTATTGTTTGAGTTGTTTTCTTTTTCATGGATACCTATATAGCAACCATATATGTTGCAATTCTTTATTGTCAGGAACTGCGTTAGATACAGCAAAAATGCCGTACTATTATAACCCGGGCCATATGCATTGTAAAATTTACAATTATCCACTGTTAAATAATTGACAGCCCTTGTTGAAATGATACTATTGTTCTGGCCATCCGTATTTATAGAATTACCTTCTATTAAACAGTTCCTGATGATTACATGCTCAGCATCTCTGATGTACATTACTTTGCGAATACCGCAGGATGTCTGCTCTGCTCTGGAATGAAACCCATCCCATATAATCCAGTCTTGTTGGCAAACTCCGAAAGCTCCGCCATCGAATCCTTGATTGGCAACAATAAAAGGTACTTCACCGGGATATGCTTTAAATGTTATGGGATTAACATCTGAGCCGGAGTGCGCAGGCTGCAACGAATTTTGATCCCATGATTGTGCATTCCCGGGATCGTACGTCCCGCCCCTGAAATAAACGATATCGCCAGCCATGGCATTATCCATTGCCGTCGTAGCTGAACATGGATAATTTGCGTCATTACAAGCCGACCAGGGAGAGTTTCCATTTGGCGCAACATAATGCTCGTCGGCTAACAACCCATTTGCGTAAAAGAATAAACTGCTTAATATTAAAATTATTGAGCGAAGCTTTACATTCATAAGATAGTCGGGGCAGGCCTTTACATTTCAGTGTTACAGCACTCTTTCTGGTGTGCTGTCTCGTGAAATGATGCCGGTGTATTCTATCCGCAAGGTCGAGCCATGTGAAGTATTGTACATAACGAAATGCTAAATGTAAAGACCTGCCCCATGGCCAGTTGTCGTCATCATTGCGAGACCAAGGGGTTCGGCAATCTCTCTTTTCATCAGAAGCAACGTCGGGATTGCTTCGCTGCGCTCGATGACTTCAAACTGCTGAAGAGGCACTTTGACGTTAAGCACTTATAACAGGGGTATTTACTTCAGGTTTTCTTTGGTGCAGGCAATGCCGTCGCCGTCGTCTATGATTTTGAGGTTAAGTTGTCAAATTGACTCCGTCCCCAAAATACGCGTAGCTTTAGGCGGCTTTCAGGGCTTTCTCGATGAGTTCCGGGGTAAATTCGGGGGTGTCGTGGTATAAATCCGAGTTTTTGAGGCGGTAATCCTGGAAGATGTCCAGCAAAAGAGCGTTGATTACCGCGGAAAGTTCTTCGGGCGGAGGATTGGAGAGGTTGACAATTTTCTCGTACCGGTTAACTATTTTTGCGGCGTATTCGATGAAGGTGTCGTCCGTGGCGGATAAATCTGAAAGCGCTTGCGGCGCTGCGCGACGGAGTATTTTTGTATCAACTTTCGCCGCCCTGGAAAGAAGCGTTGCCAGCATTTTTTCATAGCGAGGATCCGTGAAAACGCAGTTCCCATTTTCATAAGCGGCGTATAGCTGTTTATCGGCATGCTTTAGGCAATCCTTGAGAAGCATGCGCTCAAAAATTGCGGCGAGATACGTTTTCTGCAGCAATTGCGCCTCATCCTGACGGGAACCGCGCTTTAAATCCGCCTCTATCTTGCGCGCGTAAATGCCAAGCTGCGGCGCGCCAAGCGCGGATATTATCTGCTCCGGAGTCCCGGACTCGAATGCCCTTATAACGCATTCGATGTCTTCAGGCAGCTCAGGGATCGAGGCGTTGTCGCGGCCATAGGCTGCCGCTGTAACAAATTCCGGCGACAACACGTCAGGCCTTAGAAGAATGGGAAAGGCAAATTTAAGGAATTGCGGCACCGCCGCCCGCTCTTCCGGCGAGCGTTCGCCGCCGCCCAGCATATCACGAAGCTCGCTTTCCTTAAGTATTACATTTGCAGCGCCTGCTTCGGTCAATTGTTTCCGGAACTCAAAAGCGTTGGGGTAGCCCTCCAGCCTGCGCGCGCCCCTGCCCTCCGGATAAAACGCAAAATCGTGTATCTGCGGCCCCTTGTCGGTTTCGCAGACATAGCCGGCAAACCACATTCTGCGGTACTCGTCCACTTTAGAAATGTCATTTTTAACGTCAACATATATGCGCACGTTATTGTGATTGGCAATCGTTAGCACCTTCATTATCTGTTCATACCTGTATTGTTCGAAAATTTTGGATGAAACTATCATCTGACCGCTGCCGGCGCATGCGAACACGTCGAGTTTGGTGGCAAGGTGGCGCAAGTCGTACAACTTATCCATATGCAGGAAGATGTTATGGCTCATGGCATAGGCTTCGGAGTTTCTTACGGCAAGAAGCTCGCCAGTATATTCAGACAGTTCCGGTGAAACAACCATGCTGCCGCAAGCATCGTAAGTTATATCTTCGCCTGAGAGACTGTGATCGAAAACCAACCCCGGCCTGAAGTCCGCCGCGCCCGGGTCAATTCCAAGCGCCTTGAATGATTTCCTGAATTTCCTGTTAAGCCGCCTGTTTGAAGTAAAGCGGCCGCCGGATGCCATTAACTTTGCCAGCCTTTCGCCGACGCGGGATGCAGGCGCGCCGTCCGTGTAAACCACCACGGCGCCCGAGTCCATGTAATAATACAACGGTTTGCCGTCAACGCTTACGCCCAGGTTTTCCCGCCGCGAGCCGCCTGGCAGCGGGGCATCTATTATATATATGTTAGTATGGACGTTACCGTTTTCGTCAAGCTCCGCCGCGCCGAACCTGTGTATGGCTTTGTGCAGGCCGCTTGCTTTAAGATAGCGGTAGTCAAGATAAACATGAACCGGCACGCTGACAATAAACGCTCCAGCAATAAATTCCATTATCTGCTTAACAATGATATCCCCCACGAAATAATTGCCTAATGGAAACCATCCGGAAAAAGGCCTGAATACTTCCAAATCCCCGAACGTGAAAATCGGGAATACGGTGAAAAACACAAATCCCGCCACCGCGCCCCATTTTGCGGCTGCGGCAACAAGGCGCGGCGCGGATAAATTTTCACCTTCCGAATTGTCGTCCATAGTCTCGTGCCTTTCCACAAAACCGGAAAAATCAAGCGAGGCAAAAAATTCAAGCAAGGCTATGCGAACCGCGATGGCAAGCGGCGATTTACCCTTATTGGCCCACCTGTTAACCCGCGCAAGGTTTTTCGGCAGGATGGCTGCGTTCAATGCGCCTTGCAGGCCGCCGGCGGGCGGTTCCGCGCCAGCGGGAGACTCCGGAGCTGGAACTTTCGGCTGCGTGTCAAAACCGTTTTTATGGCCGGCAACGGGTTGAATCCTGTCCGCAAGCAGCCTGAACTCGGATTCTTCTATTTTACAGGCGGGCAGATCCGTCCGGGCGCCGGGCCGTAAAGGTATTTCTGTCTCTACGGGATAATCTTTTCCGGGCAGGCAATTTATAAGGCCTACCCCGTATCCCCTGACCTGCCTGCCATACATGTCGGAATAATCCCACGGCGAGTTCCCCGTCTCAAGATGGAATGAAACCTTTTCATTGTTGCCTTTGTCGGGCTGGAAACGCACGCCGGCCTCGAAGGCGGCCTGCGAAAGAATTTTTTCCATCATGGGATCAAATTTGTCCGTGCCGTATGTTTTCTCCCTGATGAATATCAGCTCATTTTCATCCGTGAGCCTGATGCGCGCAATCCGGCGGAAGGGCATGTTGCCGTTTTCATCAAAAATCGCGATTATTTTGTTTTCTCCGTTTGAAACATAACCCGAAAGCCCATGGCTATAGTTGTAGGCATTTTTGTACGTTGACTGGCACGAATTAAATTGGCGGGGATTACCGGCATTTAGCATTGTTGCGAAATTGTCCGTAAATGCCGCGTACCACGTTTTGCCGGACTCGTCCGTAAATTTATAGTAGCGGTTCTCTTCCCATGCGCCGCCTGCGCGTTCCGCCCCGGCAACAGCCATTTTCTCATCATCGGACTTTTCAATGAAACGCTCGAAAATGTTCACATATCCCGGCGAACCATACCTGAAATCCTTAAATATTGATTTCGCCTCGGAAACAAACGCCTTAAACATTACGTCTATCACTTCAGGCCTGCTGGCGGCATATTCAACCATCCGGCCAAGGACGGTTTTCTCCTCGCCGTCAACAGGCATGTGTGGAACATATCCCGTCAGCGCCTCGATATCATCCTCACTGGCAGTTACATGCCCGGATATAAGCCTCAGGTAAATCTCCAGTTTTTTCTTATTGAATTCATGTTGAAAATTTTTGGCTTCCATATTGAATGCAGCCAGCGCATCATCATAATTCTTTGCGCCGGCGACGGTATTTGCCGCATTGCCCATCGCCTCATGAACCCTGTTTATAAGACCGGAAAACTCTTTATCGTTGAAATTTAGCGCGGTGTTTATGTCGCTTAACAGATCCATCAGGCTGCAAAGTTCAAACACCATGTCAAATGCAAAATACCAGCCCTGCCCGTTTTCGATTTCTATGCGCCGTTCCATCTTGTTTGCACTAAGGTTTTCCAGGCCGCGGCTTGCGCCCAGCAGGCGAAAAGCATTTAAAATCATCGTTTTTGTCATCACGGGCGCGGAGCCGTTAAACATGTTCAACTTAACGCGCATCAGGCCTTTAATCCCGCGATTGCCATGCACCTTGCGGGAAGTAAGCAGCTTAAAGAATATTTCAGCTTCTGGCATAAGCATGGTGTCCCCGGCTATAAAATTTTGCATGAACGGGACAAGGAACCTGTAATCCAGCTTTCTTTTCTGGCGCGCATGCAAACCGGCGTAACCGGGTTCCATGAAAGAATAAAATGCAGCAGGGTTACTGTTTCCAGCGCGTGTTTTATACTCTTTTATATGTTCATGCGCTCCATTGTCATCGGGATTAAAATATATGTCGAATATGGCTCTGAGCCGCGCATGATTAAGCTGAGGGTTGGCAAGGAAATACTTTATGATCGCGTGCATCTCGTCTTCGTTAGGCGCATCGTCAGCCGAAAGCCTCTGGCGCGCGCGGATGGCGCGGAAAATGTGCCTGAGCGCTTGCATGTATTCGGTCTTATTATTGCTGACAGCCCTGGTAACAGCGCCCGGCAGGGATTTATATCGTTCGAATATATATTGGGCATAAGGCCCGGCGCTTACGGACAGTTTTATGAACAACGAAAAGTCTTTGCCGGAATCAACACGGTATTGGCCGGTTTCCGACGTGAGTTCATTTGTGCTTTTGGATGCATAGAATTCGAGCAGCTCACTTCTTTTTTCAGCGCTGTCCGCCGCCAGCGCAAGCGAAAGAACAGTCCCCGCAACAATAGCTCCCGGAGTTCTTTCTCCGGCAAGCGCTTCGGCTCTATTCAGCAAGCTTTCTCTGCTTTGTTCATCTGGGGCGGGATTTAGCAAATCGGCAACATACTTATTTTCCAGGCGATAGCACTTGCTTAGGTAACAAAGAGTGGCATATATAAATAAATTATCATGGCAAACTACACCGGAATCAACTTCGTTAATAATCTTTTTGGATAAATAATCCATTGAATCACTGTGATTGCTGAAAATATTTGAAAACAGGCAGGCGGCTGTATCCAGGTTATCCGCTTTTATTACTCCCTTATCAACAAGGTGTTGGATCGCGGGGAAATAAAAGTAGTCATAAGCCTTGTCATAGCCCCATGAATACGACGAATATTTTTCGGGCGTCAGAATTTTGACTATATTCGGCAGGTTATCCGGCCTTATAACATCATTGTTCGCAAATGCTGTTAATGCATAAAATGCCTGCTCGCGGCAGCGTAAATATATGCGGTCGTACTTATCGTCATTTCTATTCTCTATATTTTCAAAAAGCGTTCGGATGTGGCTGAAATTTTTCGGGGTTACGCGGTTACTTTTCAGCACCGCAATCAGAGTGGAAAATGCGTTTGACGTTTGAAGACGGCCAAGGAAGGCAGCGGCATCATCTATGGCGCCCCGGCCAAATATTTTTCGTGAAACAAGAAGCCCTGCGGCTTCTTTCATTAAAATATCGCCGGATGGCCGTGATTTTGCGCATATCTCTTCGACAATATCCCTGTCGCGGGCGGCGGCGATATAGTAATCCGGCTCGCGCTCAAGAAAAGCATTTGCTTTGGCGCTGCCATGCAGGGCAAGGTAGTCGGTAATATGGAGTAACACGCGCATGGCCTCTATGCGTTCTGTCTCGGGGCCGCGCAGCCGGCTTGCTTTCAGGAACGGTTTTATTTTATCGAAGCACTCGTCCGCGACAGCATCGCCATTTAGATCCATAACAGTGCGGATGACGGTAAAGATTTTAAAGGCAAGCTCAGGATACATTTGCTGGCGCGTGCGGGCAAGTCGGCCAATATCGTCATACAGTTTCATGACATCGGCTTGCGGCAGGATGCCCAGCACATCTTTAATGAGATACAATATTTCAGAAGATATTTCGTATTCTGTTTCCCTGTCTGTGATCAGTTTCAGAAGCCGGTCTCGAATAAGCGTATCTATGGAAATACTCTGCCTGTCCAGCATTCCCATTTCAACAAGAACATTCAACGTCCGGGCGGCGTGCAGGCGTTCGGAGTGCCAATTGAACGCCGGCGCATACATCCCGTCAACAAGCTCACCTGCGATTTCTTGCGAGTTGTATCTCACAGTATAAGAGCGAAAGGCGGAGTTTAATACTATGTTTGAGTTTTCAAAAGTCAGCACGCCCTTATCTTTTAAAACACCCAGCAGCCGCGCGCCGGCAAACTTGCAGTGACCACTAAATTTCGGCAACTGCAACTTTTCCATAATAGCGGGGATAAGCCCCTTACCCTCATATTTGGCGGACATAAGCAATTCGAAGTCCGGGACGGCACAGTTATTCTCAATAAGTATCCTCAGCGCATCCAGCGATTTCGCTCGTGCATAATCGTCGAAATTAGCGTAACGAGCGCCGGTGTACAGCTCGCGGAAGACATCTGCGGTAATTTGGAAATCATCGCCCAGCATCCCTGCTTTTTTCAGTTCTGCAAGTCGAATCGCCGAATTGTAACGCACTTCAGATTGCGGCGACCGCAAGCCTTTCAGCAGATGCTCGCTGCAACCGGCCATTGAAAATTCCTCGCGCGTTATAAGAGATTTTTGAGCAAGCGCTATAATGGCATCCGTTACAGAATCAGCAACATGGCTGTTCTTTAAATACCTGTTAAAAGTACTGACAAAATTAACCTTTTCCAATCGAGAACGGCTGAGGCCTCCGCTCCGGGCGTATTCAGTCAACAACTTCATATTATCGTTAATTTCATCTGCCGCTTCTGAAGATGGCCGAAACTCGTTGTAAGAAAACAGTGCCCCGAATTCCTCATCGCTGATAATTTTTTCGTCCAAATCAGCACCTTTAAGCCTGCAAATACTTAAATAACCCCTTGTGTATGCCGGTTGTCTCCACATGAAGTATTGAGTTTCCATCTTTTCTTTGAAATACTCCTCAAGGCCGGCCGCTTTTATTGTTTCAAGGCTTACCATGTCTCGTTCCATCAGATTAACCAGGGTTCGCATGCGGCTGAAGTGCCTGTCGCGATTCGTTTCGGCAAGCCAGCCGCGCACTATATGTTCGGGAATACAGAAGTTGCCGACAAGGCCGCGCGATTTCAGCTCATCAGCCATCTTGAAGAAGTACGCTTCGTCAGCAATAAATAGTTCCCTGGAAAATTTTTCCCACATCTTATTCTGTTTTTCTTCCGAAACCACGGGTTTATTCTCAAGCACACCCAGCCGCCACATGGTGTGCAAAAATATCGCATTGTCATGATCCTTAATGAACGGCTCCTGTTCATTGTTAAACTTTTTCTCAACTTCGCGCGCATAAGGTACAAGCTCGTTTATTACTTTTTCGCTGTTGTTTAACGCGTCCCGGGATACTTCTTTTAGTCTCTTTCCCGCCGCAAGCGCGGGGCGCGCAACGGCCCCGAACGCGGCGACGCCGGTTATCAGGCCGAAGATCGCGGTTATCGCCTGCGGCATGTGTTCAACAATACCGCCCGCGGCCTGCGCCGTCTGCGCCTGCTCCGGAATAACCGGCATTGCCATGCCGAGCATGTCATGGCCGGCAGCGCTGTGAATTACATCCCAGGCAGGAAAATCTGCAGCGGAAACTGCGGTAAAAATCAGTTTAACCAGAACAACCAGGGCGGCAAATGAACCTATGGCTGCCAAATTTCGAATCGCTCCCGTTAAAACCGGCATTGCCGCATCTTTAATTCCCTGTAATTTGCCGGCAAACAGAAATTCATCAAACAAGTCCGATTCGTACGCACCTTTAACCGGAGAATAAATTTCTTTGAATCTCGCTATGGACAGCTCGTCCGCCATCGGCTCAAAAAATTCAGCGCACATGCTGTTTAAATCTTCTGTTTTATAATCGCGATCCAGCACAATCGAGCTGTCGTAAGCGCGGCGTTCCCAATCGTTGCTTATTGATACGATATCTATATCAATTAAATAAATATCTCCGTTATAATCAACTCCGTAGTTTTTCATGGGATCCATATCACAATCCCAAAAGCCGCGACGCCACATCTCATGTTGTAAATCCACGAATTTGCGGCGCAAAAGCTCTATTTCGTCCTGTCTGCCATGGCTTCTTAATTCCATCAGCCTGTCGCCCAGCGTATATGGAAGCCGCCGCTGTAAATAACCCCATTCGATTTTCCGGCCGTTAACTTCCAGATCCCGCAGATCTATCATCTCCGGCACAAGGCCGCGCAAATGCCGGCGGGCATGCCTGAACGCAGGCAATATAGCGTGATCATAATCCATGCGGTGCTGTTTCCCATCGAATTCAAATATGAGCCTGGGAACTTTCAAAAGGCTGTCAACGCCTATTTCATATACATCCACCCTGCTGCCGCCATCGCCGAATTTAGCAACAACCCGTTCGCTGAGTAAAATCCGCAATCTTCCCTGCAACCTGGTGTTTACAAACCCCATTGTTGAAAGCACATCAGGACACAAAGAATCGGACGATCCGTCATACGCTATGCGCGCCGCAGCCTGCCGCAAGATCCGCTCTTTATCGTCTTGTGCAATGCCGGCATTATGAAGAGGCAGGTAAAAAACCAGACTCCCCATTATATTTTGCGCGTAAAGCGGCACGTTACGGCCCGAAGCCGGCAAAAATAATCTAAAACCGGTATCAAAAGCGTCATGCGGCACATCTTTGGGCAATTCACAAAAGAAAATATGGTCTGATCGGCGGGCATCGTTCAGACGGCTGATTTCATCATCAAGATCTTCGGTTTTTACAACGTGGTTAACAGGCATGATTTCAACATGCTTGTTTAATATGGTATTCCAAATACTGTGGAATGGCCAACGCGGAAAAAATTTTGCAATTATACTATCTCTCCGGGCGTGTGCAGCCGGCCTGCCATTGGATGCCAAATCCAGGCTGGCTATCAAATCCCGGATACAAGTAATAGAAATCAGAGACCTTAGAAGTTCACTGCGGCTTGCATGGCTTTCAATCGAGGCGCGGCGCATGGCGCGGGTGGCGGCTACTCTCTGGGCCAGGGCGGGCATTTTGTAGAGTTTGTCGAGCTCGGCGGAAAGAAGCTGCCTTAATTCCGCGTCCGTTTCTATTTCATATACCAGGCCGTCGCCGAGAACCAGGTTGTGCGCCACGGCAAAATTCATGATATTCATAAACACGGCAGTCATTCCCGGAATAAGCCCTGCAAGCGATACCAGGTTTTCCGCGGCAAGCTCTGTTGAGGATAACGTTTCCGCGATTTGGTCAAGCGCCTCACCGGCGGCAGGGGTAATCTGAAAATTTTCTTTCAACCGCGAAAAGGATGCCGCCATGCCTGCATTTTCTATTTTCTCAAAGCTGATTGTCCTTCCGTTTGATAATGTAATGCCTGCCCGCGAGCCGTCAAAACTGCTTGCAACAACGTTTTCAGCGCCCAGGACGGAACCAAGCGCTTTTAATATTTCATCGAAATTGGATTTGTTAAATTCGATGCGCGCTAATGCTTTGTTGGCGGCATTAAGTGCCGTTTCAAACAACTCCGGAGATGAAAGCTGGGCGGCAATGCCCAGCGCCAGCGACTTTGGGGCGCGCCTGTCCGTTGAGGGCTGGTTGCCGCCTTCCAGTACCTGTTTCTCGTATAAAATACGCGAGGCAAAAGCGTCTTCGCCGGCATTGGGAGTTATGACTGAGTATGGAATGCCGCGCTCCCTGAAGATTTTTTTAAGACCGGCCGTGTGGAACCCGCCCGTAATAAGAACCACCACGCGCGGCTCCACCCCGCTTCCAGGTGAAAGTTCGGCGATATTGCTGAGGAAGCACTGGTTTCTGTCAGCGTTAACCTTATAATACCGATCAAGCAGCTCAAAGTCCGCCGAGATATCCGAAAAACTGTTATGAAACGCATAGGCCGCCCACAGTTCCCTGAAACGCGCAAAGCGTTCCGTGAAATATTCGTAATCGTCGGCGGCAAGGCTGCCCTGCAGGTAGTCCCGGAAGTAATCGAAGAAATCGAGGATAAAAGAGACCTCAAGCTCGCTTGTGTCCTTCGACAGCCCCAGGCGCACCACCCCTGTAAGCCGTTTTTCCTCTTCGATTAATTTTATGGGATTTAAGCGTTCGTTTTTCTCGACATAGTCAAGGAATGAATAAAGGTCGGGATAGCTGGCCATCAGGGATTTGGGGAGGTTTGGGGCAAGGCGTGCCAGGCAGCCGTAAAGGGCATTCAGGTCGCTTAAGTTTTCGGTTTTTTCAAGCAGCTCATTGTATTGCCCGTATGTTATTACGGGTTTAATATCATTTACAAACCCTGAAACCTGGGCGCAAACCCGCTTGAATTCAATCTTTTTTGACGAATGCGACAGTTCAACGCAAGCCGCGATGTTGGGATAATCAGCGATGGAAGGCACGGCAAGCGCCGCATATTTCCGCGGATCCGAAGCAATGCGTTTTACGTATTCTAGAAGTATCCCGTAATACTCCTCATCCTTCAAGGCATTTCTTCTGCGGGCTGAAATAATATCGTTAAATTTCCGGTTTTCGGCCGAGCAGTAACGCGCCTGCAAAAACCGCGCATCCTTTTCGAACTCGCGCAGCTTCAACTCAAGCCGCTGCCTGCCAAGCAGCATGCTCTTTAAGCGCGCCAGGTTCTCGCGGTGCAGGCGTTCGTCCTCTATGCCATGCAAAAGGCGCGGCCTGGCGGATCTGATGGAACAATATTCGGCGCCGGTCAAACGGCCGGAATCCAAAAGATTCTCAATAATCCGTCCGCCGGCATCGCGCACGGATAAAACAGGCGGCATGTTCCTGATGGCGATAAGTTTGGATGTGTCAATAGGGCCGTGGCCGCCTTCAACATAAACCCTGTCAAGCCCATACTGCGAATCCAGCGCGGAGAGTATTCTGGCTATATTGCGCTGCACCCCGGCGTGGCAGTGCAGGTCCTGTATATTGATTACCGTTGGTTGGCCGTTTGCAGGGTCAGCCGGCGCCCAGGTTTCAGTAACCCGCCATCCGCCGGGACGCGCCAAATCATCCGTTTGCAGGGCAGTAACGGCATACAGCGTCTCGGCAAAGACCGACGAAACCAGAAAGCAGGTAAGAGTGATAATTGAAACTATTCTTCTCATAGGGCGATTTTTGTTTTAACCCGGAATTTGCAAAATCCGGGTTTAAGGCTATTGTAAAACCGTTTACAAGTCAGGCAAATGGCAAACTTATAACTTTAATGCTTCATAATTTTGAATGTTTATTAAATTATTTGTGAATTTATTGTGAAATAGTATGTCCCCTATTTCCACTCTGCCATGAGTTATTTTGCCATAGGTTCTTTCGATTAAGCGGCTCACTTTACGTTTATTCCGGATGGCGGGGCGGGCGGGGTTGCGTTGGTGTTGGCGGCGTAGCCGCCGAGTACGTGCAGGTATTCTTCGATGTTCGTGTAGCCGTCGTTGTCGGCGTCAGCCGCGGAATCGTCGAGTGTGGCGTTGAGGCCGCTATCTGTTTCCCAGTTGTCGGCCATACCGTCATTGTCGGTATCGGCGGGTACGGGCGGGTCAGCGAACACCGGCCAGCCTACGGGATAATCCGCCCAGTGCATGTCCGGTTTTGTGCCGCCGGTTCCGGCGTAATACTCACTGATAAATCTTGTGTCAAGGCTGTCGCGCACGGGTTTTGTCGCGCCGACGCTCAAGAGTATTGTGTCAACGTAAGTGGCACTCATCTCTGTGGTCGTAACAGGGATGCCGGGCATTTCAAACGGCGCCATGCTCCGCCACTGCGTCGGAAGCCACTCGAACGGCGACCAACCGCACACCACTTTCCAATGTTCGTCGGACTGACTGGTGCGCGCGCATCCGAGGTTGCCATACACATATAGCGCCTCGTAAGCGTTGGCGGCCTGCGCGTGGCACTTGTTGATCGGGTCGGTAGTATCGCAAAAAAATACTTCCGAACAGAGAGTGCCGCAAGGGTTCGATATCGGCCCCGGTTTTGTATAGTTGTGAACAAAATTTACAATCGAAGGTGTTTGATCGGCTATATAGTCCATGGACATATTTATGGAATTCTCCCAGCCATAAACCACGTTGTTTCGCACGTCCGCGATGCAATTTCCGCCTATTTCAGGCATGCGGTAACGGAAACTTCCCATAAAATTATGGTGGATGGATACGCTGACCGGCCGGCTCACCGAGTACTTTCCGAACGTCATTACGCCCAGGCCGTGTTCGTTTTCCGGCGCAGGATCGTCAAGGCCTTCCGCAACCAGGCACCACGACATGGTCACATCATACGTATCGCCGTACCATCCCCCGAACTGAACTGTTTCGTCGTTGCCCCATGCGAACGAGCAATGATCGAATATCACATTGTACGCGGAAACACCGTCTATTCCGCCGATATTCAACGAATCTCCCTCGGTGTCGCATTTGTCGGTATTGTTAAGATTTTCGGGGTCGCAGACGTCGGAACCGCTTCTTATGCGCAGGTGAGTTACTATCACGTCGTGCGTTCTGACACGCACCATGCCGCCGGACAATGCGATACCGCCCGGCGATGTCTGGCCGGCAATAGTCAGGTACGGGATGTTAATTTCAAGGGTAGATAAATGATGAATGAAACCGCTTACTCGAAACACCACTATTCTGTGCCCGGCCGATTCAAGACGCGCCGCAAAAGCGGACGTAGATTCCCATTGGTAATACCCGTTGGCATAATTGCGCGCCGGGGCTTCGACGGCGTTTCGGAGCGACCCTGGCCCGGCATCGTTCAAGTTTGTTACAAAGTAAATCGCCCCGCCCCGGCCGCCTGTGGTAGTCGCCCCCATCCCCTCGGCCCCCGGAAACGCCGGTAGCGCACAAACCGGCGGCACTGTGGCAAGGCACACAACAGTCAGCAAAAACCCAGCCATAAAATTATTGACCTTTTCCCTGTAATGGAACACTTTAGCGGGGCGCTTTCGGGCTAAAACATTGAAATATTTTTCCAATTCCAAATTAAACTCCGTCTACAAAATCCTGATTTAGCGTTACGGTATTCTTTCTCATGCTTTCCCTT
>Ga0208977_1001025_pt1 | contig 15595 bp, 17 predicted proteins | sample RifOxyA2_FD_184030 | JGI IMG/M metagenome (GOLD analysis project Ga0208977, IMG submission 184030) | Groundwater microbial communities from Rifle, Colorado - Rifle Oxygen_injection A2 (SPAdes) | ecosystem: Environmental > Aquatic > Deep subsurface > Groundwater | place: Rifle, Colorado, United...
TACCGGCAGGTTCGCCAGTCCAGACAACTCTCTACACCCCTGGCGCTCTGCCGTCTAACAAGTCGCTCGAGTCCGATGCCCGTCCGTCTCCGGCACGCATGCGCGCCTCCGTCAGCCGGCCATCGGACTCAGCTCCGGCGTTATATGAAAAAATAGAAATGACCAGGCCAAAAAAACGCAAGATTCGGAGTGAAAACTTGAATCTGTAATATAACCAGTAAAAAAAGGAGGAAAGCTATGGGCAAAAATCATGATGCTAAAAAAGATGTAAAAAAGAAGGCAGCAAAAACGCTAAAAGAGAAACGGCTTGATAAAAAAGCGAAAAAATAGACAAATAAAAGTATTTGAATGCTGATTTATAAAAGCATATAACAAATCAAATCACCTGCCGTGCCCCGCACGGCAGGTGATTTCCAGTGTTATGATAAAAAGAATTAATATAATTTTAATCTTCACCTTATTTATTTCTGCTCTCGTTTTAGCAAATGGTGGTATATCTTTGAACAACAAGGAGTCACTATCAAAGATAAAAATATATTATTCAAGGAATCCGAGTCGGATATACTATTCGAGAGCCAATGTTTTCTCAGCAAGGAACCACTAACTTTAAAAATCCCTTTTATGCTTCAAAAAGGACAAATAACGATTTCTATTGGAAAAATTGATTTTGTAATAACACCTACAAGGGCAATTATTTACGAAAATGATACAGAAATGAAAAGCAAAGATATTTCAGGAATCAAAGGAATAAGTCTAAATACAGGATATGGACTTGATAATGTTCCTGAAACAAATGTATATATAGTATCTGACGGTTATGCGGATGGACTTCGGGTAAAATTAGCGTTCCCGTCTTATATAACAATAAGAGTCTCAAGAGGTAGTATCGGTATTTTTGAGAAGTTTATGTGGGGAAGAGGATATTTATAGAAAAATGAATCATAACAAATCACTACACCCGATTTTGTCTGCCGGCAAAACGGGTGAGTTCGGGTGTTAGCTTCAAATCGAAGGTATGAAGAATAAGAAGATGAATTGGAATCGCATCAAATTAAACATGAAAAATGTCTATCAACTCACAATTACGATTGGTTGCTTATTTTGCTTTTCTGGATGTGCCTTGCATGATGGGATTACAAACTATTTTAATTCAACAGATCATTACTTAAACTTCAAGCAAGATCAGAGAGTTATGTATGAACCAGGAGCAGAAGAATTTGCTGCAACCGCAGCATCTGAACTTCCTTTAGCTATCAAGAAAGTCGAATCTCGGCAATATTCCACATTTTCTGATAAGATCATGATCTATGTGACGAAAACTCCAGAAAGTTTTAAAAAAATGACAGGTCGTGGTGTTTCTGCAATGATGTATAGAAAAAGCATTTTTCTATCTCCAAAGCTTTTAGAAAAACCGGATACCATTAAACTTTATATTGCCCATGAGTTATCTCACCTGCATTTACATCAACATCTCGGAGATTACGCTTATTTGGGTATTCCATCATGGTTTCTTGAAGGTTTGGCAGCTTTTGTCAGTGATGGTGGTGGTGCCGAAAACGTTACTGACGATGAAGTCATGGAATCTATTCGATCTGGGAATCATTTTATACCGTTTGAGAATTCAGGCTTAAGAGATTTGTTTCGTCCAAGATATGCCAGTTATTTTAAAATCAGGCATAAATTTAAACATCATCTGTTTTATCGCCAATGTATGCTGTTTGTAAGTTTTTTAGAGAATGAACACCCAGCACAGTTTAAAAAGTTTATAATTGATTTGAAAAATGGGATAGATTTTTCTGATTCATTCCGCATATCATTTGAAGCAGATGCAATGACAAAATGGAATGAATTCAAAACTAAAATAATCGAAAGCTAACAAGACTAATTCAGCCGACGCAAAAAAGCCGCGCGGCTGATTAGCAGCGTTGGATACAAAACGTATATGCGCAAAAGTGTAATATTACAATGTTAACTCCGTCCCCTAATTCCGGTACAGTATGATAAATTTGAAATTGAACAATGAGGGAATTCAGTTAAAGGCGTATACGTTGTATCAATGGAATTTTGATAAGAGTGGTTTGTTCTGGGCTATGGCAAGAGCTATCTATTATCTTAATCTTAATTTTATTATACATGATGAAATGCAGGTAATCAGTGAATTTGAAAATATTGACACAATGGACAAACTGCACTTAAAGATGAAAAATTCATTTATTGAAAACGATGCATATTCCGGAGCGAGCCAGCAAAGCCCGGAAGAACAAGAGAAAAATAACAAGATAAAAGAAAAATCAGATTATCTTTCAGAGAAATACAAAGACACGCCTTTGCAGAATTTGCACTGGTTTGTTGCTGAAAGGGATATTTTATGGGAAACAATAAAAAAATTGCCTTTATACCCGCCCGCGGTCGAAAGTTTGTCTGTGGAATCTGTAAAAGCGGAAAAAGATTTAATCTTTAAGTTTATGCTTAAGAGAGTTTCGCTGATTAATATTTTGATATATGCAAAGGATACCGACATGCGGCAGGTTGATCATTTATATGGTTTTAGCCCCCAGAATGTCCCGCGTGAAGCAATAGACTTTCCCCTGTTTAAAGCGTCCATGGAAAAAGGTAGTTATGAAATACCATGGAGCACAAAAAATCTCGTTGAAGGGCAATATTTGTGCGCGATCGCAGCATTATCATCTTACCAGTTTGACACAACGGAGACAATAATTTTTAGCAGTTTTATCAAATCTATGGATGAATTCAAAAATTTAGTTTGGAAAGCAACTGGCAGGACATATGAAGAGTGGAATAGTTATACAAGCCAGGGCAACAATATGCCTGATACGATTTTTGAAATAATCTCCGGTTTAAATAAAGTTAATTCCCTTAAAAATGTTTATACTACTCCGGATAAAATTGATATCATCGACAAAATTTCATGTATATTTATCCACCGTTATTTTAAAACTAATTTTGACAGGATATTCTGGAATTCTATAAATACATCCAAAGATGCATGGGTACGGGAATTAAGAGAAAAGTATAACACTTTAATGGTTTCTGATTATCCCGGCGCCATAAAACTTGCGGAGGATTCTATTGCATGGATTTTGGGCAAGTATCAGGAATATGCAGGTTCAATAAGAGCTAAAATCAACGAATTACACTTCGATATGCTTACCCCTGTTTTAAAGATAAAAGGAAATGAATTTGCAGAGTTTACAGATGAATTAAAAGATGAACTGCTAAACAGTAAAAAATTACCTTCATATGCTCCTGACGGTAATCCCTGGGATATTGTAGTTATAGGCGGCGGCCCTATAGGGTTAACGGCTGCAAAATGCGCGGTTAACAGAGGCATGAAGGTGATACTGCTTGAAAAGGAATCTAAATGCGGGCCTGCACCAAGGGCTGAAACAATTACAGAATCAGGGCTGGCTAACACTGTGCGCGATATTTGGGGAAGCGAATTTATAGACGATTTCATGAATTCTGCAAGGTTGAACCAAGTCAACAAGATGCGCATTTATGCGCCGTTTGGCCTTAACTCATCAGAAGTGCCTGTGTGCGAAAACCCTCATATTTTCCTGTGGGAACCATTTGTAAATAAAATGGTAAGCATCCTCAAAGAAAAAGCTGTTATAAAAATAGGGGTTGAGGTTATAGATTTAATTATGGCGGTGGACAGGCATATTGTTAAAGGTGTAAAGACGAATAAGGGAGAAGTTTATTCTAAAATGGTTATTGACTGTTCCGGGCATAACAGCAAGTTTGTTTCCATGTATGCAGGAGTTGACCATAAGAAAGCAAACTACTATATGATAAAAGCCAGGATTTCGAATTATTGCCCTTCGTATAAATATTTTCAGTCGTTCTTTATTACTGCAGGAGCGCTTGACATGAAGACAGGTTCGCCTCCTGTTATAGCGTATATTTTCCCTACTAACGATAATCCCGGCCATGACGCTGAGGTCGGATGCGTTGTTTTTGAGGATTATAGCTTGGTTGGCGCCGTGCCGGATTGGGGGCCAAAAATTACAAAAGAATATGCTGACATGTTGTGGGGCAAGATAAAGAATTATTACCCGTTTAATACGCAGATAGCTGGCGCAGTCGAGACTTTTCATGAGGTTACAGAAACAACATGCCGCGAATTTTTAAGAAATCCCCTCGGAAAAGATTGCGGTTATCTTGCCCTGGGCGAAGCTTCAGGTTTTATGCTTCCTTCAAATGTTTGCGCTCTTATAACAGGCATGATTTCCGCTCAATGGTGGATAGAAGAGATACAACATTTTAAGCAGGATGAAAAAGAGATATTCTGGTCTGACGATATCGTCAGGCACAGCAATGAGCGATTCCAAACTTCAGAAGTTTTTCTGCGTGTAGAAAAAGAATATAAGAATACCCTGAATAACAAGATTCTCATCTGGGGTGTATTGATAAACCCGATAGCAATATCAAATATTCTTGTCTGGAGCCTTATTACCATAGGGTTTTTTAAGAAAGCTATAACTACAATCCCGCTTGGAAGCAAGAGTAAAAGTGTTGATACGGACAATAGCGCGATTGAAGGCTTGTTAAAATCTGCAGAACTCGACAAAAATACCGGCAATTCCAGGTTTTATGCTGACAAAATGTATAATATAGGCAAGCTTTACTATATGTCGAATAATTTGCCTGCAGCTGTTGATGCATTAAATAAATCGTACAGGCAGTACCAGTCAATAGGCGATTTAAAGATGACAAAAGCAGTAGATGATGATATTCGTTTTTTAAAAGATATGTAAAAATAGATCCTGACTGAGAAATTGGGGTCGGGCCTAAACTATTGACAAAAATGGTGAAATGAGGAACGGAGTTAAGATAGAGTCTGTTGCCGAAGTCTGTTTTCGCCCTTTTTCGTCATTGCCCGATTCGATCGGGCAATCCAGTGTCGTCGGTAAAATTTTCTGGATACTCCGGTCAAGAGACTGTGTCATAATTACATTTTGCGTCAAAAATTCTTCGTGCCGTCATTCCGGCGAAAGCCGGAATCCAGATCTTCCGTCGAGACTGGATACCGGATTAAGGCATTCCGGTATGACGGACGGAGCAAAAGACAATTACGACACAGTCTGCAAACCGGAGTATGACAGCAAAAATGAGTTCGGCAACAGACTCTTTGTCAACTTAAGGCAATAGAACCGTCTAACAAATCATTCCAGCTGACCGTACTCCGCGCGACAGCTAAATTCGCATGATAGACGTAAAAATTTAAATGAGACAAATAATCATAATTTTACTTATTGCCCTCTTTGTTCCGCCAGGACATTGGAAAGAAAATAATTCTCCAAAAGGTGATAATAAAGAAATGAATACTACTCAAAGTAATAATTTAGACAAAAAAATCGTTGAATCCTGGGGACAGCAAAAAAATATTTTTATTAAAAACAATTTTGAAATAATTGATTGGGAAAAAGCAAAACAAATATTGTTGAAAGAAAAAATTCGTGGAGGCAAACAGTATCATACTGGCTGGTTGAGTATTTATACCAAAAATGATAGAAAATATCTTGTAAAACAGCCAAAAATGGATGCTCTTCAGGAATTTATGATGAAAGAAAGATTAAAAATAGAAGGGTTTGGGACAGAATAATAAGTTGAAAAATATAATGGAAAAAATTGTATACATCATGCCTTTGTTAATTACAATACTATCCTTTCATTTATTTGGATGCACTCATGAATTTCGCAATGCTTCACACACAAATATTATAAAGGAGCAAAAAATGGAAGATAATAATATCTATACATTGGGACTTGGAGATATGATTGATATTAAAATTTTGGAAGATACAATTCTAAATAGCGATTTAATTTTGGAAGGCAATCTTAACTGGCATTCTCTACGTGACGACTATGTGGGGACGATTGAAATAAAGAATATATTAAAAGGAAAATGCGAAAGTAAAAAAATAGCTTATAAAGCAGATCCGGGGCTAAATATTGCTAATTACAGTGTTATGCCACTTGTTGGAATATGGTTTCTAAATGAAACAGGTGGTGATTTTCGATTAAATACCATATGTCCAGGAATTAAAATGGAAGAAAAAGACAGAGTAATGAAGCTTATTAAAAATGACAAATTCTAACAAATCACTACAGCCAGTCAGCTGGAATCTTCTAACAAACCAATGCAACCGACGTGGCATTGTATCTTCATGCAATAAAATGAAGCACGAGTTATGCATAGTGAGAAACAACGTCCCCCAAAATTAATCATGTATTCACAAAAAATATTTCCAAAAATAGAACCATCTAACAAAAGCACTACAGCGGACGGTGCTTCGCACCGCCGCTGGGCTTTAGCGTTATATGAATATTAAATCATTATTGAGACTTACAAAATCTAAAATAATTACAACAATAACAATATTTATCTTGAGCATTCTTGTCAATTATTGGGCAGCATTGTCATTTGTGAACTTTAGTTATCTGTTCATACTTCTACTCCCTTTAAAAATACTACTTTCTCCTTCCGTGCTGCTTCTAAACTTTACCAAAACGGATTGGGCGTTAGCTGTAATCTACTTTTTGAATTTACCGTATCAGTATTTCTTCGTCTCAGTATTTTTTTATCTCGCGCAAAACATAAGAAAGCATAGGAATTAGTGTCCATCCTTACCAATCATTACTTAAAATCTATTTAATAGAAAAATCGAAGCTGAGCTTTAGCGTTAGGAGAAAAAAATTGCTTGTGCGCTTAAAAACAAACATAGAAACAATTAAACATATTGACATTCAGATGTTGTGATGTTATAATGTTTCATGGAGGTGATTTACATGAAAGATCACATAAAAAGAACAACGATATATATAGATGAACAATTACACCACGCTTTGCATATTAAGGCTATTGAAACAAAGCATTCTGTTTCCGACTTAATCACTGAATCCGTTAAATATTCACTTGCCGAAGATGCGGCAGATTACGAAGCCTTTGAACAACGGATGCATGAACCGGCGGTTAGTTTTGCGAGTGTTCTTAAGAAATTGAAAAAAAATGGGAAAATATAGCATACTGGTGAAGAAATCAGCGGTGAAAGAACTTGAAAAAGTTCCCCAGCCTGATCTTAGGAGAATTGCAGGCAAGATACAGAACCTGGCCATAGACCCAAGGCCTGTCGGATCGCAAAAACTTTCGAGTTTTGAATTATATCGCATAAGGCAAGGCGATTATAGAATTATTTATAGCATTGACGATACAGAAATTTTAATTGAAATCATAAAAATCGGACATAGAAGAGATATATATAAATTCTAACAATTCAATCCAGCTGCCCCATACGATAGAATGAAGCACGAGTTATGCATAGTAGAAACAACGTTGTCCCCCCAAATTATAACAGCGATGGTGATGGAAAAAGGAATTCATGGTATGGGTGAGCGAGAAAACAAGATAATACTAATTGCATCTCTAAGCCGTATGCCTTTTGGACTTGAAATGGCACGGGCAGTTGCGCATAAATTGAAAAATCCAACTTCCGAAGCGGCAAAGAAAATAAGATCCAGACACGGGATGTACGGTGTGTTTTATGAGCATAAAGAATATTGCGGCCATGGTTTGTGGTTTAATGAAGGTTTTTTTGAATTGTGCGAAAAGGATGACGGTTCACTTAATGTGCTACAAAGATGGGATAGCGAAGAGAGCTTTGTGCAATTTCTCGCACGCCAATCTGACTATACTTGCAGCGGGGCAGATCCAAATGAAAAAGTATTTTTTACTTCGTCTACATTTTTACTTAATAACCAACGATTGACAAGAGCAAGGTTCGAAAAATTTTTAATATATTATTAAAAAAGTATAACAAGAAGCATGAGTTATGCATAGTGAGAAACAACGTCCCCAAAGTTTAAAGGCGGTCGGGGTAGTCGGAGAAAATGCCGTCTATCTGTAATGAGATTAGGCGCTGGATGTCGGCGGGGGCGTTGACTGTCCAGGCGAAGACTGCCAGGTGGCGGGCTTTGGCTTCTGCAAGGGATTGTTTTGTTATGGTGGCGTGTTTCTGGTGAATTGAATAGAGCGGGGCGCCGCACGAATTAATGTCGGCTTCAGACGGGGGGGTTAGGGTAACAAGCCCGATTTTTACCTGCGGCACCAGGCGTGAAAACTCGCGCAGGTTTTCGGGATTAAGCGATGAGACAAGAATTTCGTCGTCGCTCCATCCCGAAACCTGCTTGTATTTTTTTATGAGCGCGGCGGCGGGGGCTGCGGTATGCGCGCCTTTAAGCTCGATGTTTATTCCCGCCCTTCTCGCCACAAGATCGAAAACTTCCGAAAGCAACGGTATTCTTTCGCCGCGGCCTGCGTCAAGGCGGGCGAGTTCTGCGAACGTTTTTTCCGCGACGACGCCGGAACCATTTGTAGTGCGCTCAAGCGTTTCGTCGTGAATTACCACAAGCTCGCCGCTGCGGCAGACGTGGACGTCAAGCTCCACCATGTCAACACCAAGCTCAAGCGCCCTGGCAAAAGACGCAAGTGTATTCTCGGGCGCGTAGCCGCACGCCCCGCGATGGCCGATGCGCAGTGTTTTTTTATTCAATATTTATTTCTTCGCTTTCCCCTGGCTTGCGACTTCCTCCATCGCTTTTTTGACCTGCTCCGGGTCGCCGATGTAGTAATTTTTCAAGGGTTTTAAATTGTCGTCAAGCTCGTAAACAAGCGGTATGCCGGTCGGGATATTAAGTTTTACTATGGCCTCGTCGGAAACATTGTCGAGGTATTTTACAAGCGCCCTGAGGCTGTTGCCGTGCGCCGCTATAATAACTTTTTTGCCGGACATTATTGCCGGAGCAATCGTATCGTGCCAATAAGGAAGGAAACGCGCAACCGTATCCTTGAGGCATTCCGTCAGCGGGAGTTCATCCTTAGACAGGGCACTGTAGCGGGGGTCGCTGCCCGGGTAGCGCGTGTCGGAAAGTTCAAGCACGGGGGGCGGTATGTCGTAGCTGCGACGCCATACAAGAACCTGGTCTTCGCCGAATTTCGCGGCGGTTTCCGCTTTGTTCAACCCTTGGAGGGCGCCGTAATGGCGCTCGTTTAACCGCCAGGAATTATGTATGGGTATCCACATCAAATCCATTTCGTCAAGCGCGGTCCACAAGGTTCTTATAGCGCGCTTCAATACCGAGGTGAATGCCACGTCGAAAACAAATCCCTCTTTTTTAAGGTAATGCCCCGCCGAACGCGCCTCTTTCAGGCCGCGCTCCGATAAGTCCACGTCCGTCCATCCGGTAAACCGGTTTTCCTTGTTCCATACGCTTTCGCCATGACGCAACAATACCAATTTGTGCATGATTGTCATCCTTTCTTTTATTTGTTGAACTTGCGTTGTAGTCGTCATTGCGAGCCCAAAGGGCGCGGCAATCTCGCTTTTCATCGGAAGAAACGTCGAGATTGCTTCGCTCTCGCTCGCAATGACCTCAGAACGCTAAAGAGACACGGTTGAACTTGCTAAACATTGGGTGACTGCTAAAACTTCCCCTCACCCTGCCCTCTCCCCGGTGGGGAGAGGGTTAAAAAATCTTTTAAATAAGCGAGAGCTTTCAGGGATTCGTAGCGGTCGGGGGATATAGAATCGCATAGGGTCAGGCCTTTTTCGGCTACGGCAAGCGCGGCCTCGCGGTCTTTTAAGCGATCGGCCAGAAGACGGGCGAGGAAAAGGTAATTCATGGGTTCGTCGGGTGATGCCATTATGGCTTTTTCGTAGTAACGGCGCGCGTCCTCGTTACGGCCGCCTAGAATGTAGGGAAGATTCTGGCTTATTGCGCCGAGAACGCGGTATGCTCCGCCGTAAGCGTAAGCGGGATCAATAGACGTTGAATCGTTGAGATGGCTTACTATCGCCGGAAGCGTGAACAACATTTTAAACGGGCCCACAACCTGGCCGTAAAGCGCCATATTGACGGCTGTCCAGAAATGGCCGGGCGCGCTTGAGGAACTTATCTTCAGGCACGCCATGCCGGCATCGCGCCCCTCGGCAAACAGCTTTTTCTTTTGATCGTTATTGTCTGCAAGCTCGAAACCGACAAAATAACAGGCCATGGAAAGCCGCCAGCAGGCTTCCGGGTCTGCCGGATTTTCGGCGTAGGCCACACGGTAAAGCGCAAGCGCCTGGTTTGCGCGCGCAACGTCGCCTCGCTCCATGAAAGCCGCGTCCGCAGCCGCAAAACGGTTATCATTTTCAGCGGCAATAACTGCCGGAGCGGACAGGCACAATGCGACAGATAATGCGACAAGTGCTATAAGTTTCAAACGGAAATCCTCATATTTACCATCGGCCTACGGGGTTGAGGTCGTCATTGCGAGCCCAAAGGGCGCGGCAATCTCGCTTTTCATCGGAAGAAACGTCGAGATTGCTTCGCTGCGCTCGCAATGACCTCAGCCCCCTCATCCGTGCCTTCTCCCCGACGGGGAGAAGGACTTACTCGAAAACTTTCAGGACGTGTTCCAGGGATTTCATTTCCAGGATGGAATGGGCAAGCGTTTCCAGTTCCTTAATGGTATGCGCGCTTATCGCCGCGCCTATCTTTTCGACGTTATGGACGTTTATGCTCAAGTTGCGAAAACCAAGTCCCGCCAGCACCTTTGCCATTTCCGGGTCGCTGGCAAGCTCGCCGCACACCACTATTTCCTTGTCCATGCCCGCGGAATTATGCGCGATCTCGCTTAAAACCTTTATTATCGCCGGCTGGAAGGGGTTTGAGAGTTCGGCAAGCCGCTCGTTATTGCGGTCAACGCCCATAACGTATTGAATGAGATCGTTGGTGCCGATGCTAAGGAAATCGGCCTCGCCGGCTAGATAATGCAGAAGGTAAACCGCCGAGGGAACCTCTATCATGCAACCGACTTTAAGCCCCGCGGGATCCGCGCCGCCGCTTTTTTTGAGACGGGAAAGCGTATCAAATATTATTTTACGGGTTTCCGTGAATTCCTTTACCGTAGATACCATTGGTATTAATATATTTAGCGGGCGCGTTCCTTTGGCTGTCAGCAAGGCCTCAATCTGGCGGTTGATAAGCCCGGGATAAACGTCGTATATGCGCGCGCCCCTCAGGCCAAGCTCGGGATTCCTCTGATGCGGCAGCGGAAGGAACGAAACAATTTTGTCCCCGCCGATATCAAGCAACCTGAACGTTACCGTTCCGGCGGCGCCATATATGATATCCCTGTATACTTTTACCTGTTCCTCTACGGAAGGCTCCTCCTCGCGATCCATGAAAAGAAATTCCGTCCGGAACAGGCCGATGTCGTTAATAAGGTGGGCTTTTGCATGTTCTATATCGTGAAGGCTGCCGGCATTGGCAAGAAAATTTATTGTTACGCCGTCTTTTGTACGCGCAAAAGGGCGCATAAAGCGTTCGGCGCCCGCGCGCAACTTCTTCTGTTTTACCTCGTACTCCGCCACAAGCTCCGCGCCGGGGTTTAAGTAAACCCGCCCGGCGAACCCGTCAACTATAACACTGGCGCCGCAGCCCAGCGAAGTTATAAGATTATCAATATTTATCACCACGGGAATTCCCATCGCTTTGGCCAGGATAGCCGCATGCGATATGGGCGACCCCCGTTCCGCTATAATGGCTGTCACCTGCTTTGAGTAGAGATTCGCCACCAGCGAGGGCGTAAGATCCTCGGCGGCCACGATCGCGGGCGTGCCGTGACAGGCCGAGCACATAAAACCTTCGTGCTTCATTCCCAGGTTGCGCACAATGCGGCGGCTTATATCGTTTACATCCTGTATGCGGTCGCGGAAATAATGGTTGGGCAATACCCTGAATTTTTCCTCATAGACCTTAAGCGTTGAAACAAGGGCGGATTCGGCATTGACAAGATCGTCGGATATGCGGCGCAGGATCTCCCCGATAAAAGCGACGTCCTCGAGAATCATTATGTGCGCGTTAAACACCTGCGCTTCCACGGAACTTAATGCGCGCAACACGCGCTGGTAAATATCGGACAGTTCGCCCTTTGTGGCCGCAAGCGCGTTATTAAACCTCTCTATTTCCGCCGCTACGTCGCTTACGGAGATTGTATATTTTGCCGCGGCCTCAAGGACGTCTTCCCTGTAAAGACAAACCTTCCCCATCCCAATCCCGTCCGAGATAGCCGTACCCTGCAATCCAATATTTTCCGCCATAAAAACACCTCAATAAATAAACGCCGCTAACATTCACTGTTTACTGATAACTGTTAACTGCTCACTGTAAGGATTATGATACTAAAATGGAGCGGCGGGGGCAAGTGGGTTAGAGGTGGCCGGAGCGGATTATGGATATGATGAGCCAGATACCAAGCGCAAACGCGGCGATATAACCGGCCAGCCCCAGAAGGGGCAAGCCGAAATATGTCGGGCCGCGGTTTGCATGAACGATCACGGAGGAGCTGACGACAAGGCCGGCTATTATAAGGCTGAACGAAAGCCGGTTGCTTGCGCGGTCAATCTCGCCGGTAAGATTCTCGAGCCCCATGTGCTCGAACTCGATTTTGAGTGTTCCCTGCTTTATTTTATGCAGTATCTCGCCGAGTTCACGCGGCAGCATTCCCGCAAACCGCAACAACGACGTTGCAAGCCTTCGGCCTCCGGCAATCATGGCTTCGGCGGAATAGCGTTCTTTGCGGACTTGTTCGATGAAGGGCGTTGCGCGGGCGGTCATGCTGAAATCAGGATCCATCTTTCTTCCCACTTCCTCGGCCGTGATAAGCGCCTTGGACAAAAGCAATAAATCCGACGGGAATATAAGCGAATGTCGGGCGGCCAGGTTAAAAAGGCCGGACAACGCAAGCCCCGGGTTTATTTCCTTTAACGGCAAACCGTGGTAGCGCTCGACAAAATCCTCAAGGTCGTAGTCAAATAGCGAATTGTTCACAGCCTCCCTGGCCGTAGCCAGCGAAAGAAAAGACTCCCTCAGTTCGTGGATGTTTTTGCGCACAATAAAAATTAGCATGTCGGCAAGCCTGGCGCGCATTTCGCGCGTAAGCCGCCCCACCATGCCGAAATCAATAAACGCTATGCGGTTTCCCGAAAGGACAAGCATGTTGCCCGGGTGCGGGTCCGCATGAAAAAACCCATTTAGAAAAATCTGGCGAAGAATCGCGCCCGAACCGTTGTAAGCTATCTTTCGCCGGTCAAGCCCGGCTTTTTCAATCGCGGCAATGTCTGAGATTTTAATGCCGGAGATAAGCTCCATGGTAACTACGCGCTTGCCGGAAAACGCGCGGTAAACGCGGGGTATTACGACGGTTTCATCGCCGGAAAACTGCCGGCTGAATTTTTCCATTGCATCGGCCTCGTTGGCAAAATCTATCTCGCGGGCGATGGCGGACTCGAATTCCGCAACGAGGCCTGCGGGGTCGAACGGCAACGGCCGCGGGAAATAGCGCCTGGACAGCCGCGCAAGGCGCGAAAGAATATCGAGGTCATCCCTTATTATGCGCTCTATCCCGGGACGCTGCACTTTTACCATCACCCGCTCTCCGGAAAACAGTTCGGCGCGATGAACCTGCGAAAGCGATGCGCAGGCCGCCGGCTCCGGCGTAAACGAACGAAACAGCTCCTCGACCGCCCGTCCCAGGCCGCGGGAGATCTCCTCGCGCACGATGGCGTAATCAAAGGCCGGCACCTGGTCCTGCAATTTTTCAAGTTCCGTTATGACATCGTACGGCAGTATGTCCGGGCGCATACTCAGCATCTGCCCGAATTTAATGAACGTAGGCCCAAGCTCTTCAAGCATAAGGCGCAGGCGCACCGCGTCCGACATGGCCTTTAGCTCGCTTTTTTCCGCAGCCCGGCGCATGAAACGCCGCTCCAGATCCAGGCGTGCGGCAAACCTGCCGAACCCGTAGACGGCAAGCGCCTGTAAAATCTGGCGCAGGCGGAACACGTCCTCGATATTCTGCCGAAGGCTCATCTAAATAATCACGCGTTCAATTTTGCTTTCAGGCGCGCGAGTTCGGATTTTATGTCGTAAATCTCGGACTCGGTGGGCTTTGATTTTCTAAGCAGCTCTATTTCACCTTCCAACTGGTCAATGTCGGTTTTGAAAACCACGTTCATCTCCGACAACGTTTCACGGACGGCGGTTCGTATCTCGTCGCGAAGCTCGCGCCTGTTCTGCTCGCCGCGGCTTACAAGTTCCTGCACCATTTTTTTTGCCTCCTCCTGGCGCAGCTCCCCTTTTTTTATCAGTTCGTTAACCATCTTTTCCGCCTTCTCCTTCGTCATAATCACTGCCCCAAGCCCAAGGTTAAACGCTTTGTCCAATAATTCGATCATAATCCACACCCTCCTTTTTTTCTTGCGGCACGAACGCGTTGTCGAGGTACACGCCCAGGCGCCGGCCGGCACTTTCACCACCCTCGTAAAACATCGTAACCACCGGAATTGAATAATCCTTCTGCAACTTATGAAAAATCGCCGAGGTTATCACGCCGTGCATGCAGCCGAAAGGCGCAACGTTGACGACAAGCCGCGCCCCCTGGCCTGCGAACAACGCCGCCCGGCCAAGCGTAAGAATCGTCTCGCCGCTGAAATCCACCGGCACGTACCGCCCGCCCGCGGCGATAACGGCGGAGATCTCCGGCTCCCTGCGGGCTGCGACAATTTTGCCCGCAAGGTTATACCACATCCGTTCATCCCTGTGCAGATAACGATTGCCAAGCCCGGCATTCAGTTGCGCAATCCATCTTTTAAGCGGGCCCCTGCGCGCGGATTCGCGTTTCTGCATCCATGCGCTGTACAAAACCCATTCGGCGACGGGGCTTACCCAGGCCTCGGCGCCCCGTTTCTCTATCTCATCTACCAGGCGCTCGTTGCTATAGGGGTTGCTGCGCACGAATATTTCACCCACCACGCCTACCAGCGGCTTTGTATTGAGCGGGCTGTGGCCGATGTTGGAAAACCACCCGATCGCCTCGCTGAAGGCGGCGGTAACGGCCTCGCCTCGCTCAAAACCGTGCACCATGCGTTCAACCGCCTTGCGGTACGTGTATTCCGTCGCGCCCGCCTGCAGCTCGTAAGGTTTCAGACGGCAGCGCGCCTTGAAAAGTATGTCCGATACCACCACGGCCCGCCACATGCAGTTTCGCAAGGCCATGCTTAAACCGGCGTAAGTATTCTGCGACGAGGGAGAAAGCACGCCGGTTTCCGTGTAGCCCAGGCGGTCGAGTATAAGCCTGTGCATAAGGGCGTATTGGCCGAACCTGCAGGGGCCGTCGCTGGTAGGCATAAAAAGCACCTGGTCTTTTGCACGGCGGCTGCACCCGCGCAACATTGAAACGAAGCTGCCGATAGTCAGCGCCATCGGCAGGCATTCGTTGCCGGCGGCCAGCGAACGGCCAAGCGCACAGGTTTGTTCATTTTCGTCCGGCAACGGCCTTGCGTCATAACCGAATCGCCGGAAGGCCGCCGCCACAAGATGCGCGCCGGCCGGCTGCATTGGGGGTATCCACAAAGTTTTGTTTGCCAGAGAGCGGCTGATTTTTCCGCTTTGCGGTTGCGGCGCGGGCGAGCCCTTATCGTGCCGGATAACGTCGAGGTATGCCTCTATGCGCGTCATGTAACCCGCG
>Ga0208977_1001026_pt1 | contig 15585 bp, 15 predicted proteins | sample RifOxyA2_FD_184030 | JGI IMG/M metagenome (GOLD analysis project Ga0208977, IMG submission 184030) | Groundwater microbial communities from Rifle, Colorado - Rifle Oxygen_injection A2 (SPAdes) | ecosystem: Environmental > Aquatic > Deep subsurface > Groundwater | place: Rifle, Colorado, United...
ATGCGCGCTGGGTAAGACGCGCATTAATTTCGTGTTCGGCACAGGTAACCCGGCGGCGCGGCTGATGTTTGTGGGCGAAGGCCCGGGTTATGACGAGGACCGCCAGGGCGAGCCGTTCGTAGGCAGGGCAGGCCAGTTATTGACTAAAATCATAGAATCAATCGGCATGAAGCGCAGCGATGTATACATAGCGAATACGGTAAAATGCCACCCCATGATAGACCCGCTTAACCCCGATAAACGCGGCAACGACCGCCCGCCCGCACCCGAAGAGATAGCGCAATGCCTGCCGTACCTTGAAAAACAGATAGCCATAATAAAGCCTAAGTGTATATGCTGCCTGGGAACGTGGGCAAGCCGCACGCTGCTTGCCACGGAAACTCCCATAGGAAAGCTCCGTGGGCGTTTTTATGATTATCATGGAATCTCCCTGTTACCCACCTACCATCCCGCCGCGCTGCTTCGCAACCCCGCCCTGAAAAAAGACGTCTGGCAGGACATGAAAATGCTCAAAGCCGCCTTAGAAGGTAAATAGATTCTTAACATAATGGAAACGACAAAAAATCTTATTTTCGCGGAAGTGGTTTTAGCGCTCCCCATGGAACGCTCATTCCATTATGCCATACCGGAACACCTGGCTTCATCCCTGAAAGCCGGTATGCGCGTAAAAGCGCCTTTCGGCTCGAAGATAGCGACAGGCTACGTTGTCGGGTTGTCAGCCGAATCGCCCGTGGCGAATCTTAAAAATATTATCGAGATACTCGACGCGCAGCCGATTATTTCAGAAGAGCTTTTTTCGCTGGCACGCTGGATAAGCGCGCAATACGCCTGCTCCCTGGGCGAGGCGCTTTCCGCCATAGTGCCGTCGAATCTTCGCCGTCCGAAGCGCGAGTTAAAAGACATCGCCCCCGCGGCGCACGTGCCGCATATCGTTCCGCGTCCGCACCTGCTTACGGATGCGCAAGGTGCCGTTACCGCGCCTGTCCTGGAATCCATCGCCGCGCACAGCCATAAAGTGTTCCTGCTTCACGGGGTTACAAGTTCCGGTAAAACCGAAGTATATTTAAGGTGCATAGAGGCAAATCTCAAACTGGGGCGCAGCGCAATATTCCTTTTACCCGAGATCTCGCTTACGCCCCAGTTTATCTCAATCGTGCAGAAACGGTTTCCCGGTGTCGTCGGCGTGTGGCACAGCCAGCTTACCGCGACGCAGCGCTACCGCACCTGGGAAGAGGCGCGGCAGGGACGTATAAAAATAATGCTGGGCGCCCGTTCCGCGGTATTCGCGCCGTTCGCGCGCCCCGGCCTTATAATAATAGACGAAGAACACGAGCCGACCTACAAGCAGGAGCATAAGCCGTCTTACCAGACGCGCGAGGTGGCCATAGCGCGCGCGGCTTATTGCGGCGCAGCCGTGATACTGGGTTCGGCCACGCCGTCGCTGGAAAGCTACCAGTGGGCGCTTGACGGCAGGTTTCACCTGCTTGAAATGCACGAGCGCGTTGATTCGCGCATCATGCCGCCGGTAAGGCTCGTTGAGCTGCGCCACCTTACGAAACAATCAAAAGTACTTTCAACCGAGATGATAGAGGCGCTTACCCGCGTGCTGGCGCGCCGCGAGCAGGCGATAATTTTTCTTAACCGCAGGGGTTTCGCGCCCAGTATTATCTGTCATAATTGCGGCAAGGTATGGCAATGCCCGCGTTGCGCCGTTTCGCTGGTTTATCACCGTGAACCGGAAGGATTGAGGTGCCATTATTGCGGCTGGAATCAGGAGTGGCCGGGAATATGCCCACAGTGCAAGAGCGGCAATATAGCCATTTTCGGCGTGGGAACACAGAAGGTTGAGCAGGAAATAAAACGCATGTTCCCGCAGGGGCGGATACTGCGGCTCGACCGCGACACTACCTCCAAAAAAGGCGTGTACGAAAAAGCGTACGAAGAATTCAAAAATGAAAATGTCGACATACTCGTCGGCACGCAGATGATAGCCAAGGGCTTCGATTTTCCGCGCGTAACGCTCGTCGGCGTTATTGATGCCGACACCGCGCTTTACCTGCCGGATTTCCGTTCCGCGGAACGCACCTTCCAGCTTATCACGCAGGTTGCCGGCCGCTCCGGCAGAAGCAGCCTTGGGGGGGAGGTTATAGTTCAGACCCACCACCGCGACCATTACGCGCTTGTGGCGGCGCAGAAGCACGACTACGCCGAATTTTTTCAGAAAGAAATCGCGTTCCGCCGCCAGATGAATTACCCGCCGTTTGTAAGGCTTGTAAACATAACGCTGCGCGGCAGAAACGAGCAGAAAGTTACCGAAACGGCCGCAGCCATAGTGGCGGAGCTTACCCGCTGGAAACAATCCGGAGCCGCCGCTCTTGATATTCTCGGCCCCTCACCGGCCGCGCACTCAAAAATAAAAAACCTCTACCGCTGGCAGATTCTGCTTAAAGGCGAACTCGCCACGCTTCTTGCAGCCGTCGCGAAAATAAAAAACTACCCCTTCCGCGCCGGCACCCTCCCCACCATAGACATAGACCCCCAAACCACGATATAACTCCATTTATTCTGCCTGTAGTATTTCTTTAATTCCTTTAACTACGGCTTCCCGGGGAAGGGCGCCTACGGCCATCTGTGGCTGGCCTTTTTTTGGCACGAACAGTATGCTGGGTATGCTGCTGATGCCGAAAATGCCCGCAAGTTCCTGCTCGCGCTCGGTGTCAATCTTGTATATGTTTATCTTGCCTTTGTATTCCTCGGACAGCGATTCCAGCACGGGGCCGACCATCCTGCACGGGCCGCACCAGTCGGCGTAAAAGTCTATTATGCAGGGAAGTTCTCCCGCGAACTCCCACTCTTTTTTGTTCTTGTAATCGAATACTTTGCTTTTGAATGTTTCTGTTGTGAGATGTTCCATGATAGTCTCCCTGCAACCGGTTATTTTCCTTTGGTTGCTTTTTGATTGGCTGTTAGCGCCTGTTTTATTACGGTTTCCCATTCTTTTTCCATGCCGGGGTAGTAGCCTTCGTATTTTTTAAGGATTTTTCCGTCTTTGCCGATGATGTAGAACGCGGGGATGCTCGAAATCCGGTAATCCCGCTCCACCTTTCCGTCGCCCGCGGCTATGGTATAGGTTATGCGTTCCTTTTTTGCAAAATTAGCCGCAGCTCTTGCGTTGTTTTCCACGTTGATGCCTATTACGACGACACCGCTTTCTTTCATCCTGTCATGCAGTTGCTGGACCTTGGGAATAGACATTCTGCAGGGTGGGCACCATGAAGCCCAGAAGTCGAGGAAAACAACTTTCCCGTTCATGGCCGACAGGGTTACTGTTTTGCCTTGCGTGTCCGTCAGTGAAAAATCCGGCGCGCGGCCGTCCGCCCGTATTGCCGCCATGGCCGGCAATACTCCCGACAACACTGCGATTACCGTTGCGATTATCCGGCGACGTGTATTCATGCAGCCTCCTATTATATTACAATATTTGCATAATACGATATTTATGGCCAAAAAAATCAGCCTTTGAGAGCCTTTAGTAAGGCCGCGATGCGTTTGTGAGCCACGCGGTAACATATTTTTGTGCCGTCTTTTTCGTGAACTACGACGCCGGCATGGCGAAGCGTGGCCAGGTGCTGCGACACCGTTGATTGCGGTATCGAAAGCTTTGCCACCATCTTGTTGACGTTGCAACCGTCATTGCCCAGCAGCCCTGTTACAATCTTAAGCCGCACAGGATGTCCCAAAGCCTTTAAAATTTCGCTATCCCTGCTAAAATCCATAGCCATGAATGTTTTCCTCTTGTATATCCATCAATATATTACATTATTACGATATATATGTCAAGCCCTTTTTTGTGCTTTTTTCTCTCCCTGCAACAAATAGAAATAAATTTGCATTTTATGACAATATTTTGTACAGTTTGAATGGTTGTGAAACGTTCACGTCGTAACAAATGAGGTTGTTAAATGGATAAAATCGCTAAGGCAGAGTATCGAGCTTTTTTAGGCAAATTAAAAGATAATATTGTTTTATCACGGCAAAAAGCATATCAGGCAGTAAATCGCCATTTAGTTGATTTGTATCTGGCCATCGGAAAAAGTATTTACGAGAAGGTAGAATTGGATAAATGGGGGCAAGGTACCGTGGAAATGCTTGCGCATGATTTGCAAAAAGAATTCCCGGACATGCGCGGGTTTTCAAAAGAAAACCTGTGGAGAATGAAGAAAATTTATGAGATATACAAAGACAATCAAAAACTGTCAACACTGTTGACAGAATTGCCATGGTCGCACAATACGCTTATTCTAAATAGAACCAAAACAATGGGAGAAAGGGAATTTTATTTGAAAACCGCCATAGATGAGCGCTGGAGCTTTAGGGAGTTTGAAAGGCAGATTGATTCAGGCTTGTTCGAAAGATATATGCTCTCAAATAAAACGGCGGGACTTATTCCTGTGTCCAAGGATAAGAAAGATATTTTCAAAGACGAATATGCGTTAGATTTTTTGGGATTAAAAGACGAGTATTCAGAAAAAGTCTTTCAAAAATCCATACTCAACAACTTGAAACAATTCATTCTTGAATTAGGCCGTCATTTTGCGTTTGTCGGCGAAGAATACAAAATAACGGTTGGCGGTGAAGATTTTAAGATCGACTTGTTGTTCTATCATCGTGTTATGCGGTGCCTTGTTGCGGTTGAACTTAAAATAGGTCATTTCAAACCGGAATATTCGGGGAAAATGCAGTTTTATTTGTCCGCGCTTGACGAGCAGGAAAAACTCGATGGCGAAAACCCTGCCGTAGGTTTAATCCTGTGCAAGTCAAAGAACGATGAAGTAGTGCGGATAGCAATAAGTAAGGCGGCTTCGCCGCTGAAGATATCGACATATAAAACAGGGATCATTGATACAAAACTTCTAAAAAACAAACTACATTCCCTCCCAATGCCAGGCCTGAGGGATGAATGAATGGAAATCTATGTAAAATTGAGCGGGTTCGCTTTGTTGCGTTGATTGGGGGGGTGACGGTTTTTATAGACAATTTTTTGCAATTTATATAGAATATGTTCGTTATGCTCAAGGCCAGGGGAGTTTCTTCTCTCTACTGTAAAGGACAATAATAATGCTTTCTAAAGCCATTTCCGCGGCGGTTCATGGTATTGACGGTTATTTGATTGACGTTGAAATTGACATCGCGCCCGGGCTGCCTGCATTTTCTACCGTCGGCCTTCCCGATACCGCCGTCAAGGAATCCAAGGACAGGGTTATATCCGCCATACGCAATTCCGGTTTTGATTTTCCCATGAGGCGTATAACCGTCAACCTCGCACCGGCGGACATAAAAAAAGAAGGCGCGTGTTTCGACCTTCCCATCGCCATAGGAATACTTTCCGCGCAGGAGCAAATCAAGCCGGATGAACTCAAAGGTTATTGTCTTATAGGCGAGCTGGCGCTTGACGGTACGTTAAGGCCCGTTAAAGGCATCCTGCCGATAGTGTTGAGCCTCAAGGGAAAGGGAATTCGGAAAATAATACTGCCGCTGGCCAATGCGCAGGAGGCGGCAATAGCGCAGGACGTGCAGGTTTTTCCCGCCGAAAATCTTCTGCAGGTTGTCCGCTTTCTCAATAAAGAGGAAACAATTGCCCCCTGCCGGATTTGCCTCGATAAACTTTTCGATGATTTCGTTCATTACGAACTTGATTTTTCCGAGGTAAAAGGGCAGATGTTTGCAAAGCGCGCGCTTGAAATAGCCGCCGCGGGCGGCCACAACGTAGTCATGATGGGGCCGCCGGGTTCGGGAAAAACAATGCTTGCAAAACGGCTTCCCACTATCCTGCCGCCGCTTACCTTCGAAGAAGCGCTGGAAACCACAAAGATTCACTCGGTAGCCGGGCTTCTTCCGTCAAGCAAAGGCCTTGTAACGCGGCGCCCTTTCCGTTCTCCGCACCATACAATTTCAGATATAGCGCTTATCGGGGGAGGCAGTTATCCGCGTCCCGGGGAAGTGAGCCTGTCGCATAACGGGATTCTATTTCTCGATGAATTAACCGAGTTTCACCGTGACGTGCTGGAAGTATTGCGCCAGCCGCTGGAAGACCACGTGGTTACAATAGCAAGAGCCAGGCACTCGCTTACATTCCCTGCGTATTATACCCTTATCGGAGCCATGAATCCATGCGCCTGTGGCAACCTGGGGCATTCCGATCCGAAGAAGGAATGCATGTGCACGCCCTACCAGGTCAGGAAGTATCGCGCAAGAATATCGGCGCCGCTGCTTGACCGCATAGACATCCATCTTGAAGTTTCGGCGCTGAAGGTGACGGAATTAACCGGCGATATGCCAGCCGGCGAATCTTCATCATCAATAAGGGAACGCGTGATAAAAGCGCGGTCAAGGCAGAAAGAAAGGTTTACCGGCACTAAAATTCATTGCAACGGGCAGATGAGTTCGCGGCACATAAAGAAATTCTGCAACGTGGGAGAAGACGGCAAGAGTCTTCTGCGCACCGCAATCGAAAAACTCGGCCTTTCCGGCAGAGCCTACGACAGGATATTGAAAGTAAGCCGCACCATAGCCGATCTTGGCAACAGCCACAACATAGAAACGCCCCACATAGCCGAAGCCATCCAATACAGAAGCCTTGACAAGGTAAACTGATGAACATTACAAGAATCGCAGGTTTTGCAAGTTACCTGCTCATTTTATAGTGTGTGGTTAAAATCGAAATCGTGCTGAAAATGAAACAAACAGGTTGACAATAAAAGAATAATAAATTAGAATTATGGTGCTGTAAATTTTTTTATTTTATGATAATTTATCCGCGTTCGCTGCTGCACAACGGCGGCGCTACAGGAGGCACAATGCGTAAAGCTTTACTGGCGTTTTCTCTGGCAGGTATTATTTGCAGCGCAGTCTATGCGGATGGGGAGTCAACGTACAAGGTTATCAAAGGCGATACGCTCTCAAAAATTGCCGGAAAAATGTATAACGATGTAAACCAATGGCCGAAAATAATGGAAGCGAATAAGAATATTTTGTCGAACCCCAATGCCATCGCGGTTGGCCAGGTTCTGACGATACCGGTGCTTTCGGCGGCTAAAGAAACTGTTGCGCAGCCGCCCGCGCAGGAGCAGCCACAGCAACAACCTTCAAGAGAATCCACGGATGCAGCCGCGCCCGTTCCTGCTCCTGAGCAGGTCGCCGAACCGGTTGAAGAGCCTGAAACGGAAACCGAAGAAGCCGAAATTACCGCTCCGCAAGAGGCAGCCCCGGCAGAAGCGGTTGAAGAGCCTGTAGAAGAGCAGGCCGAACAACCGGCTCCCGCTCCTGTCGAAGAAAAAATTGAAGAACCCGAGGTGCAGGCTCCCGTAGAAGAACCGGCCGAAGAAGAAGATGAAGAAGAAACGGCCAAAGAAGTTCAGGCGACAACGGAAGAGCCGTTTGTAGTGCCGGATGCGGAAAGTTTTGTTGCTCCGGAAACATGGCAGGGTGACGGCCATATAGCTTCCGAAAAAGACAAGAAACTGCTTATCTCCACGGGAGACACAGTTTATATAAATGTCGGCGCAGCTAGCGTGGCGCCCGGCACCAAGTGTATAGTTTACCGTATTATAGGCAAGGTACAGGATCAGAATACGCGCGATATACTGGGTAACGAGGTTCGCCGCATAGGCCGCCTTAAAGTAATGGATGCGGTGGGTGTTTCCGCGGCGACTGCCAAGGTTATGATCTCATATGACCCGATACAAATCGGGGACATAATAAAGATTGTAAGTGACGCCCGGTAAAAGGCAGGAGTTTTCCGATGCGCAAATTTATATTTTTTGTCGCAATCGTGGGTTTCGCGTTTTGGTGGGGCAGGGATTTTGTAAGAAGCGGCGGGTTCGAAAAGTTTCTTGACAAGCATTACCGTCCCGATATTAATGCCCCGATAGAGTATATTTGGGCAGCGGGGCTTGAACTCGCGGCGCACACGGATTCCTGCCTGTACCGCTACCGGCGCATCGTGAACAAATATTCGAAGACTTCGTACGCGCCGCTTGCGTGGGCATCAATAATAAACATATATTTTAACGATGGAAGACGAAGTCTCGTAGAAGAAGAAAGCATTAAATTTTTAGAAGCGTATCCGGATCACAATAAATCTGAAGTCGTACGGCAGAGAGTGCAATACATCCGTTCCACTAATTGACCTTACCTCACCTTATAATATTTCTATGATCAGAAAGCGCTTCGTAAACTTACTGTTATTGCCTGGTTTTATTGTTTGTGCCGGTTTCTGCGCAGCGGTTTCTGGTTCTTATTCGTTATCGCTGGGGACTTTTATCGAAAAAGACGCGGAAGCGCTTCACAGGCAGCTTATCGAGCGCGGCTACCCGGTTTACGTTCTTTACGGGGAAAACTGCGAAGTGCGCCTGGGTTGTTTTGATACGCTTCCAGTTGCCGAGGAATCCGCGGAAAAACTTAAAAACGACGAGAAGATAGCCGCAAGGATTATCGAAGAAGAAGATATTGACCAGGCTCAGTTTTTATGGAATGACGAAGATCCAGGCCATGGCGTTGACGAATCGTCCGTCACGGAATACGGCGACACCCGGGCGCAGAAGATAGTTTCGCTGGGAATAGAGCTTTTCGGCCATCCATATAAATACGGCGGGACGAAAATCGGCAAGGGTATAGACTGTTCTTATTTTGTTCAATCAATATTCAAGAAGCTCGGCATTTTCCTGCCGCGCACGTCCGGCGAGCAGTTCAAGATTGGACAGGAAGTAAAAGCGCCGGCGCTGGAAGTGGGCGACCTTGTATTTTTTAAAAAAACATACTACAATAAGCGCAGGAAAAAGGGTGTAACAAGAATCAATCATGTGGGAATATATATAGGTAACGGGGAATTTATCCATGCTACCCGAAACGTTATGCGTGTTACAATCTCGCGTTTGGACGAGGCATATTTTGTAAAGCGTTTTGCGGGTGCCCGCCGTGTTTTAAAAAGTTAGCATACACCTGCCGCAGTAAATAATTCACTAAATGGGGTATTCGTGCAATTAACCGTGGAACAACGTTCCATACTGGCTTTGTCGCTTGTCCCGGATATCGGCCCGCGCCGTTACCAGGCGATTACGGCGTATTTCGGGTCCGCGCTTGCTGCCTGCAAGGCCGGCGAAAAAGATATAATCGCGGTTGAAGGGCTGCCGATGGAAACGGCGCTTCGGATTGCGCGGAAACTGGCAACCGTTGATCCCGAAAAGGAATGCAGTGCCGCCCGGCAGGCGGGTGTGCGAATTATCACCTGCATAGATGCGCAATATCCCGCTTCCTTGAAATTGACAGGAGATTACCCTCCCGTGATTTACGTCCGCGGCGAACTTAACCCGGACGACGAGGTAAGCATTGCCATCGTGGGAACGCGCCACGCGACCGCATACGGCGGCAACGTCGCGGAAAAATTTGCCAAAGAGCTTGCCGGCCAGGGCATTACGGTAGTTTCCGGGCTTGCCCGCGGCATAGATACGTATGCGCACCGGGGCGCCCTCTCTGTTGGGGGGCGAACCGTTGCGGTGCTTGGAAACGGATTGCTTAAACATTATCCTCCCGAAAATAGTAAACTGGAGGAAAAAATAGTTAATTCGGGCGCTCTGGTAAGTGAATTTTCTATGAATGCAGGGCCTGATAAATCGCATTTTCCCAGGCGAAACAGGATAATTGCAGCCATGTCGCTTGCAACCGTAGTTATAGAAGCCGATATTAAAAGCGGCGCGCTCATAACCGCGGAACTTGCGCTTGAACAGGGCAAGGATATTTTCGCGGTGCCGGGACCCGTATTTTCACGCTATTCGCGCGGGCCGCATAAGCTTATAAAGTCGGGCGCGCAGCTGGTGGAATCGTCGCAGGATATAATAGATGCGCTTTCCCCGCTGGCCGAACGTATAAATAAGAAGAATAAGGCAGCGGCTGCGCCGGAGCATGAAATCCAGGGCCTCGACGGGAATTTGCAGAAAATCGTCGCGGCTCTCGGGTGTTCGCACGACGGGCTTTCCGTAGACGCGCTTGCGCAGAAAACAGGTTTTATGCCGGGCGAGCTGGCAGGCCGCCTTCTTGATCTTGAGATTAAGGGCATTATCCGTTCTCTTGCCGGCAACAGGTATGTTCGCAATTATTAGGTTAACGTTACTCAATGAACGAGGGTAATCATGTCTAAATATCTGGTTATTGTAGAATCACCCACCAAAGAGAAAACCATCTCGCGGTTTCTCGGCCCTGATTTCGACGTGCGCAGTTCCTACGGCCATATCAGGGACCTGCCGAAAAGCAAGATAGGTGTTGATATAGAGAATAATTTCGCGCCGCAGTATGCGATAATGCCAAAGGCAAAAAAGATAATCCCCGAGCTTCAGAAACTCGGCAAGAAATCAAAGGGAGTGTATCTTGCCACCGACTATGACCGGGAAGGCGAGGCCATAGCATGGCACCTCAAAGAAGTGTTGAAGCTTCCCGACGAAAAAATAAAGCGCATTACGTTCCATGAAATAACGCCCGAAGCCATAAAGGATTCGCTGGCGCATCCGCGCAAAATTGATCCTTACCTTGTCGACAGCCAGCAGGCGCGCCGCGTTCTCGACCGCCTTGTGGGTTACAAGCTTTCCCCGTTATTGTGGCGCAAAATAAAGTACGGCCTTTCCGCCGGGCGGGTGCAATCGGTTGCCGTCCGCCTCATTTGCGACCGCGAGGATGAGATAGCCGGTTTCAAGGCGCAGGAGTACTGGTCTGTCCAGGCTGAACTTCAAAAAACGGGAGGCAGCGAAACATTCATGGCGCTGCTTGTGGCAAAAGGCGGCGTCAAGATCGAGAAGCTGGACATAAAGGACAAAGCTGCCGCCGACGAGATACTCCGAGGCCTTGAAGGAGCTTCATATAAAGTTGCATCCATCGAGGCTAAGGAACGCCAGCGTTCGCCGTTCGCGCCCTATACCACTTCCACCCTGCAACAGGACGCATCGCGCAGGCTTAAATTTTCCGCCGCAAAAACCATGATGTTCGCCCAGCGGCTTTACGAAGGTGTTGACCTGGGCGGTGAGGGTGCCACCGGCCTTATAACGTATATGCGTACGGATTCGGTATCGGTGGCTGATACCTCCCGCAAGGAAGCAGCCGCGTTTATCGGCGAAAAATACGGCGCCCGTTTCCTTCCGGACAAGCCGCGTATTTATAAAACAAAAACCAAGGGCGCGCAGGAGGCCCACGAGGCCATACGCCCCACATCCTGCCGGCGTACGCCCGAGGAAATGAAACCTTACCTCTCCGCCGAGGAGTTTAAACTTTACGACCTTATATGGCGCAGGTTCATGGCAAGCCAGATGTCCAACGCAATATTTGACACGGTAAGCGTGGACATTTCGGCCAACGACTGCACGTTCCGCGCAAACGGCAGAACGCTGAAATTTTCCGGATTCCTCGAGGTATACATGGTAAGCGAAAACGAGGATGATGCCGGTGAAAGCGACCACCGGCTGCCGGTATTGGCAAAGAACGAAGCGCTCTCCCTTTTAAGGTTGTTAAACGAGCAGCATTTCACGGAGCCGCCGCCGAGATTTAACGAGGCAAGCCTGATAAAGGCGCTGGAAGAGCACGGCATAGGCCGGCCTTCGACTTACGCTCCTATCATTCATACGATTGTTTCCCGCGGGTACGTGCGGCTTGATACGCGCCGGTTTTTTCCTACCGACCTGGGGAAACTTGTCAACGAGGTTTTAAAAAAGCATTTCCGCGAGATCGTAAGTGTGGAATTTACCGCCAGCGTCGAGGAAGAATTGGACAAGGTTGCCGAAGGCACTACCGGCTGGAGGGAAGTTATCGCGCGTTTCTACGATCCTTTCCAGAAAAATCTGGACGAGGCGGAAAAGGTGCTGACCCGCCAAAAGGTTGAGCCGCAAAAAACCGACGAGCTATGCCCAAAGTGCGGCAAGCCGATGGTTATCCGCGAGAGCCGTCGCGGCCGTTTCATGGCCTGCAGCGGTTTCCCTGATTGCCGCACTACCTTCTCGGTGGACAAAGATAATAAGAAGGTAATAAAGCCGCAGCCGGAAATGACGTCGGAAGTATGCGAAAAATGCGGTAAACCCATGGTAAAACGCGTCGGCCGCAGGGGGCCGTTTATCGCCTGTTCAGGTTTTCCGGCCTGCCGTAACACAAAAAAAATACCGCAGCAGGAATGATAATGAAATCAGTGGACAGGGTTTTGGAAATGGATGAGCACGCGCGCGGTTTTATCCAGCGCCTGCGCGCTGAGCGCCAGTTTTCGCCAAATACCCTGAAAGCTTATACGATAGATATTTGCGAGTTCTATGCGTTCATTAAAAAAGAGTACGCGCAGCACGACATTGCGGCCTGCGACCGCCTTGTTTTACGCGATTATTTTTCGTATCTTAACGGCCGCCGCCTGCTGCGGGCGTCCGTCATACGCAAGATAGCGGCGCTGCGTTCGTATTTCAAGTATCTTGTTCGCGAAGAAGTGATAGCCAAAAACCCGTTTTTGTACATGTCCATGCCAAAGCGGGAAAAAAGGATACCGTGTTTTCTCTCGGAAACTGAGGTGGGCGAACTCTTTTCGCTGTCCGGCCTGCCGTTGCGCGACCGGCTTATGCTGGAAGTGCTCTACTCGGGCGGCCTGCGCATAGAAGAGCTTACCGGCCTTAATACGGGCGACGTTGATTTCTGGGGTGGCTCCGCCCGTGTAATCGGCAAGGGAAACAAGGAGCGTATAGTGCCGCTTGGTAATCGCTGCCTTTCATGTATGCACGATTACTTAAAAGAGCGCGAGATACTTCTCCGCCGGAAAAAGGCGGAACGCACTACCGCCCTTTTTCTTAACCGTTCGGGTGCGCGTATTACGACGCGGGGCGCCAGGAAAGTATTGCACCGGTGGTTTGTCCTGGCCGGTTTAAATAAAAAGGTAAGCCCGCATACCCTGCGGCACACATTCGCCACGCACCTTCTCGACCGGGGCTGCGATCTGCGGAGTGTCCAGGAGATGCTTGGCCACAGCAGCTTGTCAACAACGCAGATATACACGCATGTTACCACCGAAAGCCTGAAAAAAGTTTACGAGAAAGAGCATCCGCGCCCCTAATTTTATGCAGGAAAAAGTCCGATTATTAATGGAAGAGACGGGCTGTGAACAGGGAGAGGCCGAGCTTGCACTTGAGCTTACCGGCCACGACCTGGAAAAAGCAATCAGGACCATCGAGAGCCTGTTGCGCCACATATACGCGCTTAAAGGCAAATTCTATTTCCCGGAAAAAAATCTCTACGGTTTGCTGCTTGTAGTAATAAACACTAAAACCGAAAACATATTGCGCCTGCGCACGGTGGTTTCGTATAATCCGTCATTGTACGAGAACGCTCCCGAGATGGACTGGTACGCGCTTGAAAAACTGATATTCTCCTGCCGGCTGGACGAAGGAAGCATCCCGGAGTACACGCAGGACGTGGAGCAGCGCCTGGGTGAATACTTCGCGCAATGCAGGGAAGCGTTGTTTAAAGCCGATGCCGCCATGTTTGCGGATATAATGAACCGGTTTTTTGCGCCAGACAAGATAGTATCGCGGTTTGCCGTCGAGGAGTTAAACCTTGCGCAGTTTCGCCACCTGCCCGCTAAGCAGGCCGTGCCTGCCGCGGCTGCGTCGGACGAGCCGGCCGAGTCGGGTACGGTATGGCTGCAAGTGGCGTTGATAGAAGACAAGAGCGGCAAGGAGGCGCGTCGCCTCGGCGAAGGAGAGATTATACTCTCTGAAATAGTGGATACCAGGGATATAGCCCATTACCTGGCGCACCTTATAGGCTCACGCAGGGGTGAGAGCATGGTTCCGCTGCCCGCCGTTATACGCAAGATAGACGTTGACAGGAATGAGTCGGAGATACAGGTGTACTATGCGCCGGGCATAGTCGGTATTGCGCGCGTAAGCAATGATTTCAGGGTTAAGGTTGTCGAGGCCGTAACCGCCCCGTGGTGGAAGAAAATATTGCCGTGGAATTCGTAATCCGGGCAGGCTATCGTTTTATCTTTTTATTTCTTTTTTCGCGTTCCTTGATTTTTTCCCACTGTGCTGCCACCTCGTGCGGGTGAGTAAGCTTCTTTCCGCCGAAAACGTGGGGATGGCGCCGTTTGAGTTTTTTGACAAGCGTGTCGATTACGCCGTTGATGTCAAACAACCCGTTCTCCTGCGCTATCCGGCTGTGAAACACGACCTGGAGCAATATGTCGCCGAGTTCTTCCTTAAGGTTGTCCCAGTCGCTTTTGTTTATAGCCTGTTTTACTTCGTCCGCTTCGGAAAAAAGATATGGCAATAGCGAGTTGTGATCCTGGTGTTTGTCCCACGGGCAACCGTTCTTGCCCCTGAGCCTGGCCATAACGGAGATAAGTTCGTCAAATCGTAGAGAAGCGCATTTTTTTGACATTTTTATATATAAATGATATATTATTTCGGGGTTAAACTCAAGTAATCCCGTACTTTTTATTTTTACGGAGGAAATATGAGAATTCTTGTCATAGACGATGATCAGGAAATACTCGAATTCTTGAAGATATTCTTTGAGCATCGCGGACACGAGGTAGCGCTTACCAGTAACCACAAGGAAGGATTGCGCCAGTTGGTTATAAATCCGCCCGACCTTATTCTTTTGGACATCATGATGCCGGATAAAGACGGCCTTGTGCTTCTCAAAGAGATAAAAGATATAGACAAGGAAGTTTCGGTTGCAATGATAACGGCTTATAAAGATGCGGAGCGCGTTATAGAGGCATTCCGGCTTGGAGCCATGGATTGCCTGCTTAAGCCGTTTAATGTTGACTATATAGCCAATACCGTATTGCCGCGCGTCAGGGTTCGTTCTAAATAACGCCGAGGTGGTGGAATTGGCAGACACGCAGGCCTCAGGAGTCTGTCCCCGAAAGGGGGTGCGAGTTCAACTCTCGCCCTCGGCACCATAATGGAAAAAAAAATTATTGCCAGTAATCGCAAGGCCTACCGCGATTATTCTGTGCTGGAAACATACGAGGCCGGAATTATTCTGGCAGGTTACGAAGTTAAGTCCCTGCGCAGCAGCCAGGCAATGTTAGCGGATGGCCTTGTTTCGTTTTACCGCGACGAAGCCTACCTTGAAAACGTACATATTGCACCGTATGCGCAGCAGTCAACCCATGTACTGGAGTATGATCCGCGGCACAGCCGCAAACTTCTTCTTCATAAGAAGGAGATAGGGCGCTTATACGACCGCACGCGGGAAAAGGGCCTTACGCTTATCCCGCTTGAGATGTATTTTTCGCCCCGGGGTATGGTAAAAGTTGTCATCGGGCTTGCCAAGGGCAAAAAAACTATAGATAAACGCGAGACGATCCAGCGCCGCGAAACCGAACGTGAAATACGAAGAGAGTTAAAAGTAAAACAACAATCGCGCAAAACGACTTGACAAAAAAATATTATTAACTTATAATAGATGTATGTAGTTTGGGTTCGTAATGACCACCTTGACAATTGGGTGAGAAGAAAGTAGGTGAAGTAGTCGATGGTATTAGGTAAAGTGAAGTGGTTC
>Ga0208977_1001030_pt1 | contig 15530 bp, 15 predicted proteins | sample RifOxyA2_FD_184030 | JGI IMG/M metagenome (GOLD analysis project Ga0208977, IMG submission 184030) | Groundwater microbial communities from Rifle, Colorado - Rifle Oxygen_injection A2 (SPAdes) | ecosystem: Environmental > Aquatic > Deep subsurface > Groundwater | place: Rifle, Colorado, United...
CTAACCGTGTAAAAACATAACCCTCGTTGTAGAGGGAGTCAATATTTTCATCGTAAAAATCAGTAATTGTTTTTTCACCCCAAGATAAATATCCATCCATAATAATTTATTTTTTATTGGCTCTGAACTATTGGCTATGAACTAGTATAACGCTATCCATAGTCCCAATAAAACCACGGCGGCGTGGATTATCCAAAAACGCATCACGGTTTTTTCTTCTGACCAGCCACGCAATTCAAAATGATGATGAATTGGCGCCATTTTAAAAATGCGTTTTCCTAAAATGTGCCTGCCAAACACTTGAATAATCACCGTTGCCAATTCAATATAAAAAATGAAAGCGATGAACGGGAGCAATAGCATCCGGTTAATGACAATGGCGTTTATCGCCAAAAGCGCGCCTAGTCCGAGCGAGCCAACATCTCCCATCTGAAAACGCGCCGGTTTGATATTGAAATAGGTGTAAGTAATCAGAGCGCCGACTGTAGTGGCGTTTAAAAAAGTTATCTCGCTGTATCCTTGAAGCCAGCTCAACAGAGTCAGAGCCGAGAAAGTTATAATTAAGGAACCGCCGGCCAGTCCGTCCATTCCATCGGCGATATTGACCGCGTTGGCCGTCAACATAATAAAGAAAATAATCAACGGAATAATCCAAATGCCAAGATTTATAAAACCATCAAAAGGAATAAAAACTTCACGCCATGATTCGCCGAGTTTAAAATATATCCAGTAGGCCGCGACAAAACCGGCCATAAATTGCAGAGTCAGTTTTTCGTGCACATGAATGCCTTTGCCCGGATCCCGCGACAACCAAACGGACATTCTCTTAAAAATCCACCAGGGCAAAGTTATCAGATAAAACAAACGCATATGCCAGTCCTTGTGCACTTTAATCAGAATCAGCACTTGTTTTAATTTTCGGCTTCTTCTTTTTGTTCCGAAAATATTTAAAATATCGTCAATTCCTCCGAGTAAAGCCGCCATTAACATTACGCCGATTGGCACCCAAGTAAAGCTTCTTTCCCAATTGAAGAGATAGGTGATAACGGCCACAGTCACAATTACCAACAATCCGCCCATAACCGGAACCCCGCGTTTGCTTCGTCTGGCGCCCATAGCGAGCGTGGCGTCGTATTCAGCATGCCTTACTATATTATATTTGTATAAAAATTTGGTCAGCGCCGGCGCCCAGATAAAGGCGATAATACAAGAAACAAGGCCAAATTGAATGGCCGTTTTTAGTAAATTAAGCTGTTCCGCGCCTATATACATACAAATCATTAAAACATAAAAACATTAAAACATAAAAACAATTGGGGTGGAATGATTATTTTTTGATGGGTTATTATGATAATAGTTTTTTACCACTATGTACAGTAAGTGTAATAATAACAAAAAAGGGCTTGAAAATCAAGTAATTAAAAAAGGCTGGCGCGGATGCGTCAGCCAAGGGTGTTGGTAATCCATTTTAGTTGTGTTTGATTGCCTTTATGATGAGCCATTTCAAGACATCAATTTGAGCTTTCAGCTCTTTGTTTTCCATTGTCAGGTCAAAACAATCTTGTTCCATCCCGCTGACTTCTTTTTCAAGAGCTTCGTATTTTTCGTTAAACTCCGAGATTATTTCTGTCTTGTGGCCAAGCTCTTCGCGTAGTTGCTTAACTTCATTTGCCAAATTTGCCAATTTTTCGAGTGTCGTCATTTTATCTTTCACCCACTGTTCGCCCTCAAGTTCGGCCATTGTCTTCTTTGGTTTTGCTCTCGCCATTGTCTCTCTCCTTTTTACGGTTTTACCAACTGGGTTTATGTATATCAGTTGTATTTGTGGTTGTCAAATAACTCGTAGCGAGTTTATGTAAATTCTTAATTAAATTTAACTAAAAAATAAACTTTATTTATGTCTGTCATTACGAGTCCCGACTTGGTTGGAGTGTAGTCCCGATTTCGCCTCAGCGAAATCGAGGATCCTCGATTTTGTTAATACAAAATCGGGATAATCTCGTGGTTTGGTATTAATTTACGGGATTGCGACAGTCGCTTGAGCTCCTTCGCAATGACAGAATGAAAGCGAGGGATGACGACTTGTTACGGGATTGTAAGGGTACATTTACCCCGCCTTGGTGGGGCTTTATCCCCCGACTCAGTCGGGGGCGACGTTGTCTTGAGGCTCCTCGGTTGACAGAGTAAAAACTCGCTATGAGTTTAAACATTGGAAGTAATCGTAATTACGAGTTACCAGTTACGAGTTACGGATTACTATAATGATCCACTCAACCTTCTCAACTCCAACACTTCCGCCTGTCTGGCGCGCGTAAATGTTTCATTTTCTTCTCCGCTCAAACCCTGTTCTGTCCATTTTTGCGCTAATAAACCCGCGTTTTCATTGATTATCTCAATTTCTCCTTTTCTGACGCCATGATTGTACTTGCCGTCCGCGCTCCAGGCGAAAGAATGAACATAGTTAATTTTTTTGCGGGTTGTTCCGGAAATATCCGTGATTATTATAATATGGTTGCGGTCATTTTTCGGGCCGGAATTCAACATTGTGATAAAATCTCCCGGGCGGGCGTCTTTTAAAGAAACCGGCCGGCTGTTGGCGTTTTGGCAAAAAGTCAAAACATTCACATTTTGCGTGACGCGTAATTTGGCGATTATTTTTCTTAAGAAACTTTTAATCTCCGGAAATTTAATCACAGCGCGCAAGGATAAATTGGTTCTGCTTCTTGACTCCGCGTCTAATACATAATAAGCGAAACCGGAACAATCTATGCCGATATTATTATCAACCAGAAATTTTTTGGCGTCTTCTTTATTCATCGCGGATAAATCAATTTTTTGTTTTTTTTCTAAAATTGATATTTCTTCTTCAATTTCTTTTATATCGCCTTTGCCGGTGTAAACTTTCAGTCCGCCCCGGGTTTTTATTCGCGCGTTATTAAAATAAGGAACGGAAATAATATTGTCGCCGATTTTTAAATTGAGATAAGAATCAATTATCGCTTGCGCGTCTTGACTGAGCGAGAGGTCGTTCGGGTGGATTATATTAAGTATGGCGGCGCCCAATTCGCTGAGTTTGTTATGGCCGTCCATGAATGATTTTTCGCTTTGTATCCGCAATAATTCGGAATCCGGTTTTTCGTTGTTGTAAGAAATTACTTCACAACCTGTGGCTTTTATTTTTTTAATTTTTTCCGTTTTATCAGTAAAATTTTCATTTTTACAAATTCGTTTTATTATCTGCGAACCGCCGGCGATGGCTTTCAATTTTTCCGCCGATAAATCCAAGCCAAGCAGGCCGGCCAAGTGCGCTTCAAAAATATTTATCCAGCACCACTCGGCTGTACATCCGAGTGGTGCTGGATTTATTCCTCCGCTTTTTAATTTGTCCTGCAGGACTGATTCAAAAGTGGTTGAGGCCGGTTGGCGCGCGTTGACTTCAATCAGGCGCATTTTGTCGGTTTTTTCATCCAGTATAACATCCACGCCGAATAGTCCTTTCCAGTTGAGTTTTTTGAGTTCGGTAGCGACGGATTCCACGATTGATTTGAATTGTTTGAGATTGCTTGGAGTCAGTATTCTCTGCGCCAAACCCCAATCATTGCCGATGGTGGAGAAAATCCCGTCGGTAAAATAGGGCAAGCCGGTTATCTGGTAGCTGATATTTCCAATCAGCAGGCCGTTGCCGAGCGCGTTGTTGTTGGTGAACAAGGGGCCGACCACAAAATCGGAGATTCTTGCTTCGCGTTCCGGAAATTTGGTTTTGATTTCCGTTAATTTTTTTTCTTCATCAATTAAAATTGTGCCACTGCCGGTGTGCGAGTAGTTGAATTGCAAAATAAATTTGTTTCCCGGCCATTGAATATCTTTGCATTTGGCTATTTCATATTTCAAAAACAAATCTCCCAAAGATTGGAAAATTTTTACTTGCGAGATTTTGGCTTCAATCTCGCCGGCAACGGCCGCGGGCGGGTTTAGCAGTTTCCAACCGTTGTCCGCGCAGATTTTTTCCACTTGTGAAGTATTTTTAAAAACCAATATTGACGGATTTTTGATTTTATTGATAAATTGTTTGGCGGAATCGCTTTGCAGAATATCGGCGGTGCTTTTTATTTCAGCATCAGGCATCAACAGGATATTTTTTCTGCCGGTAGCGGTCTGTTTGGCAAAATCGGTATTATTTGAGATAATAAAATAACCCTCGGTATCAGGACTGATGCCAAGAGCGCGTTCAATATCGCGGGTGACGTAGACTATTGGATCTGATTTCAGCTTATCTTGTAGCGTTTTCATAGTGAGAGAATTATAACCATTTTTTCGTTAAAATGCAATTATTTAGTAACTCGTAAACCGTCCCGATGTGAAATCGGGATAAGTGTTCCCTTATAAGCCGTAACTCGTACAGTCCCGACCAAGTCGGGACAAATTACGAGTTACTAGTTACTAGTTATAAGGGTACCTTATCCCGATTTCACATCGGGACGGATTACTGTTTTAATTTATGGATGATATATATAAAAAATTGAAAGAATTTGGGAAAGTAAAAATCAATGAGCCTTTGTCCAAACACACCACGAATAAAATCGGCGGGATAGCGGATTTTTTTATTTTTGTTGATTCAGCGGAGCATTTGGCTGAATTGATGATTTTTTTGCGCGGTGAAGGAGTTGAATATATTTTAATCGGCGGAGGAAGTAATGTATTATTTTCCGATGAACGGTTTGAGGGAGTAGTGATTTCAACCGTGAACGCGAGACAGATTAAAATTGAAGGAAATAAAATCATCGTGGATTCGGGCTGTTCCACCGCGGAGACGGCGCAATTTTCCATCAAGAATAATTTGACCGGTTTTGAGTGGGGAATAGGCATACCCGGGACAATCGGGGGCGCTTTGGTCGGAAATGCTGGCGCTATGGGCAGAGAAATGAAAGATTCGGTGGAAAAGGTTGAAGTGATGAAAGACGGGGAAGTTTTGGAACTGTCAAATGAAGAATGCGGATTTGGTTATCGCGACAGCGTTTTTAAACACGACAATTATATTATTTTACGAGCGCATTTGGTTTTGGAAAAGAGCGAGGATAAGGATTTGGCGAAAAAAGCCATGGAAAGCATCGCTTATCGCAATCAAACCCAGCCGAAGGAGCATTCTTCGGGATGCATCTTCAAGAATATAATTATGGATGAAAATATAAGGGAACACTTATCCCGATTTTACATCGGGACGAAACATACGAACTACGAAAAATTGAATATACCGCAGGAGTTTTTGGAAAAGGGTATAATTCCGGCGGGGTGGTTGGTGGAACAAGTTGGAATGAAAGGGGAACAGGTCGGACAAGCGAAAGTCAGTGAAAAGCACGGTAATTTTATCGTTAATTTGGGCGGGGCGACCGAGAAAGATATTATTGCTTTGGTTGAAAAAATTAAAGAAAAAGTGTATGATAAGTTTGGTATTGAGCTTGAGGAGGAAGTGCGATTAATAAATTTCTAATTCCTAATTTCTAATTCACCTAATAAAATTCTAAATTCTAATATCTAAATCCGAAACAATAATGAAATTCAAATTAACTAATTTTAAAAACTGCTTGCCACGAGGCGGCAAGGCTGTTTTTCATGGTTTTGAACATTAGGATTTTGAACATTTGGATTTGTTTCGTATTTCGTATTTCGGATTTTATTTTAAAATGGTATATTAATTTATATGAACATCAATATAAAGGGTACCGGCATTGAACTAACTGATGCCATCAAACAGTATGTCAATGAAAAATTTGGCGATTTGGATAAGTTTTTTGATAATATCCAAAAGGCTGATGTGGATATCGGAATGAATTCACAGCACCACAACAAAGGAAAGATTTATTATGCCGAGGCCAATATACATGTGCCGGGCAATGATATTAGAGTGGTGAAGGAAGCCGAGGATTTGTATAAAGCAATTGATAAAGTAAGGGATCATTTGAAAAGCGAGTTGAAAGAGCATAAGGATAAGCTAAACAGAGTGAATAAAAAAGAATTGAGAGATGTGAAAGAATACGACGCGGAAGAATAAATTAGAAAACCCTCCCCGCTGTACAGTGGGGAGGGTTTTTTGTCGCGGACTTTCAGTCCACGACATCGGAGGGGTGGGGTTGGTGCAGTTGGCACCGTCTTTGGTGCTCGTCACCATCCACGCCTACGAATCGGGCAACCTTGCCGCATCTGATGACTCCATTGGAGCCACAGAAGCCAACCTGTTCGGTGCATGAAACGTACTGCACGTCATCACTCAATCTCTTGTACCTTATCTTCTTGATGATGGGGTTCACAGGAGCCTCCTTTTGGTTTGGTATAGTTTAAACATATTTTTGGATAAAAGTCAATCCCATTGAAGTAATCCGTAACTCGTAAACCGTAACTCGTAATTAAATAGGTGACGGGGTCAAGGATATATATAAATTTAAAACCCCATCACACTCTAAAGCGCGATGGGGCGAATCGTGTTGAACAATTTAGTTCCATTTCATCTTTTTTTTGAATTCTTCCAGGCTGATGACCTTGGCGTTGCGAAATTGATCCAGTTCTTTTTGCATTTCCTTTTTGTCATCTTCCGTGAAAGAAAAGTTGAAATCAATTCCGGTATATCGCCGGTAGGCCTTTCTGATTTTACGATACAGGAAAATTGAGAAAGAGATAACAATGAAATAGAATATAAACCGCATGGCTTAACTCCTTGGAGAATTGGTAAATTGATAAACACTATATTAAAGTTAGCAGTTTTGTGATGTTGGTGTCAAATACTATGTATATGGACAAATTTTGTAAAATACGCTAAAATAATTGGCAGTTGTCAGACCTAAGACATAAGGAATAAGATATAAGAAAGTATGAGTTTTTTAACCAAATTATTAGGCGATCCGAACGCCAAAGCCCTGAAATCACTGCAACCGAACGTGGAGAAAATCAACGCGTTTGAACCGGAATATGCCAAATTAACCGACGAACAACTGAAAGCCAAAACACCGGAATTCAAAAAAAGATTGGCCAACGGGGAAAGTTTGGATGATGTTTTACCGGAAGCGTTCGCGGTTGTCAGGGAAGTTTCTAAACGCGTCACAGGGATGCGTCATTTTGATGTCCAGCTTATCGGCGGGATGGTTTTACATTCCGGAAAAATCGCGGAAATGCGCACCGGTGAAGGAAAAACTCTCGTGGCCACTCTGCCGGTTTATTTGAACGCGCTGGCCGGCAAAGGCGTGCATGTGATTACAGTTAATGATTATTTGGCCAAACGCGACGCGGTTTGGATGGGACAGATTTATGATTTTCTGGGAATGACGGTTGGTATTATTCAAAATCAAAGAGTCAGTTATGTGTATGACAGTTCAATTTTAGGGACGAAAGTTGAGGAAAGTGATATTGATGAGGAGAGAGATGAAAGTGGAAGTTATAAAGTGGAGGAAGCTTTTTTGCGACCGGCCAGCCGGCAAGAAACATATCGTTGTGATATCACTTACGGAACCAACAATGAGTTCGGTTTTGATTATCTTCGCGACAATATGGTGCAGGAACTGCGCGAGATGGTAATGCGTCCGGGCAGTGAGATGTCTTACGCGATTATTGATGAGGTTGATTCTATTTTAATTGACGAGGCGCGCACCCCGCTGATTATTTCCGCGCCCGCGGAAAAAGCGGCCGACCAGTATTATCAGTTTGCCAAACTTGTCCGCAATTTAAAAGAAAATGAAGATTATAATATTGACGAAAAAATGCGCGCGGCCACGCTGACCGAAGAAGGCATCGCGAAATTTGAACGTTGGCTGGGAATTGAAAATATTTATGTGGAAGCCGGATTGAGAACGGTTCATCATATTGAACAGGCGCTTAAGGCCGAAGTTTTATTTAAACGCGACCGGGAATATGTGGTGGAAGGGAATGATATCGTGATTATTGACGAGTTCACCGGACGAAAAATGCCCGGACGCCGTTATTCCGAGGGTTTGCATCAGGCGATTGAAGCCAAGGAAGGCGTGGAAATTCAAAGAGAGAGCCAGACTTTGGCAACGGTTACTTTTCAGAATCTTTTTAGAATGTATGATAAATTGGCGGGCATGACCGGTACGGCCGTTACTGAAGCCGAAGAATTTTCCAGCATATATAATTTGGAAGTTATTACTGTTCCGACCAACCGCCACGATGTTAGAATTGACCGCCAGGACCGGATTTATAAAAATGAAAAAGGGAAATATCGGGCAATATTGGAAAAAATAAAAGAATGCCAGGCCAAAGAACAGCCGATTTTGGTGGGCACGATTTCAGTTGAAAAAAATGAAGAGTTGTCCGCGTATCTGGACGGACACGGGATAAAATATGAGGCTTTAAATGCTAAGAATCATGAACGAGAGGGCGAGATTATCGCGCAAGCCGGCCGTCCCGGCGCTGTGACTTTGGCGACTAATATGGCCGGACGCGGGGTGGATATTAAGCTCGGCGGAGCGGGCGCGGATGAAGATACGACAAAAAAAGTTAAAGAGGCTGGCGGTTTGTTTGTTCTCGGCACCGAACGCCATGAAGCTAGACGCATTGATAATCAGTTGCGCGGGCGTTCGGCGCGCCAGGGCGATCCGGGCGAGACGCAGTTTTTTGTATCCACGGAAGATGATTTGATGAGGATTTTTGCCGGCGACAGGTTGAAGTCGGTGATGACTCGGCTCAAAGTCCCGGATGATATGCCGATTGAACAAAAGATGATTACCAAAATGATTGAAACCGCGCAGAAAAAAGTGGAAGGCCATAATTTTGACATCAGAAAACATCTTTTGGAATATGATGATGTGTTAAATAAACAAAGAACGATAATTTATAAAAAGAGAAAAGAAATATTGGAAGCGGCCGATAAAAAAGACAGAAAAAATATTAAGGAATTGGTTTTATCAATGATTGAACAGGAAATTGAATTTGTGGTTTCGTTTCATACGAATGTTGAAGACAGAAAAGATTGGAATATGAAAGAGATTTATGAGACTGTCCGCACTATTTTCAGTTTTTCAGAAAAAGAAAGAGAGGATTTGCTGAAAATCAGTAAAGTTGAAGATAATAAATTGGGTGAAATAAAAACCAGGGAAGAGATTGTTAATTTTTTGCTTGCCAAAGCGAAAGTGGAGTATGAAAATTTGGAGAGAAGTATAACGCAGTCAGTGGTCAGCGAAAATACGAACAAAGACGAGGTGATGCGCGGAATAGAAAAAAGCGTGCTGTTGCGCGCGATTGATTCGTTGTGGGTGGAGCACTTGGTATCCATTGATTATTTGCGCACCGGTATTGGTTTGCGCGGTTATGGCCAACGCGATCCGTTGATTGAATATAAAAAAGAAACTTATGAAATGTTTAATGAATTGCAGTCAGCCATACAAAAAGAAGTGGTTTATTCATTTTTCAAAATCAGCGCCGGTTTACAATTGGCGCCGTCCATTATGGCCAACGACAAAATGACTTTACAAGGCGCGAAAAAAAGTATGATTGCCGATTCAAGCGCGAGAAAACCGAGAAACGAAGAGGGAATTAAGATTGGGCGGAATGATCCTTGTCCATGCGGAAGCGGGAAGAAGTATAAGAAATGCCATGGAGCGTAAAAGTATAAAAAACCTGCCCCGTAGTGAACCGAAGGTTCTACTACTGGGGTGTCATGGGGCATAACAGATATAAGATTTAAGAAATTATAATTAAAAAGCCTAAGCTAATACAGCTTAGGCTTTCTCCTTTTTATATTTTCGACAAAACTTATTCGGGTTTTGGTTTCCAGTCGGGACAGCGTACGACCAGTAGAGCCAAGTTGCCCTTGATGATGGTTTTGTAGAGTTCTTGAGTGATAGAACAGCAGTTTTTTGGGCTGTCCTTGTCTAAAAGAGCGCAGTTGAGGCAGAGACATTCTTCATGGCGGATTGCGTCCGTCGTTTGGTTTACCCAAACTTCTCCGCCGTGGTATTGTTCTCTTACCGGTTTTTGTTTCATGAGGGTTCTCCTTTTTCGGGTTGTGAGAATTGACTTAATGTTATATAGTTTATATACTTTTGTCAATAGCAAATAATTAATAAATTATGGTATTAGAAAAAGAATCACAATATACGCGGCCGGAAAATTTACTTGAGAGTATGGGGATAAATTTTAAAGGTCTCGATGAAGAAGAACGAGAGATGAAGAAATTGCTTATGGAAGAATACAAAAAGAGCGGGAAAAATTTGCTGGCTGAAATAAAAAAATGGCGTGGCAGTCATCCCGAAGCGACATTAGGCGATTCCATTCGCGCTCTTTATGAAGAATTAGAGAGATAAAAAAAGGCCCTTCTCTCGCAAGAGTCGGGCCGGAGTGAAACGCGTAGCGTTGGAGACCGATTTACGTCGGAAGCAAAACCGTCAGCGCGGTGGCCTCCCGATTTCATCGGGCAACACTACGGGATATTAATTCTCTGCGTCGTTGACCTGGTCAATCGCTGATTTGCCTGGGCAACACAGAGGGGTATCACTGTAAAAAGTGTAGCAAATAGTAAGAATATTGTCAAACTATTAGGATTTGCTTTTTAGATGGTTGATGATGTCTCGGGCCATCCGAGGAAGGGGATGCGTCTCGCCACTTAGCCATCGTTTCACTGAAGAAACCGCCACTTCAAACTTGTCAGCGAGCTCGCGTTCACTTCCAGGATTGTTTATCAGATACAATTTCAACGCTTTTTGCAATTCAGTTTCCATTTTTGCCTCCTATGTGATAAAGAACGGTTTTCATCCCCTTAGTTTTTCAATTCAGGATAGATTTGACAAATCGTAAATATATTATTTTTTTCTTCTCTGCAAAAAGTAATTCGGGATATGGCGCTTTTTTGTTTCGGGTCCATGGCGTTTAGTCTTTGTTTGATATTCGCCCGGACTTCACTTTCCAAGTCTTTTACCGACATCGGCGGCGCGCCCGGTTTGGGATTTATCCGATATATCTGCGGATTTTCCGTTTCACCGTCATCCAAGAGTGTGAAGAAAATAACACAATAATTGTTTTTACGAGACATCGTTAACCTCCTTAAATTTTATGAGAAACTATTTTTAGGTTATCTGTTTTTTGTCGGGCTGTCAATCCCGACTGAGTCGGGATAAATTTATTGACAAATCATATTTTTCTTGATTAAATTTAAAAAGGAGGTTCTCATGAGTACAGAAGCCGTTAATGGTAAGATGAAGTTTACTGATTATTTGGCCTGTTGGCTGGGTTTTGTAATCTTTTTCACGCTTATCGGAGGTTTTCTGGGCTTTTTAATCGGCCTGCATTTTGGCTTAACCGATCTTTTATATCTTTGCCTTTTGGTCAGTTCTGTCGCCGGAGCGATAGTCGGTCTGTCGGCTGTCATAGTTTTGGCGGTTTCAAACCGGGAATTGCATCCTGTCCGCTCGTCGGCGGTGAATGCGCAAAAAATCGCGATTGAAACGGCAGTCAAATCAAAAGGCTGGAGCAAGCGCGATTATTATTGCGTTGTGCTGGTCTGTCTGGCAATTGGTCTCGGTATCGGGATATATTTTGGAACGGTTTTCAGCAGGATGATGATTTATCCGGTGGCAAGCTTTAAGGATTATTCGCTTATGGGTTTGGGACTTGGCCTCTTAGCCGGTCTGGCAATAGCGGGTATTCATTATGGCAATGAATCGCAGGATACATTTCGTTTGCCAAAAGCGCGGGCGCGCTTTCGCGCCAATTTTCCAAAATAAAAATAGCCCAGGCTGTTTTTAAACAAAATTCAAATCAGCATGAGATGTTTCCGGCTCCGGCGAAAGCGCGGAGCCTTTTAATTAAAAAAACCGCCAGAATGGTGACGGGGTTGACCCCATCACCGACCCGAATACATAAATCACGATTCACATAACATGAATCATGATGTGTGAATCATGTATCATAATACCATAATACCCACAGTGTCCGGCTGGTACGGGGTTGACCCCGTCACCATTCTGGCATAGGTTATGGATAATACAAAAACAGAGCCGCGAGGCGACTTCGTCTTTACGCTTTGGGAAATTCAAAAACTTCTTCAGAAAGGTGACGGGGTTGACGTTTTTAAGCATATATTGTAGAATATTTGCACTGATAATATCCATGAATGAATATAGAAAATTAAGTAGGGTAATTAAATAAAAAGATCCCTCGCTCGGTCGTCCCGACAAGTCGGGATTCCCGACCGCTTCCCGCCATTCGGTGGGACAGGCAGGGATGACAGATTTTAGATGTATGGCCTTAAAAATAGACGCAAAGAAAAATATTCGCAATAAAATTCGTTGGGGAATAGCCGGAGTTTTCGCGTTGTTGTTAATAACAGCTTCTTATGATGTGCCGGCTTTTTTTAATAGTAAAATAAATTGGATAAACAGCAAGACTTCTATTGGTTTGCCTAATATACCGGAAACAAACTTCGCGCTTGGTCTTGATTTGCAAGGCGGAGCTCATCTTATTTATCAGGCCGATGTGTCTGATATAAAAGAGGATGAGAGAGGGGATTCAGTGGAAGGTGTGCGTGATGTGATTGAAAGACGCGTCAATGGTCTTGGTGTCGGTGAGCCGAATATCCAGACAACCAAAGTCGGTGAAGATTATAGAATAATTGTGGAATTACCGGGTGTAACCGATGTGGACGAAGCGATTAAAATGATCGGCGGAACTCCGATTTTGGAATTTAAAGAATTGAATAAAGAACCGGTCAGAGAATTGACGGCGGAAGAACAGACAGAACTTGATAACTATAATAAAGAAGCGTCGGATAAAGCTTTAAAAGTTATTGAAGAAATAAACAAGGGACTTGATTTTGCCGAAGCGGCCAAACAATATTCAGAAAATGAGGCCAGTAAAAATAATGGCGGGTATATTGGTTTTGTGAATGAATATAGTTATTACGCGCCTCTTTTTGATTGGCTGGAATCAGCGCAAGAGGGGGAGATGTCAAAAGGCGCGATTGAGTCGGCTGATAGTTATAATATTTTAAAAAGAGGCGGAAGCAGGGAAGGCGAAGCGCGCGTTCGCGCCAGTCATATCTTGATTTGTTATTTGGGCGCGACCGGTTGTAATGAACCGATTTATACAAAAGAAGAAGCGCAGGCGAAAGCTCAAGAGTTGTTCAATACTGCCAATGCGGAAAATTTTGCCGAGTTGGCGATTGCTAATTCATCTGATTTGGCAAATGCCGCCAATGGCGGAGATTTGGAATTTTTTGCCAAGAATGAAATGGTTGAACCGTTTGCCAATGCCGTGTATGACGCGCAAGTCGGCCAGATCATAGGGCCGGTTGAAACCGAATTTGGTTATCATATTATTTATAAAACAGAAGAAGAAAAGCCGATGGAATACGAATTTTCCGCGATTGTTATAAACAAGATGACTCCACAAGATGTTTTGCCTCCGCAGGAACAATTTGTTTATACCGGTTTAACCGGTTCACAACTTGATAGAGCGGAAGTGGTAAGTGATTCGCAAACCGGCCAGATTCAGGTTTCATTACAGTTTGATTCTGAAGGGAAGGAATTGTTTGAAAGGATTACTACTGCTAATGTCGGACAGCCGGTGGCGATTTATCTTGATGGTGAATTAATCAGCGCGCCAACGGTGCAACAGCCGATTTTGGATGGACGCGCCGTTATCACGGGAAATTTTGATTTGAATGAGGCCAGATTATTAAGCCAGAGGCTTAACGCAGGCGCTTTGCCGGTTCCGGTTGATTTGATTTCACAACAGACCGTCGGCGCCAGTTTGGGCGCGGAATCATTGTCGCAGAGTTTGAAAGCCGGTATTATCGCTTTAGCTTTGGTGATGATTTTTATGATTTTGTATTACCGATTACCCGGTTTGTTATCTGTAATCGCTTTATTGTCTTATCTTTCTTTGACTCTAGCCTTGTTCAAAATTATCGGAGTGACGCTTTCACTTGCCGGAATCGCCGGTTTTATCTTGTCTATTGGCATGGCGGTTGACGCGAATGTGCTTATTTTTGAACGTTTAAAAGAAGAATTAAAAGAAGGCAAAAGCTTAAAAACGGCGATTGAGGAAGCATTTTTACGCGCTTGGCCGTCAATTCGCGATGGTAATGTTTCAACATTGATTACCTGCGCGCTTTTGATTTGGTTTGGTTCCAGTTTTGTAAAAGGATTTGCTATCACTCTTGCTATTGGTATTTTGATAAGCATGTTTTCCGCCATTACTATAACGCGTGTGTTGTTGAAGTTTATTACACCCTGGTTTGAAAATGGAAGCGGACGATTTTTCAAAGGCGCTAATAATAAAAAGACTATTTAGGCGACTTCATTTATTGATTGAATCATTTATGGAAATAATTAAAAACAGAAAAATACCTTTCGCCGTATCCGGCGTTTTATTCATAGCCAGCGTGGCGGCCTTGCTTTTATTCGGGTTGAAACCAAGTATAGATTTTTCCGGCGGTTCGCTTATGGAAGTCAGATTTGGGACGGAGAGACCGGAAATTTCCGAAATGCAAAGCGCGCTTTCCGAGATGGAAGGTTTGGGAGAAGTTTTGGTTCAGCCGAGCGGAGAAAATAAAATGATTTTAAGAATGAAATTTTTATCCGAAGACGAACACCAACAAGTTTTGGGTTTGTTGAGAGATAAATTCAGTAGAGAAGAGGTTGAAGAATTGCCATCGGTTGAAGTGGAGGAAGAAGTCGGCACGGAGAGTAAGAACGAAGTAAAAAAAGTGGTATCAGGAGAAGAGACTGAATTGGTTTTTGAACTGCCGATTGGAGAAAATGAAAATGCGGAAGAAATTAAAGATGAAGCGTCCGGAGTTAAAGCGCCGGATGTGTCGGAAGATAGATTTGAGACAATCGGCGCGGCCATTAGCGCGCATTTGAGAGATAGGGCGATGTATGCGGCGGTAGCGGTGGTATTGGCTATGGTTTTATATATTGGCTACGCTTTCAGGAAAGTGTCCAAACCGGTACGGTCGTGGAAATATGGAATTACGGCCATAATCGCTTTAATTCATGATGTGACGATTACAATGGGTGTTTTTGCGGTGTTGGGCAGATTTGTCGGAGTGGAAGTTGGAATTTCTTTTGTAGTGGCATTGCTTACGATTATGGGTTATTCAGTCAATGACACGATTATTGTATTTGACCGCATACGCGAGAATTTGATAAAACGAGGCAGTGATGAATTTGACCAGACGGTAAATTTGGGTGTGAATCAATCAATCACCCGTTCCATAAACACTTCTTTCACGACTTTACTTGTGTTGTTCGCCATATTTTTGTTTGGCGGAGAGTCGGTTCGTTATTTTTCTCTGGCGTTGATTATTGGTATCACAGTAGGAACTTATTCTTCAATATTTTTGGCCAGCCCTCTATTGGTTGCTTGGGAGAAATGGAGAAGATAAAACAGACGTAAGATGGAAGACTTAAGACTTAAGATGTAGGGCGTAAGATGAAAGAGTAAAGGGCGTAATTGTTGATTATAAATTATTTTAAAATGGTTGTTTTATCAGCCATTTTTTTATTTTATATTTTATGTCTTCTGTC
>Ga0208977_1001044_pt1 | contig 15384 bp, 14 predicted proteins | sample RifOxyA2_FD_184030 | JGI IMG/M metagenome (GOLD analysis project Ga0208977, IMG submission 184030) | Groundwater microbial communities from Rifle, Colorado - Rifle Oxygen_injection A2 (SPAdes) | ecosystem: Environmental > Aquatic > Deep subsurface > Groundwater | place: Rifle, Colorado, United...
TGCAACGTTGTTCATACGTTTAAGCCGGCAACGCGTCGCTGAAACCATGAATGCGCTCAAAAAGAAAGCGCTTATAACGGGTGGTGCCGTTGCGGTTATTTCAATCAGCCTGCTTGCTTTTTTATTTCATAACCTTGTCAGCGTGCCGTTTAAAAAACTGCACGGTGTTCTTTCCTCGATGATACTCGGCTCCGGCGGTGCCGTCGAAGGAGCAGGCAATGGAGAATTCGGCGAGACTTACAGGTTGCTTAATGAATTAGTCGGTGCTGTAAACACCAGGGTAGGAAACGTCCACGGCGGAGCGAGTTCGGAAGGTGTTTCTAAAAATTATGCGTTGTTGCTTGAAACCGCGCTTGAAGGATGCAACAACGGCCTTATCGTTATTTCCGCCGATAATATGATATTGGGAATCAATAGCCTTGCGCGCAGATTTTTAGGTATGGATGCCGGCTATGCGGCGACGGGAAAACATGTGCTGGACGCGATATCCTCGCCGCCGCTTACGGAGCTTCTTCAAAAAGCTGTTGCCGGCTCCTGCACGGTTGAAGAAACCGTATCCAGCCATCGTGTACGTGTTGAAGCAATACTCTCCCCTGAAAAACAACCCGCCGGTGCCATAATAACAATTCACTAACTGGTCTTACGCAAGAAATGCCAAAGTTGCCGTCATTGCGAGCGAAGCGAAGCAATCTTGCTGTTTCGTATCAAAACTAAGAGATTGCTTCGTCGCCAAGGCTCCTCGCAATGACATGCTTGCGTAACATCAGTTGCTAAAATCCTGAGCCGCCGATGAAGGTTAGTATGATCGGGCCGAACAGTATTATGAATATTGTCGGGAAAATAAGCAGTACCAGCGGCAGCATCAGTTTCAAGGGGGCCTCGCCCGCCATTTTCTCCGCAAGTTGCGAACGTTCAACCCTGAATTGTTCCGCCAGCGTTTTAAGAACAGGGGCTATGCTTCCGCCGGTTTTTAACGACACTGTAAGCGAATTTACCATTGTTGTAAGCGGCGTGTATCCAATCTTTTCCGCCATGTCCGACAGCGCGTCAACGCGCGACTTGCCCAGTTTAACTTCCTGCTGCTGAAGGCGGAGTTCCTTTACCAATTGCCCATCTTCGGAATCTATAATCTTGTTAATGGCCGTGTTAAAATCAAGCCCCGCCTCTATCATAAGCGAGAGAAGGTCTAATACCTCGGGGATCTGCCGGAATATTGCCTTGTGCTTTTCCTTGACTTTTGTCTGAAGCAATGCCGGCGGCACGACGAAGCCAAGCACGCCGAATCCCGCAAGAAGAACGATGTTGTAAACATCAAGCACTACCACGGCCACGATAATCACGGAAAAACCCGCGAGAAATTGCAACCCGATAAACGTAAAAGGCGTAATACGATCAAACGGGTCGCCCAGGATTGTCGTGTCTTTCCGGATTTTTTTCGCATGGCGTACAAAGTATGGGTAATTCCTGCGCTTTGCCAAATCGCCGATTTTTGAGGCGATAAACAGTATTGACTCCCTGGCGTTGCTTTTTTTCAGTTTATCGGCGTTCGTCTCAATAGTTGCTTTAAGGCGTTTCTCAAGGTTTAGTTTCGCCACGTAATCGGTTGCGATATACACTATTATTGCCACGGAAAACCCGGCCAGCAAAGCTATCGGTATTATCAACATTGTTTTGCCTCTCTATATATCAATTGAAACTATTTTGTTTATTATAAACGTCCCGATGGCTATCATCGTTACCGCTATGGCAAGCATTATGTTTCCCAGGAGCGTTGTAAAAAGAAGCCCCATCATGCCCGGCTCCATGGCATAAAGAAGCCCCAGCAGTATAAACGGAACGACGCTCATGACCATGCCGGACGCTTTTCCCTGTGCGGTAAGCGCGACAATTTTACCTTGTATTTTCTTGCGCTCCCTCATGGTATCGGCAAGCCGCAAAAGTATTTCCCCCATGTTGCCGCCGGTTTCCCTGGAGAGGTTTATGGCCGTAACCATGATGCGCAGGTCGTTGCTCGGTATTTTTGCGGCCATGTCCTTTAGCGCATCTTCCACCGGCACGCCGAGTCTTGAACGCTGAAGCATTTGCGCAAACTCAAGCGAAAGCGGTGGCTTGCTGTTGTTAACCATGTTTTCCAGCGCCTGCGGCAAAGATTGCCCGGCGCGAACCGAGTTTTTTATCATGCCCAGCGCTTCGATAAGCTGCTCGTCAAAGACACTCCACATTTTTTTAATTTTTTTGTTGAAATGCCACCCGATAGCCCAGTAAAACCCGCCGCCGCACAATAGCGCGAATATCATTTTGCCGATAATAACAAACGCCGCAAGAAACACGATTGAGGCGGCGATAACCCTTATTTTCACGGCTTGCTTTGATGCCGGGTTTGCGGCAACTACAGAAACGGCGTTGCGGATTCTTTCCTTTAAGCCGGTATGTGCGCCCTGCACGTCCGGCAATGCGCCCTTGATTGAAAAGCTGATGGTCTTTATTCTAACGGCCTGCGCCAGATAACGCGCTGCGAAAAATACAAAAATTCCGATTGAAACCGTTGCAGCAACCGATAATATAAGTGTTATCATCGTAATTCACCTTTTCTGAAAATTTCAGTATCAAGCGATAAACCGTGCGTGGTGATTTCATCGAAAAAAGTCGGTATGTTCCCGGTTGCGGCGAAACTGCCTATAACCTTGTTGTCCTTTATGCCGGTTTGTTCGAAAACGAATAGCGGCAGCAGTTCCACGCGGTCATTTTTTATACCCGTTATTTCGGCGATTTCAGTCACCTTGCGGGAGCCGTCGGCAATTCGGGATAGCTGCACCATAACCTGCACGGCTGAACATATTTGCTCGCGTATGGCGCGTTCCGGCAAATCCATTCCCGCCATTATGGCCATGGTGGTAAGCCGTGCGATACCGTCTTTGGGGCTGTTCGCGTGAATGGTGGTCAGCGAGCCGTCGTGGCCGGTGTTCATGGCCTGCAACATGTCCAGCGTTTCGCCGCCGCGGCATTCGCCGACAACAATCCTGTCCGGGCGCATACGAAGCGCGTTTATCACAAGCCTGCGGATATTTATCTCGCCCGTGCCTTCCACAGATGCCGGGCGCGACTCAAGCCTTACCACGTGTTCCTGCGGCAGTTTCAACTCCGCGGAATCTTCTATAGTCACAATGCGCTCATCCGTCGGTATAAAAGACGATACGATATTTAAAAGTGTTGTTTTTCCAGATCCCGTGCCGCCCGAGATAACTATATTTTTGCGCAGCCGGACGCAGATTTTAAGAAAATCGGCCATTGCCGGCCGTATTGCGCCGAAGGTAACCAGGTCGTCGGTAGTAAGTTTTTTCTTCGAGAATTTGCGGATGGTTATCGAGGGGCCGTCAAGCGCCACGGGAGGTATTACGGCATTTACGCGCGATCCGTCGGCAAGGCGCGCATCAACAAGCGGCGAGGACTCGTCTATTCGCCTGCCGATGGGGCTGACTATGCGGTCAATGACGGTGCGCAGTTGTTTGTTTGAAGTAAACGACGTTCCGGAAAGCTGGATCTTTCCCTTTTTTTCGATGTAAATTTTGTTGATTCCGTTGACCATAATTTCAGTGGTTTCAGGATCGCTTAGAAGTTTTTCAAGGCAGCCGAGGCCGAGGGTCTCATCTAAAAGTTCGTCAACGAATGCGGCGCGCTCCTCGCGGGTAAGCGTGTTTGATTCCTTTGAAAGAGCGTCCTGGATTACGGCGCGCGTTTTTTCGCGCGCCTGCTGCAACTTTTCATGGTTGGCGAGATCGTTAAGATCCATGTTTTTCAGTTCGGGATGCGAAGATACGTATTCAAGCAGCCTGGTTTTAAGCTGCACGTAAGCCGCCGGCGCGTTTGCGGCCGGGGCGGTTTTTTCGTCGGCCTTTGGCGCGGCGGTCCGCCCGGATTTATCTATGCCTTCGAACGATGAGTTGTCCAGCAGCTTTTTGGCAAGATTCTTTATATCTTTTGAAAACTCGCTGTGAGGGTATCTGGTTATTGCCGGCGTGCCGCGGTTTATGGAAGACAGAATAACGTCGCGGTCTTCGGTAATAACGCCGAAAATATCCTGCTCAAGCATCTTCCTGCTGTTTTCTTCGTCAAGACCGTGCGCGGAGCTTGTGCGGGCAACAACAGGTTTTACCATTGCCGCCGGAAAATGCCATGCCTTGATAATGTCGTTGAATGCCTGTAGTTGGCGCAGTGACAAAATATCCGGCGATGCCGTTACAAGCGCGATGGAAGATTCGTCTAAAACGGCGGCGAGCGTTTCATGGTCATGTTCGCCCGGAGCCGCTATGATTATAAACGGGTAGAGAGACGCCAGCCTTTCGATGACGGCGTGTATGGCTTCGGGGGTAACCATCGTTTTATTCTCGCTGCCCGTGCCTGTTAAAACGCTAATGCCTGAACTGTGCGTTGTAAGGTAGCCTTTAAGCAATGCAGTATCGAACCTGGAAATTACAGGACATATATCCGCTATTGAGCGCGATGACGGAAGATCAAGAAGTGTTTCAAAGTTTCGGGTTCCGGAAAAGCTTAAATCCAGAGCCGCGGTTTTCTGTCCAGACTGAACATGCAGCGCGATGGCAAGGTTTGTCGCCAACACGAACCTGCTCAGGCCTTCCTTTGTTTCAACAACCGATATGATCTTAGCCATCAATGTTACCTTTTCTGGTATTTGCGCAGCAGCTCCAGTGCCTCTTTCTGTTTTTTCTGCATTTCTTTCACGTAATCTTCGGAAATCGCGCTTTTCCCCTTTGCCGATGCCTGCACAGTCGAAGTTATGTCTTTGAAGAAATTTTGCATACGGGCGCCTTTTGCTTCGTGTATGGTGTCGTCGCCTACGGGACGTAGCGAAAGCCGTATCCTTCCCTTGTCTGCGGCAAGCGAGAGCGCTTCCACCTGCGAAGGGGCGACTGCAAACGAGACCGGAATCCTTGATTCCCCTCCCTGGTTGGCCAGCATTTTTGCGGCGTTTTTGTCGCCCGCCCGGGGCGCGCTTCCGCCCAACACGGATTTGCCTACGGAAAGTATAAGCACGTCCTGCATTATTGTGCTTGCTTCCTCAAGCATCTGGCCTTCCTTGTCGCGGTACTCGAAAACGCCTATTATGTCAACGCGGTTGCCCGGCTTTATCATGCCAACCACTTCTTCAGCTTCGAAAACTATGCTGACTGCGCGGCTGTCCGTGGGTATTATGGATGAAATGCCGGTATCCACGCCCAGCATGGACAGCTTTGTGGTAACGATCTGCTCGCCCTTTTCAATGGGAACGAGCGAGATGAAAACCGATCTGCCGTCGCTATCGGTAAGCTCCTTTATCGCTTGCAATGCCCGCGGTTGAAGATAATCCTTGGGAACTGTTCTTTCCTCGGCCAGCTCAAGCGTAATGGCGCTGCCCTGGTCAACATATTGCTTTGCAACAAGAACTTTCACTTTTTCGGCGCTTTTGCGGTAAGTTGTTTCAAGCGATGCAAGATAGAGCGCTACGAAAAGCATCGCGACGACGCCTGAAATTATCGCAAAAAGTAACGGTTTCTTCATAATATTCTCCTCTCTGTAATCCTGGTTAAACCTGGCGCAATGCGCGGTATTCCAAATGATAACTGTAAAAACTGCTATAAGCCACTGAATTTAAAAGTTGTTGTTGTGGATGCTGCGGGATACACGGAATGAATAAGTTTTGTACAAATGCGGAAAAGTGATCCGGTTCTTTCGGATCACAATCAAGCAACTATAGTCACCCCAATCGTAAATGTGTGGCAACATTCATCAGAATCAGAATTTGCCGGCGCTCGCAAGTTCATCAATAATATCATTCATTATTTTATTAATTTCTTGAAGATTGCTTTTTTCGTTTGACATACTACCGAGGAGACGGGTAAAATTTGCATCAATTCGTTTGCTGCCATCCAGTGAATTCCTTTTGATGTATGGTGAGAGAATTTTGTAGTCAAGATTTGCCATTTTCAGCCATGATGTAACTGTATTCCTTGGCTCATTATCAAACTGGTTGTTAACCGCATGGAATATATCCTTTATATCGTAAAAAATAGCTTTTCTTATTGACGAGACAACGATCGCCTGGTCCCCGCTTTTTATCGCCTCTTCTATATCTTTTTGTAAATCAACCTTGAAGTTTTCTTTTTCCGAATTGAATACTTCTTTAAGATACGGTAGCGACTTTTCAATTTGAACATACTTCCTCATCTCCGCGAATAAAAGCATAGATTCATAAAGCTGAACCGCCGGTGTTTTCATGTTGATACGATAATTCTGTGCCTGAACCAGGCTGGCCGTTGCAAGAATAACTGTAATTAGTAATACAAATATACCATGTATTATCTTCATCGCGCCTCCTATTGTCAGTTAGGGCGGTAAAAGTAGCAGTCAGGCTGGTTAAAAACAGCCAACCTCTTCAACCAAAAAAGCTCTTTAATATCCTGAATATCCTGAAAATTTTATGCCGCTATCTTAGAATACATACTTTAATGATGCTGCAAAGCCGTAATCCTGCGCTTGTTCTGTCAAGCCCTTTATAAACTCGCTTTGGAAGAATAGCCTGTCACCGATAAAGGAGCCTATAAACAGGCTGGTCGTAAGGGCTTTGTCAAAATACTCATGGCCCCAACCCAGAGAAGAATGGGAACCAAAGTTATAAAAAACCCCAAAATGATATCCGAAAACACTATTAACACCTTCTTCAGGAGCTGTTACCTCAAGTTTTGGATGCAGGACAACGAACCAGTTATTGACAGGTTTGGTAAATATTAGTGAAATGTCGTATGCCGGGGCTCCGCCTTTGTAAATAAAGTGTGTTTCTGCGGCAGGCGTAATAGAAAATAATTTGCCACTGTAAACATTGTAAAATAAGCCAACATCCGTGGAATTATACTCATAATTTTCAGGCGCTCTGGTGCCTGCGAATTCGCCACCTGCATATGCGGTAAAGTATTCAGTTATTCCATAATAGAGTCTTGCCGGAAAGCTAACCTCATCCTCTTCGGGCACTGACATCTGTGTAAAGGTATATTCTGTCCCAAGCGATAATGCAGCTTCGTGCTCGGGATATGTCATCGGCCGATTTAGAATGATGGTGTAAACGTCAAAACAACCGTGAGCTAACGCGGTAAACAAAAACAAAAAGGACGCGATGAACCCTAATTTCATTGTCTTAAGCATAAATTTCCTCCTTGCTATTCTCTTCTTACGTAAGCTTGGCTAGCAGTATGCCCGCTACGTTAAGAAAACTCTTATACTTTAAATTTGACCAAGGCAGACTGCAATCTCTTCACTATGTCAGCTAATTGAGAGGCGGACGTAGATATATTCTCCATTGACGTACTCTGTTCTTCGGAAGATGAGCTTGATTCTTCCGCGCTTGCCGCGGTTTCTTCTGCTGCTGCTGCAATCATCTCTATTTGATGCGCTATATTTCCGACGTGATTTACGATTTCACTAAACTTATCACTTGCCTCTTCGGTAATAGCTGCTCCTTCGGATATCTCAGCCTGGCCATTTTTAACCGATGACGCGGCATCTTGAGTTTCTGATTGAACAACGCCGATGATTTTAGAAATTTTTTGTGCGGATTGCGCCGAGCTTTCCGCAAGTTTCCTTACTTCATCGGCGACGACAGCAAACCCTCTGCCGGCTTCCCCGGCCCGCGCCGCTTCTATAGCGGCATTTAAAGACAGAAGATTGGTTTGATCTGCAATCTTTGTAATTAAACCTACTATTTCCCCGATCTCTGCCGAACGCTTCGATAATACATCCATCGCCTTTGACGAAACTTCCGTAATGGCTTTAATATTTCTTATTTTTTCAACAAAGGCGATCATCAATTCCTTGCCTTTGCGGCTGGCATTATCAGTTTCGCGTGCAGTGTTTGAAGCAGATTGCGAACTCTGCGCAATGGAAGAAGCGGATGCGGATATCTGTGTTGAAGTTGATGCCAACTGCGCAACAGTCGTTGCAGATTGCATAGACACTTGAGCCAGTGTATTAGATGAATTACCGATAAACACGGTTTGGCTTTTTACTTCTTCAATAAGTTTCCGCAACTGGGAAACCATCCGGGCAAAAGAGTTTGTGAGGACTTCCTTGCTGGAATGGCTTTCAATATTCATTGAAAAATCGCCGTTGGCCATCTGTCCTGCAAAGAGTGCAAACTCCTTTAGCTTGGCAGTCATTTGCGCGAAAGCTTCGCCCAGCTCGCCGGGAATTATCGTATTCAGGATCGCATTATCCAAATTATCGTTTGCTATCATTTTAGCCTGCAGGGTCAGTTTCCGTAATTGTACCTGCATTCTCTCAAATGCCTGCCCCAAATCTCCGGCAATCTGGTTATCGCTTTTTACTGCATCTTCCAGGTTAGTACCCCCTGAAAGCTTTCTTTCAGCTTCGGCCGCTCCCAATTTTCCCTGGGAAATCATGTCCGCACGTTGCACAATATCGTTCAAGCTCTGACAAACATTATTGAACGCCTGTGATAACTGGCCAATTTCATCTTCTGTTGTGACAGGTATTGCATCTTGTCGAATATTGCCTGCGGCGATTTTTTGGGCTACCAAGGTAAGATTTTTGACGGGACCCAGCAAGTTACGCGTGAAGTAATATACTCCAACACTGCTCGCAACCAGGATAACAAGCATCGAGATAGCGATAAAAATCATGGATTCTGATACTATTTGCGCGGTTTCTATCAACGAAATGCCAAGACGGACCGTGCCGCTTGCATTTCTTTCATCCGAATTTGTCGAAGAATCTGATTCCACTTGAACGACAATATCGTAGACAAAATCCCGGCCATGATATTTAAGAATTTTACTTCCTGTTTCCGGAACCTTGCCTTCAACACTGGTTATCAACTGTTCGATTGTTGTTTTTTTGTCTTCCCTGGTATATTGAGACAGCACCAGACCTTGAGCATTTTGGATGAGAATGTACGAAATGTCAGCCTCCGTTTCCAGAGGCTTCAAAAGCGCAGCTAACGTATCTGCGCTTTCAATCATAATGCCGTATTGTGCATTTTGGGATAAGTTTTTGGCTAACGATTCCCCTCGCTTTTGCAGTTTTTCATATGTAAGCAAAGACAACTTGTTCATGAAGTAATACGAGACAAATGCTATTAGCAGTATTACTACGGAAAACATACATATCGTGGCAACAGTGGCCTTTACCTGCAGATTCGTCCGTATCCGTTTTATTATGTTTTCTACTCTCATCTTGCATTGCTTCCAAATGCTTTGTGCTTTGAGAAAGTTACCGAATTTACTCTAGTGTAAAAGCAAATCAATGCAATGTCAACGCTTTTTTGCACAAACTTTTCAGGAGATAAAATATGATGTAGTCAAAGAACCGCGTATTTAAGGAAAAAAAGTTAACGGTTTTATAGGGAATAATACGAGGAGCAAAGCAATCGCGCCGTCTTACAACAGGCCTGCATTATAACAACAAGCACAAGGCGCAGGGACAGATAATGCCCTGCGCCTTGTGCTCAAAACAATTGACTAATTACTCGGCGCGACGCCTGTTTCATCCGTTATTTTGTCTGTCGAATCGCTAAACAAAGCTTTAATCTGTTCGCCGAATGTCTTTACAACTGCGATTACTATTACGGCAATCAAAGCAACAATCAACGCATACTCCACCATCCCCTGCCCGCTTTCGTCATTCAAGAATCTCTTAAACATATTTTTTCACCTCCTTATTTTTTCAAATCAAACAAGTACCCGATTGAAAGTCCGATTTTTTTATATGCACAATCAATTACGGTTCCGAAAGATGTTTTTTGCTGGCCGTTATAAGTTCCATACATTATTTCTGCGCGGATGTTGTCGCTTAAATCAAGTCCGCCGCCCAATGCGTAATAAAATCCGCCTGTCAGCGTAGTATCACCCTTGAAATCGTTGTTGCCGTAAAATGAAATGTTATATCCCAGATTCAGCTTCAAGAATGCTTTATATCCCGACAAATCAATTTCAGGGAATAAAAGCAGGGTGCCGTAAAGAGGCACAAAGCCAAATGCATTGTCATCGGTAATTGTGTAACCGCCTAATGTGCTGACTTTTCTCCCGAATTGATATTCCAAGCCTGCTCCTATCGTAAACAGATTGTTTATCGGATGGTAATATTCACCACCGATTCCAAAGCCTATATTAGTGTTTCCGTCATATGTTAAACCTGAACTTGACATGGAATAATTGCCCGGCACATCAAGATTGAATTTTGGCATGAACTGATTTGCATACGCTGTTACGGTAAAAGTAAGTGCAGCAACTGCAAGTGCTAATGTTTTCATTGTATTTTTCCTTTTCCGTGGCCATTTAGGCCACTGTTTTTTGAACCGTCTACGTCTAAAGTCAATAACCTTTTTCCCTGTAATCACCTCCTTTTATTGGCATAAAGAATTTTCGTGTCTCCTTGCAGTTTAAGGTCATTGCGAGCGAGAGCGAAGCAATCTCGACGTTGCTTCTGATGAAAAGCGAGATTGCCGCGCCCTTTGGGCTCGCAATGACGACGACAATTTCGAAACGCTAAAGAGACATGAATTTTCATCGTTTCACTCCTGTGCCGGCGAGGACTTCGGCGTGGGCGGAGACTGTTATTTTATCGGGCAGATTCGGCCCCGGGATGAATGTGTTCCATGCGGAGAATATCGGCGGCGATTTAAATTCGTATGCAAGATGGACGGATGAAAGATGATCGGCCGGGTTTAAGAAATTGTCCTGTAGTGCGTCCAGGTCGCCAAGCGAATTTATGGAATCAATATCCAGGAATGTTTCTTTTTTTATGATGAACTTCAAGTTATCCGGATTAAGCTTGCGGCCTTTGTTATCCTTGTTGCAGAGATAATCTTTAAGCTCTTCCTCTATTTGGGCTTCGTTCATATTCGAGTAATAGATCATGTCGGTGCCGTATTTTGAGGCCATCACCAGTTGCTGGCGCGTAAGCACGATGCGCGAAAACCAGGTGATCATCGAAAAAACTATGACGATAACCGGTATCATCAATATGCTTTCAATAAGTGTCTGTCCCCTGGAGTTTTTCATAGGTTAGTGCTGCAAGATGTATCCTACCGGCACAAGCTGCGCGTACCAGCCGTCATCTTTAGAGTCGCGATATGCATCAATGTTTTCGCGGATATTTTCGCCCCTGTACGGTTTTTGCTTAACGATAAAGCCGGGACCGGGGGCGTTCTGCGCTTTGTTATAATATGCCGCCGAAGCAAGCGTCGTTATCTTCGGCCATTCGATTCCCGTCCATTTGCCCAGTATTGGGAAACCTTTGTTTGCATGCGCGTTTGCTGCCAGCGTTGCCTTGATTGTTAATTTCTTCCTGTGGAAAGTATTTGCATCGGCGTAATACCATGCTTTTTGCCCCCCCTTGCCGGGTAACTTATATGGAAAAACAAAGTGTAGATGACAGGCCGGTACAAACGGATTGGGCGGTATGCTGAAACCGATATGTTCCGCGCCATAGTAGTTAATCAATATTTCGTTATTTTTTGTCTTATTTCTTTGAAGCCCCAGCGCCCGGAAATGCATGCCGGAAATTTCATTCAAGTCGCCAAGATCAACTCCCGCTTCTTCAACGCCGGCCAGTAGGGGATGCGTAGTTATCACTTTGATGTCCTTGTTGTGCCTTCGGCCGACTTCCTCGGAAACCCTGGCTGTTTCCCATGGCCCTACGCGTGCCACAATGTTTTCCTGAAAAGTTATCAGCGCATCCACCTGCGCGCGCATTGCCGTCGCGCCGGCAGATATTCGTTGCATAAAGAAAGGGCGCGTCCCGAAACTACAGGCGCGCACGCCGAGTATCACATCCAATGTTGATGCTTCGCATGAAACGTTATCCATTATGCATTGCGGGATGAGGGGCGCTATGACACAGGATGCGTAGCCTCCGCCGCCTATGCCCATCAGGCCGACCGGGTGTACCGCTCCGAGTCCCAGCACCGGCAGCAGGAAAGAGCCGTCGTAGAGTGTGCGCGCTATCATTTCGTTGGTTTTTGCGAGCAGGTTTAAGGTGCGCGCCTGGTTTGTGGCGGCCGATAGCGCGGCATTATCCGCCGCTATTTGAAGCGTCATGCGGTCGGTGAGCATCTTGGAGATGTTTAATATCATCGTCCATGATATAACCAGCACCAATATCATGACCAGTATATATGGCAGCGCCTGGCCCGGGTTAAAATGGATCCTCATCATATCCTTTTGCGCCCTTGTATGCCCGTTTGTAATACGGTTCGTCGGGTGATTTTATCATGCGGCTGGATGCCGTATTCTGCATTACGTTTATTCCGCCGCTTAAAAAACCGGCGTTACCAACCGGGTTGAGAAGCGAGCCAAACATTATTTTATTTAAGTATCTTATTTCAATGCTGCGGCGCACCAGCGTTCCGCCGGATTCGTAAACGCCGGCTTCCTTTTCTCCGTCGCTCTCATAGAATGATGCGAGTTCAGGCAAAAATGAAGGCCGCTCGAAGGATACATGCGGCAAAAACAGCGCTATGGCGGCAAGCTGGATTTTCATCTTCACCGCGTCGGTTCCGCCCTCGGTAACCACGGCAATCCGGTTTACGGTAAACGCCGCCTCGTTTGCAATGAGGTTGTTTATCACCAGTATGCAAAGCTGTAGCGAGGCAAAAAGAATTGCCGTCAGCGTGAAAATAATAAGAGCGGATTCGATCAGAGCCTGGCCTTTTGATGCCCGCATTATTTTACCGTAAAGCGCGCCTTTTGGGTTGCCGTCTGGAAGCCGACGATGTCTGTTACAAGCAGTGTTGCGGTGAAGCGCCCGGGTTTAATGTTTTCAATGCCTTGAAGCGAGACCTCGTTGATAAATTTTACGGGTTTTTCCGCGACCGTCTTTTTTACGTCAAGCACCGACGGCTTGACAAGGACAATGGCGCCTTTCTCGTCCTGCACCATGATGTCCTGCCTTATCCAGAAATATTGGCTGCCGGCAGAGTTCATTGCGGTGATGTTGTTTACGTCGTACGTAATCCATATTTTTTCATTTAAGGCAAATTCAACCCGCGGTGTTTCCAGGCCTTTTTCACCTGCACCGACGGTAATGTCTGTAATTGCAAAGGAATTCGCATCATGGTTGTATTTCCTGCACGAGCTTAGAGTCAACCCTATTGCAGTTGCAAAAATTAAAACAACAATTTGTGAGCGCTTCATGGTAAATATCCTTTCTTGTTTACGTTAAAATATGGCGCCGGCTGCGTCCTTTACTAAATTCACGCCGTTTTGAACCTGCTTGCGCGTTTTATTCGCCTGGTCAATCTGGTTTTGCAAATTGTCAATCTTTTTCTGCCAGTCGTCTATCTTTCCGCTGTAATCGTTCCTGACCGTGGTAATCTGCTGCTGGTATGTTTGCACGGTGTCATTCATCAGGCTGGTGGTTGCGTCAATATTATCGGTGTAGAGTTTCGTTGTCGAGTCAACTTGTGCTTGCAGCGCGTCAACCTTCGATTGGAAGCCGGAAACATTTTCGTCAAACGAGAGTTGTGCGTCATCAATGGCCGCCTGGCAGTTGCCTACGGTGGCGCTGGCAATGTTTCTTGCCTGATCAATTTGTCCCTGGTATTTTTCCACCGTGGTGCTTATTTCTTTCTGGGCGCTGTCTGCGGCCGATTGCAGGGAATCAACTACGCCTGCCGCTTTTGCCGTTGCCTCGGATATGCGTTGACGATTTAATGCGACGGTGGCATCCAGGGAGAGCTGTGCGTTATCTATCCCGTCCTGGTATGTTTTAACCGTATTTTTTAACCCCGCCCTGGCTTCATCAATGTTTTGATGGCCAGCTTTAATGACGGTTTCCAGGCCTTTCTCCGCATCCGTAATCTTTTTCTGGTAACCGTCAACGGTGGCATTCAGGTTTTTTTGAAGCGCATTAACCTGCGTTTCATATTCGTTTACGGTGCTTTCCATGCTTGCCCGGGCGTCATCTATTCCGCACTGGTATGTTTTCACGTTCTCGCGCAATAAATCCTGGGCATTATCAATTCCCTTCTGAAAACGCGCTTTTTCTTCCTGCGTTTTGGCGCAGGCCTCGCCAATTTTTGCTTTGTATTCGCCGATGGTTGTTTCAAGCGCGGCTTGAGCCGTGTCAATGCCGGCCTGTAATCCCGCCGTAGTTTTATCCGTTTCGTTTTTTACGGCATTTATATTGTCCTGCAATGAACCGACGAGGGTCTCGGTTGTTTTTTGCGCGCGCTCGATTTCACCGTGCAGCGCCGCTATTCCGGTGCTAATGGCCGAGGACTCGGATTTTAAGCTGTTCTGAAAAGCGGCGATGGTTTCCTTTGCATCCGCCTGCGCGCGGTCCACTTCCGCCTGGTATCCGGCCACCGTTGCCACCATGTTTTTGTTTGCCTGTTCAAGGCCGCTCTTTGCGCCGTCCATGGCCGATTCCAAAGCGGTGTTTGCGGCGGTAACTTCATTTTTCAATTGCTGCGAAACGTTCGCAAGCGATTTCTGCGTTTCGTCTATCTTTGCCTGCCATTGGCCGATGTTTTGCCGGGCGGACTCGCGGGCTTCGTCAATTTTTTTGCGGTAGTTTCCGGTTTCGGCGGTAATGGTTTTCTCGAAGGCATCAATTTTTTCACGATAGCCGTCAACTGTTTTGTTCACAAGCTGTTGCTGCTCGTCAATGCTGTGCTGGGCATTATCAACAGTTTCCCGTATGGAAGCGTGCGTTTCGTCAATCGTTTTTTGGAAACGGCCTATCTCATTACCGGCATTATTGTTGGCCGTCGTAATTTTTTCCTGGAGCAGGGAAATATTTTTATTCATTTCACCCATGGTTTCGTCCGCGCTTTTCCGGAAGTAGTCGGCCTGGCGGTTAACCTCGGCAAAGTCCTGGTCAATTCTCGTTTGAAGCCGGCCGATCTCTTCCGTAATCTTGTGAACTGTTTCACTGTCGGTTGCATTCTCAAGCTGCTGGCGCAGTTCGGTTGCCTGTTGCTGGCAGGCGCCAAGGCTATCCTTTGCCGCCGCCCGTATTTCATCAATTTTATTTAATTGTTCGCCGGCTTTATTCAAGGCCGTGCTTTTTGTGTTTTCAATTTCCGCCTGGTAACCGTCAATGGTTGTTTTAAGTTGCGCTTTTACGTTGTCTATCCCGTGCCTGTATTCGTTTACCTGCGCCTCTATGCCCACCTGCGCATTGTCAATAATTTCCTGGTAGCCGCTAACCGCCTTGCGGCCGCTTTCCTGCGCCTCGACGATTTTTTCCTGCAATTTATCGGTTTCGCCCCGGATGCTTGTGCCTGCTTCTTCAATTTTTTGCTGATAACCGGCCATGGTTTTATCAAGCGCGTCCCCTGCTTCATTTATTTTTTGTTGATATATTTCTACGGTT
>Ga0208977_1001045_pt1 | contig 15352 bp, 11 predicted proteins | sample RifOxyA2_FD_184030 | JGI IMG/M metagenome (GOLD analysis project Ga0208977, IMG submission 184030) | Groundwater microbial communities from Rifle, Colorado - Rifle Oxygen_injection A2 (SPAdes) | ecosystem: Environmental > Aquatic > Deep subsurface > Groundwater | place: Rifle, Colorado, United...
TTCTTTTCTTCAAAAAGCAGAAAACCTTTTGCCCTTTTCCTATTTATCCTGCTTTCTGTTCTTTCCACACTGTTTAATTTGCCTCAGGATTACTACGCCTATACTTCCCCATAGATTATAAAGACCCGGGAGAGCCCGCCCTACTAATCACGTAAACACGTAACCACTTATCTACTATCTTTAATACTTGCCGTATTTTCTTGCAGTTTCTATTAATGCGTAGAGGTTTTCTTCCGGGGTATCCCTGGGCGTCTGGTCTCCCGTTGAAAGAATGAAAGCGCCGCCTGCGGCGGCGTCATCTATGGCTTTTTTTGCTTCCTGCACAACTTTTTCAGGAGTGCCTTTAAGCATTACTTCGGTTGTATGCAAATTTCCCATTAAGCACAGCCTGGTTCCGAATTTTTCTTTCAGCTCTTTTAGGTTACAATCACCCATCGGGGGAATTTCCAGCGGGTTTATGCCGTCAAGGTCAGTTTCTTCGGCGCATATTTTTACTAAATCTTTCGCTTTTCCGCAGGCGTGAACCAGCGTCGGGATTCCGGCGTCTTTTGCCAGCTTCGTTATTTTTTGCAGGCACGGCAAACCCAATTTTCTAAAAATATCCGGTGACTGAAGAGTAATAGTTCCCGAGCCGCCGGTAAGTATCAGGTCTGGCTTTACCTCAATAGCTTTTTTTGTCATCTTTACTGCCCAGTCTTCATAAATTTCAACATATTCCTCAAATAATTCAGGATAATCATACAATGCATAAGTCATAGCTTCCAGGCTGCCGTCAAAATAATCTATCAGCGTAGGAAAACCTGAAACGCCCAAGCCCATAGATGCCACCCCGTCTTGCCCAAGGTCTTTTTTCCACTGCTGGTACTCGCTGTCATCCCGGCTGGCAGGGTCAGGAAAGAAATATTTCATGAATAACCTAAAATCTTTCTGCACATCTTTTATTAATTTGGTTTTTATGGTAGGAGGCATATCTTTCCAGTACACTACTTCCTGGAAAAGCTCCCCGCCGGGCGTTTTGTAGGTTTCGCGGGTAACTATTTTATCATCGGATTTTTCAATAATTTCTTTTTTGATTTCTCTTTTATCTTCTTTGCTGGGGCCCAGGTCGGGAGAGGCTTCCCAGCCGCCGTCAAATTTGAATTTCTTAAGGACTTTGAGGTACGCTGTGTGTAAAGGAGGGTCGTTATAAAGATAGATATCCCAGTATGGTTTTCCGGTAAACCTGCAGGGTATCATATTTGATGTGTCCGGTGCTACCGGCACCATGTCCGGCTTGCCTTTTTTAAGCGCTGTTAAAAATCTTTCTTTACTGGTCATGTTGGTTTTTAAATAAATGTGGTTACGTTGTTAGTGGTTAAGTGGTTAGTTGAAGTGGTTAGTAAAAGATTCTACCAATCACATAACCACCTAATCACCCATCCACTGTTTTAATTTCACTCTTTACATTTGCTTTCCTTTTAAATGTTTGTCCGAAGGACATGTCAAACATTTATCCCTACGATTTGGATTATTTATTGTGTTTTTAAATAATCCAGTCAGTGGGTTATCATAGGTAGCAAATGCGCTGCCCTGATTTTCCCTTCTACCATTTGATATCAGGATACTGTCCGTAACCCGCAGCTCTTTACTTTTCACTGCTTTACTGCATACCAAGCAGTTTCTTTGATACATCTACCGCTGATGCCGCATCCGGCGCATAACCGTCTGCACCAATTTCATCGGCAAAACTCTGTGTAATAGGCGCTCCGCCGATTACTATTTTCACGCTGTCTTTTAATCCTGCCGCTTTTATGGCTTCTACGGCTGATTTCATGGCAGGCATAGTGGTTGTTAAAAGGGCAGACATACCAAGCACTTCCGGTTTTTTTTCGCGCACCATTTCTACAAATTTTTCGCTGGTCACATCTATTCCTATATCCGCTACGTCAAAACCCGCGCCTTCCATCATCATGGCTACCAGGTTTTTGCCGATGTCATGTAAATCGCCTTTTACGGTTCCAATCATGAATACCTTTGCCGCTTTTGCGCCTGACTTTGCAAGCAGAGGTTTAAGAATTCCCATACCGGCATGCATAGCGCGCGCCGCAATAAGAACTTCGGGGATATAAACTTCGTTGGCTTTAAACTTTTTGCCCAGCACATTCATACCGGCAATTAAACCTTCGGTTAAAATCTGCTGTGGTGAAATACCTTCATCTACTGCCGCCTGAACCAGCTCTTTTACTTTTGGTGCCTGGCCTTTCATAAGGCTTTCTGCAATTGCATTTAAATCTGCCATTTTACCCCTCCTTTATTTTTTTTGGTTAACGTTTATCGTTACCAGTTTTTTATTCTTCGTACTTTATTTTTAGTTTACTAAAAGTATCGCGCATAAACTTTTTTTTGTAACCTGTTACTTCCGGGTCACCCGGTGTATCCCAGATTTCATCAAGTTTTTTAATATCATATTTTGACAGGTACCCTTTGTTGCGGTATTCCAGCAGGGCCCAGGCGGCTTTTTGTGTAGTACGGCATACAGCATTATGATGTTTTTTCATCATACCTGACGGGCACAGGGAATCAACATTGCTGTTTCCAAAAGATGCCACCAGCGCAAACGCTTTTGATTCCTGCGGCACGTTATCTTCTATAAGTACTTTAGTTTTCATGAAAAGCGGCACATTGGCCGTGTAACCAACTGCAGGCACATCTGATGCTTTTGCAAACAGCTTAGGGTGGTCCCGCATCTGCTGGGCAATAGTCATTTTGTTTAGTTTCACTTCTATAAATGCGGGTTTGGCATCCAGCGGAATGCCCGGTAAATGGAAACCCCAGTGCGCGTCTTCACCCTGGCCTTTTATTTGCAGGTCCGGCCCGAATTTCATAATAAGATCCGCATATTCCTTACAGTCCGCACCGGAACAGCTGGAATCAATTTTAAAAAGGTGTATTTTCTTTGGGTCATAATAATCCGCTAAAGGAAAGAATAAATTTTTATTTAAAAGAAATTTGAATAATACAGGGTGGGTATTGCATAGCGGGTAGTCATCAAACTGGAAGAAATGCGTGTTTCTTATGGCATCCTGCAGTTTGGCGGAACATTTTGCCAGCCCGATGTAGGCGCTATAAAAAGAAAAGGCTGACGGTGCCGCCATAACTATCATGCTGGTATGGCCGTTTTTTTCTACCAGCTCTATCTGCCTTGAAGAAATGTTTATTGCTGTAGAAAGGCCCATTTCTTCTTCAGTTTGGTATACCACAACTTTTGCTTTATCTGCTGCTAATACTTTTACAGGTTTTGGCGCCTGTAAATTTAAAACCGGCAATTCATTTTTATTTTCTTTTTTCATATTAATCCTTATAAAATTAGTTACTAGCCTACACCTTCCAGGGTTAACGCTCGGAAAAATCTGCTAAAAGTGGTAACACATTTACTTCTACTTATAAAGTGGTTATCTTTTGATTTTACTAATCACTTAACCGCCTAACCACTTATCCCCTGCCATTTGAAGCTCCACGCCTTCACGGGCGTGGATTCAAGCCTTATCTACAGCGCAGGAACAAGCTCTACGCTGAAATACCCGAAGCGGACGAACGCTATCCATCCACGGCTTTATAACCGTGGATTTCCGCGGAGGGTGTTAAAACGGCAATATATCCAATGCAGTTTTTACCACTCTGCGCACGATTCTGGCATTTATTCTCTCTGAACCCTGCATTTCCAGCATATCGGCAACATCTGATTTGCTGACTTCCAGTTTTAATTCTATGGGTGTTTTTACGGTATAGGGTTTTATTTTATCTATTTTTGTAACGGCTTTTTTTACGCCTTCTCTTATGAGTTCGTAGGTTTTTTTCGGGTGCAGGCAGATGGCACCGTTTCTTGAAAAACCTTCTTTTACCGCTACGGTTTCTATATCTTTTCCTAAAAATGCTTTTGCTTCTTTTGTAGCCGCTAAGTCGCCGCTGACAAATATTACCGGGATTTTATAATGGCCTGCAAGCACCGCCATCTGTCCTATTTCACCCATTTTTTTGCCATTTAGGTAATAGTTCTGCCAACTAGCGCTTGACTGGGTATGGTCCAGTATGGCTTTATGCGTACCGGCCATAGCATGAAACCCTACAAGTAATACAGCGTCAAAAGAACTATCCAGCCCGCTTAAGCCGTTTGTAGATTCAAAAACATATTCTGCCTTGGGATGCATTTCATCCAGCAGAAAATTCATAGCGTAGGAACCGCAATGGCCGTCATTTACCAGAATTCTGCCGGCGCCCGCTTCTACCAGGCCCTGCACGGCGGCGTTGATGTCATTAACCATAAACTTCTGCGCCAGATTGTACTCCGGTTTGGTTTTATCTACTTGTTCAGGAATGCATACTCCGGTAATTCCTTCCATGTCTGTTGCAATATACGCTTTCATTTTTTTCTCCCTTTTATCATATGTAAAAAATACGCTACCCCGATTCTTCCTTTTACTAATGGTCATCGGGATACTGTTACCCGCAGCCCTGACTTTGCTTTTTATCATATGTTGTCAGGACGCTACCCGCAGCATTTTCAACCCCCATAAAGCATATTAATAATTTTAATTATTATACCAAATTTATAGCCTTTTTAACGGCGCCAAAATCAGTTACTTTCTTTCTGAAACTGCTCCCGGTAAAGCCGGGCATAAAGGCCTGCTTTTGCCAGCAGTTCTTCGTGCTTTCCTTCCTCAACAATAGTGCCCTTGTCTATCACAATAATCCTGTGCGCCTTTTTAATAGTAGAAAGCCGGTGCGCAATAATAAAAGTGGTGCGGTTTTTAAACAACCTTTCCAGCGCTTCCTGTACCTGGGCTTCTGATACAGAATCCAGCGCGGAGGTGGCCTCATCAAGAATAATTATGGGCGGGTTTTTCAAAAACATTCTGGCAATGGAAAGCCTCTGTTTCTGGCCGCCGGAAAGGGTAACGCCTCTCTCCCCTATCTCACTGTTAAGATTTTTTGGAAGCGCATCAATAAAATCAAAGGCGTTTGCCATTTTCAGGGCTTCATTTATTTCAGCACAGGAGGCGTGCTTTTTTCCAAGCATCATATTTTCTTTAATGGTTCCGGAAAATAAAATCACATCCTGCGTGACAATGCCTATATTATCCCTGAGGCTTTTAATGGTTAATTTTTTTATGTCTGTAGTATCAATTAGTATTTCACCTGCCGACGGGTCATAAAACCTGGGAATAAGGTTTACGATAGTGCTTTTTCCTGCCCCGCTAGGGCCTACAAAAGCAATTACTTCGCCCGGATTAACCTTAAGGCTTATATTTTCAAGCACCGTTTTTCCCGTGGTGTAACCGAAACTAACATTATTAAATTCCACGGCGCCTTTTACGGCAGAAAGCTTTAACGCGCCGGGAATTTCCTTTATATTAGGCACGGTATCAAACACGTCATAAATTCTTTCCATGGCCGCCAGGGAACTTTGTAAAACCACGTTTAGTTCAGATAATCTGGTTAAAGGAAAATAAAAAGACCCCAGGTAAGAATAAAACGCCATAAGCGTGCCTATAGTCATAGAACCGTTTATCAGCTGGTAGGCGCCGTACCAGATAATCAGCGCCGGGGCAAAAGTAGTAAAAAGCGTGGAAAAGCCCACGTTCATGGCCTGCCATTTTGACCCTTCCACTACCCGCTTATGATAATTTTCTATTTTTGCCTGAAAATCCACAGCTTCGTTTTCTTCCTGCGAAAATGCCTGAAGAACTTTTATGCCGGAAAACTTTTCGTTTATTGAGCCGGAGATTTCTGCCAGGCTTTTCTGAATCTGGTGGCTGGTTTTTTTAATGCGCGGCGACAACACTTTCATGGCAATGAAAAAAAATGGAAAAATACTTATGGCAATGAGCCCCAGCACTAAATTAAGCTTTAGCAGTATAACTACCAGCACAATAAGCAAAGTTGTGTCCATAAGCGCGCTGATAATGGCTTCGCCTACAAAACTTTGCACGGAATTAATGTCATTGATTATATAGGAGGTAATATTCCCAACGTGCTGGCGGTCAAAATAATTCATGCTCATGCGCTGTATATGCGTAAATAGTTTATACTGCAGTTCCAGGATAACTTTTTTTCTTAAAAAAGCCGCAAAGTAGGACCTGAAGAAAGAAACAATCCCCAGAATAACAGAAATACCAAGCATGAACAGGCATATCTTTGTTACATACTGCGCTCTGTCTGCAACAGGAAGGGAAGAGTTAAGCGCGGTATCAATAATTAGTTTAAGCATCCAGGGAATTAGCAGTGGAAGCAAAAACTTTGTGACACCAAAAAAAGCAGCCACCAGGGTAATAAACCAGTGAGGGTATACATTTTTTAAGAAACGGAACAAAACAGTCTTTTTTTTCATTTTATTGCTTTTGATATCCTGAAACAATTTTCAAAAGAATTTATTGACGTTCTTTATGCTTTTTTACTTACATTTCATTTAAAGGAATTTCAATAAATTTATCACCATAAAACAAATACATGTTTTCGCCCTTGGCCGCTATGGCACCAAAACCCCAGAAAAAAGCACCGGCTTTATAATTTGATACATAGTTTCCGTTTTTAAATTTATTTATTTTTTTGTTTCCTGTATCATAAACATAAATATTGCCATTATCATCCGATGTCAAGGAAACGGGCACTTCAAATTTACCTTTTTCCTCGCCATAACCACCAAATGAATATTTCTTTTCACCTGAAGAACTTAACACCAGAACTTCATGTTTAGGTGTATTAATCACACATATATCACCGTCTTTGTTGACTATTATATCTCCGGGGCTAAACTCATCACCAAACTTAAACTCACCAAGATATTTAAGATTTTTGTCATATTTTTTTATTGAAACTGTACCCCTGTTTGAGATATATGCATTATCCTGCTTGTCAAAAGTTATAAACATAGGAAAAGACAAATCATTTATTGAATCAATATACCTGTTATTGCTGTCAAATATCTCAACCCGGTTGTTAAATGTATCGCATACAAATATTCTCCCTGATGAATCTACCGCTATGCCGCAGGGGTTATCAAACAACCCTTCTGAAGTGCCTTTTCCTCCATAACTACCGACAAGTTTTCCTGAAGCGTCATATTTTGCATAACGGCTGCCCCTAGTAGACACTATCCATTTCTGATTTTTATTGTCAATAAATATGTTACTGGTTCTTCTTATAGAATGTTCTCGCCTGTCGGTTCTTAGTGAAAATTCCAGGTTTTGTTTACCGGATGAATTAAATACCTTTACAGATTTATTTTGAAGGTCGTATACTGCAGTATTATCATTTTTATCTATGGCTATACACACAGGCTGTATAAACTCATATTTATCAACAAAATATTTTATGAATTTCCCTTCTTTATCATAAACCCTTATATATCTTGAGGAATCCAAAATTAGTATTTCGTCTTTTGAATTTATTGCTATGTTTCCCGGAATTTCATCAGTGCTTTCAGAAACAATTTTACCGCTGAAAATCCCCTGTGTATCAAATATCTCTATACATCTGTTGCCTATATCGCTTACATAAATTCTGTCCTGTTTATCTATTGCAAGTGAAAACGGGCTTTGTAATCCGGCGTCGCTTTTATCTGTTATTTTAAAAGTCATAAGCAGATTGCCCTTACTGTCATACTTTCTAATGCTGTTATTTCCCGTATCGGAACAATAGATGTTTGATTTACTGTCAATAACCAGGCCGGAAGGCCTGGACAACTTCTCTTCTGGGTTAGTATTTCCGAAAGAAAACAGCTTTTCCCCTTTTTTATTAAATACCTGAATTCTATTATTTCCTGTATCAGCTGCATAAATAATATTATCAGTTCCAAAAACCAGGCTTAAAGGCCTGATTACCTGATTATCTTTGCTGCCAAACGAAACTATTGATTTTTTTTCTTTGCCTTTGGCATCATATTGTTTTATTGAACCGTCAACAACTGCAAATAAATTATTTTCATTATCATAAGCAATTGCCGTAACATCCTGCGCAAAACATATTGCTGGTAAAAATACCAGCACAATGCTGATAGTGTAAAAATCTTTTAACAATTTATATTTTGTCATTATTAGTTTCATATTTTAATAGCTCCTTTTTGTTTTCATCACTGCAGATAACTTTGATTCTGCTATTTTTATTCAATTTATCGGCCTGCAACGTTTTTTTGTAGCTTTTTGATGGATTAATATTTACATTTTCAGAAAAAACAGATACATCATCTAAAAATACCTGGATTGTTGCATTTTGCAAATCTACTGCAGCTGCCAGGCTTACTTTTAAATCACCATTTTGTTCTTTAGCCAGGTTTAATGCCATTTCTTTCACGGCATAAACAAACCCGCCCGTATTTTTTATAGGGTACCAATATTCGGTCCAGGCAAGCTTTGATTTTGGCTCTAAATAAGTGTATTCTTCCTGAGTTTCCGTAACTCCCCCAAAAAGTTCATAATACATAATATCACTGTCAAAATAATCTTCATAAGGCGGGTCCAGCCTGTTAAAACACCATACTTTAGTTCCTTTAACTGTTTCTGAAGGATATACTCGCACCAACCCCTGGTCCAATTCCAAATCATATGTTCCAACGAAATTATTTTCATTATCCTGCGGGAATAATCCTTGCTCGTGTTCTCTCCAATTTTTAAAATAACTTAAATCCTGCCCCTTATAAACCGGCCAGCTGATAATTGAATGGGTAAGAAATCCCCAACCGTCGGTGTGAATAATCATTTTGTTAGTTGGAAATATAAACCTTGTATCGCTCTTATGGTTTAACTGCGCGCAATTCCAGTAACAATACCTGTTTTTAAACTCTGTGGGGTTTTCAAGTTCCGTAAACAATTCAAATACAGCGGTGTTTTGTTTTAAAGTAACCGTTTCAGAAATTTTCATTCTGCTGCCTAAATCCGTATCAAATGTTTTTACAGAAATACTTTTTTCATCATTTTTTATTATTTCATACTTCCATGGAGTAATGTCGTTTGGTGAATGGCCGCCTTCAGGAAAAGAATATTTCAACCCGCCTATCATACAGGTCCAATCAGAACCTATGCCGTTTAAATCGCATGGTTTAATAACATCAGTATTAAAAAATATTTCTTTGCCTGTAGATTTAAATATGGCACTGTAAATCCTGCCGCCAAGTTCCGGAATAATTGTAATTTTCAGGTATTCATTTTCAAGAATTATTGTTTTTAAATCCTTTTTAGAAATACTCTCCCAGTCACTGCCTTCTACATCCAGCCGCGGATACGGATAACACCTTTCCCAGGGTGCTGCGGGCAATAAAACACTTTCATAATTGTAACTGGTAAATGCTTTTTTGCTTTCACTTACTGTAACTTCCGAAAAAAGGTACTGTTGCGTAGAAAAACACACTAAAAGAAACAACAAAATAATTTTCATCATTTATTACCACCTTTGATACTTTTTAATATATTTAACTGATTCATGGTTTATAGACCAACTCTCCCGATCATTTTTCTTTTTTGTTCCAGGTAGTAAAGATAATTTTCATAAGAAACATCCGGCGGGCAGCGGTGGTCAATATGCGGAATATAACCGCCTTCCCTTACTACCGGTTCAATGCGTTTAATTTCTTTGTCTATTTCTGCCTTGCCCTTCATTAACTCCATCTTATTCACACCGCCCATAAGCAGCAGTTTTTTTCCATATTTTTTCCGCAGTGCCACAAAATCCGTATGCGCTGACTCCAGCGGGAACATACAGTTTATACCGCCTTCCAGAAAACCGGGCACCAGCTCATCTATTTTTCCGTCACAATCAAGAATATTTATTTTTACTCCGTGTTTGGCAAGAAAATCCGTTATCCTTTTATAGCGGGGCACCATAAATTCCTGAAACATGGCCGGAGAAATAAGCGGGCCTTTATTAAAGCACATATCCTCCCACCACATAGAAAAATCTACATCAACTTCATTTAAGGCTCTTTCAATCACCTTAATATTAAGCTCTGTTAAGTGCTCCATCATGTCATGAATAAGGTCCGGCTCAAGGGCAAAAGCAATAGAAGCATTTTCTACACCCATCCAGTTTCTTATATGGCCATATAAACCCATGCAGGTAACACCTAACGGATAATCCCTTTTGGCCCAGCCTTTCTTAAAAAGCTCCCACTTTTGGGGATAACGGTCCGGGTCATCTATTCTTAACTGTTCTTTTTTTATTTTTTCCCAGTCCTGCCTGTTTTCTATGGGAAACTTCAAAAATTGCGGTATGGACCTGCCGTGCTTGGATTTTTTATAAGTAATACCTTCATAATCCTGCATAATTATCTGGTTGCCGTCATCTTCAAGTATTTTTTCTTCGAATCCAGGTGTAAAATTTACCCGCACAGGCATAGTTGGGTGCTGTTCCAGAGAAAAATACAGCTCTGACTCCATCTGGTTGAAGCCTTCATCGCCAACCCTGTGATTCAAACCTTCACCATACCAGCGCTCTATAGTTTCTTCCCAATAGCCAAACTCCATATCCGGCACACGGTCTACTTGCTCAAAATTCATAGTCTTTAAAAATCTTTCTCTTTGAGTCATAAAAAAAACCTCCAGTTTTTTTTACCCCGACGTTTTGATTCCGTAGTTTGCATGGTGCAAACAAGGAAGCAGTCAGCGGGTTAATCCAGTTTTTTTTACCCCGACGTTTTGATTCCGTAGTTTGCATGGTGCAAACAAGGAAACAGTCAGCGGGTTAATCCAGTTTTTTTTACCCCGACGTTTTGATTTCATAGTTTGCATGGTGCAAACAAGGAAACAGTCAGCGGGTTAATCCAGTTTTTTTTACCCCGACGTTTTGATTCCGTAGTTTGCATGGTGCAAACAAGGAAACAGTCAGCGGGTTAATCCAGTTTTTTTTACCCCGACGTTTTGATTCCGTAGTTTGCATGGTGCAAACAAGGAAACAGTCAGCGGTAGAAAAACCTCCTGAAAATTATTTTAAAATAGTATTATTTGAATTTAAAAACAAACGAAACGTTTTTGAACGAAATTGATGTTTTAGTTTAAAGAAAATGAATAAGATTTTCAACTGTTTGACGAATTCTGTTTATGAGGAGTTTTGAAAATCTCATTTTCTTTAAACGTTCCGTTAGGAAAAACATCAACAAAAGTGAATAAAACGTTTCAAAAAAAACAAAATCTATAAAAATCACATATAAAACAAATGATCATTCTCAAAAAAACGTGATGTAATCTTATTGATTATTTTTGCCCTCACCTCAATCCTCTCCCACATGGAGAGGATATAAACACACTAACACAAAATTACAAAAATCCCAAAAACAACAAGCGCCTATCTTCCAATTATCCCGAATATTCCTTTTCTGATAATCATCACCGCTATAGCCGCCAGCAGCAGGTTTGACACCTTGGCCAGCGCCAGTGAACCCTTGGACCCGATAAGGCGCGTAAGAAACTCGCTTTGAATAAGCACAAAAGCACAGATGGAAATATTTACAATAAAAGATACCACCGTAGAAACTATGCCCTGTGAATCTGTAAGCATAAGCAAGGTGGCAAGCACTGCAGGCCCTGTAATAAGAGGAATACCTAAAGGAACCACCCCGATATTTGCATCCGTTTCATGGATTTCCTTTATGTACTTAATAATATCGTTTATAGAAAGCACCAGCAAAAGTATGCCGCCGGCCACCATGAAATCATAAGTTGTAATACCAAGAATCTTAAACACTAATTTTCCAATAAAAATAAAACCTATACCTACCAAAAACGCCGTAATTACCGAATCCCTGATAACCCTGCTTTTCTCCTTTTTACCCAACCCTTTTGAAAGCATAATAAACGTAGGTATCTTGCCAAACGGGTTCATAGCCGCAAAAATAGGAATGAAAGAAAGTAAAAATGTATCCATTTATTAAACCGCCTTTGTACTATATTTTCAATGATGCAACTTCTGTAATCCCTTTTTCAAAGGATTTATTTTTTAATATAACATTAGGCCCATATATACCCTTGGGAATTCTTACCAGCGAATAAACAATAGTATAAGGAAGCAGAAAAGTACCCGGGTCTGAAACCGCGTTACAACCTACCTGGGCATAATCACCCATAATGATACCAATTTTATTTCTGTTTAAGTCATAGTTTTTATCATCAATCTTTAAAGTTATTGTTTTGCTTATAATTCCGCCCATAATGCCGAAATTTGCGGAAGTTGCCTGATTGCCGAAATGCGTACAGTAGCCCAGCACGCTGTCTCCTACGTAACAGGTATGCGGAAACTGACAGTCATTCATCATAAGCACGTTTTTCAGTTCGCCTTTAATCACGCAGTTATTGCCAATTATAATATTGCCCCTGAAATAAGCGCCCTGACGTATTTCATTATTTTTCCCAAGTATTACCGGGCCTTTTATGGCTGTACCAGGTTCAATAACAGTGCCTTCACCTACGTAAATGTCACCCTGGTTTAAATATATATTTGCTCCTATAACTGATGCGCCCTTCCTTATATATATAGTATGCGTATCCTTTGAACCTGAAAAACCTATTATTGCTGCCGGTTTGAATACGGCGCCGTTTTCCAAAATAACATTATAACTGCCTTCACTTATAACCGATGCCTCCGGTTTATAGGCGCTCTTTTGCGCAGAAGTTATTTTATTTTTAAGCCAGTCTTTGGCATAAGGCTCTATTTCATTAAGTATTCCGATAACAGAAGTTACTTTTTCGCGTTTAAATAAAGCTTCATGCTCAAACGGGTATTTCTTTAAATCAAAATAGTTTTTTATCTGCAGTTTCTGCGGAACTTCTTCAATTTTTAAACTTGAAAGCGCTGTTGTTTCGCTCATTTAACTCTCCCATGTTTCTTTTTTATCTTTATCCCTTTAGGCAGTTTAAGAAACGTTTTATAATTACCGTCTTCCTCTTTTTCCCAGCCGGCTTCAATAGTACCAAGAGGCGTTGCTACCTTGCCTTTAGTGTATTCCAGCTTCTCAAATACCGGTGAAAAACTAACCTCTTTCCAGCCCGGTTTTTCCTGACGGATTCCCAGTAAAATATCTGACAAATGAATTATTGGGTGCGCGCTCCAGGCATGGCATAAACTATTATTCCCGGCTTCTGCATTCCAAAGTTCTTCGGTAGTAGTTAAGCCTCTGTCAACCATGTCACCCCACCAGCGCCTTATACAGTCTACTGCTTCCTTATTATACCCGCATTTTTTTAACGCTTCAAAAATATAAAACATAAAAAACGGCGAGGGCAAAACAGGATGTTTTCTTTCACCTTTTATCATAGGTAATAATTGTTTTTTTATAAAAGCTTCATGGTGTTGCGGAAATAAGCCTGCAAGTATTGCCAAAGCATAAACATGAGGGACATTTTGCATGGCAGTTTTTCCCGTAAATGTTAAACCTGCAAATATTTTCCCGGTTTTTTTGTTGTAAAGTTTCTTTTCAATCGCGCTTTTAAGCGCTTTCAATCTTTTTGTATACAACAGGGCCGAACTTTGGTCTCCGGACAATTTAAATAATTCCACGGCCGCCTGTAATGCCATAAGATAAAACATATTGTATAAGGTTGGGTAACCCGCATCAAACATAGGAGCCCAGTCTAAAAATAGCCAATACCGGTCATCATAAGGAATAAGCCCGTTTTTTGCTGTAACATTATGAAAATAACCAAGCGCTTTATGAACCCTATCTTTCATTTCTTTAAATAAGATCAGATCACCTGTCTGCCAGTAATAATCCCAGTGGGTGATAACCCAAGTTAAAGTAAAATCCGGAAGAATACAATTATGAGCTATTGTAGGCGCATGGCCGTATGTAAGTCCGTTTTCAATCTGCTGCGTGCCAATCTGTTTTATGCCTCTTTTGAATAATCTGGTATCCGCAGAAAGATAAAAAGTATTTTTTCCCTGCACCCGCGCATCACCCCACCACTGTGACTGCTCTCTCCAGGGACAATCCACATAAGTATCCTGCATACAGCATTGCTGGGTCCACTTGCTGATTTCATATACTTTATTTAACTTCTCATCAGATGATTTGAAATCTGCTTTTATATCCAAAGGATATCCAAGAGCACGTAAACTAACTTTTAAATCCAGTGTTTTTGTACTGTTTCGTATTATTAATGCCAGATATCTGAATCCCCAGTAATCAAACTGTTCATGCTGTGTTTTACCGGCTCTTAAATACAGCCTGTTGCCAAAAGATGCACGTGACCCCTGAATATCAGGGTTCTTCATTTTAGGGGCTAACCCATCAAGTCCTTCACAAACTATACTATCAATAATTTCATTGCCTTTTGCACCTGAAACAGCAAGACAAACTGAACCCACAACCTCTTTTCCAAAATCAAAACAATAGACCGTAAAATTATCTTTGCCTGTCAGATCTGTTTTGATAACCGCAGACTGATAGTTTTTTTTGAAAGCTATTTTTGAATTACTCCATTTTCTATTTTCATCAAAAAACAGTTTAAAAATATCTTTTGCTTCAAAATATCCCTTCTGACATTTTCCTTTAGATTGGGAAACAACCCCTTCTGGCGTTATAATCTCTTCTTTTAACAAAGGGATACCGCGTTTTTCCAGTTTCTGCCAGGGCATTGAACCAAAATTCATACATGTAGGCTTTTTCCATGCAATATCATTATAACCAGGCAGCAGCCATGAATCATCATCAAGAGCTGCATCAAAATGTTCCTGAAAGCCAAGCTGCCTTGAAGCACGCGCAACATTTCTTTTATAGCCAGGCGCGCAGCGGGTTTTCCAATTTATATTTGTTGATACATCTTCACTGCCAATTTTTCCCCAGAGCAAAAAACCTGCAGTACCTTTATGTATATACTGAAAATTTCCTATGCCGCAATTGTGAACAATAACTGCTATTACATTTCTGCCTTTCCTTAAATAAGGTGTTATATTTACAGTATCAAAGGGCCAGGAGTTCTGAAACCCTCTTGCCGGGCCGCGGTTAACAAAATCCCCATTTACATACATTTTGTACTGGGTATCTGCAGTAACGTTAACTTCTGCTTTTTTAGGCATCGCTTTTAATACAAAGACTCTGCGGGCCTGCATCCAGGAATTTACCAGGTCATAATTGTAGTCATCATACCAGATCCATTTAGAATTTATCATTTTTCTCCCTTTTACCAATTGTTAAAATGATGCTGCCCGCAATCATTTTTCTCCCTTTTACCAATTGTTAAAATGATGCTGCCCGCAATCATTTTTTCCTCTTTAATTATTTGTCCGAAGGACATGTTTATCCTGCAACCCTTTCTTTCCCTTTTATCTTTTGATTCAAGGATGCTACCCGCAACCCTTTCTTTCCCTTTTATCTTTTGATTCAAGGATGCTA
>Ga0208977_1001064_pt1 | contig 15132 bp, 14 predicted proteins | sample RifOxyA2_FD_184030 | JGI IMG/M metagenome (GOLD analysis project Ga0208977, IMG submission 184030) | Groundwater microbial communities from Rifle, Colorado - Rifle Oxygen_injection A2 (SPAdes) | ecosystem: Environmental > Aquatic > Deep subsurface > Groundwater | place: Rifle, Colorado, United...
TGCATCCCGCGCTTTCGGCTATAATGACAAAGCTAAACGGCAGCGGTGAAAAGCGCCCGTATGAACTTGTCGTTGCCAACGCGCTCTGGGGCCAGCGGGGACACGTGTTTTTAAATGAGTACCTCGGGCTTATGAAACAGTGGTATCATTCCGGCCTTATGCAGGCGGATTTCGCGCTCGCCGCCGAGAAAGCGCGCACGACGATAAACCAGTGGGTGGAAGAAATCACGCGCAACAGGATAAAGGATCTTATCCCGCCCGGCGTTTTGACAGCCCAAACGCGGCTTGTTCTGACGAACGCCGTGTATTTCAAGGGCGCATGGCGCAGCGGTTTTCAGAAAGAAAGAACGCGTCCCGGAACATTTTATACTTTCGACGGCAAACAGCTACAGGCGCAGATGATGCATCAAAAAAGCCGCTTCCGCCATTTTCAGAATAATGAACTTCAGGCGCTGGAACTGCCTTATAAAGGCGATACGCTTTCGATGGTAATATTTCTGCCGAAACAGAGGCGCGGCCTTGACGATTTTGAGTCCAGGCTTGGCATGGAGATGATAAATGAACTTACCAGCCGTCTTTCACCCGTGGAGGTGGAAGTTACACTTCCGAAATTTAAGATGACGGCCAGCTACCGGCTTGAGGAAATGCTTGGCGAGATGGGAATGAACTCCGCCTTCGTTCCCGGCCATGCAGATTTCTCCGGCATGGACGGCACGAAAGGGTTGTTCATCTCCGCCATCCTGCACAAGGCATTCGTTGACGTAAACGAAGAAGGCACCGAAGCCGCCGCCGCAACCGCCGTGGCTATGGCGTTAACGTCCATGCCCGAACGCCATGACAGTATTGTTTTCAAAGCCGATCACCCCTTCATGTTCCTAATACGCGACAACGCAACATCCAGCATAATATTCATAGGCCGCATCACCGCGCCCCGCTGGCTTTCAACACTTCCATGACAGCGGAAATAAGGGAGTTAAGATGACAATTTAGCCTGGCGCAATTGCTATTATTTTTGTGCATTTAGCCCTGACCGATATTGCACACAAGGAGGAACCGGATTTAACTTTGGAATAACTGGTAGTTCGAAGGCGGCAAACTTGAAAAATAAAATGCTATAATTGCGTTGATAAAACAACTTTCTGGAAGCAAAGTAAAGGTACCGCTCATGTATACCAAAGAAGACTTTAATCGGATAAAGGATATTGTTTTGAAAGATGTGCCTTCGACCGTCGGCATTATTCTTTTCGGCAGCTATGCAAAAGGAACTGCAAAAGAAGACAGCGATATTGACGTTGCGGTCCTGACCGGTAAAGAAATTTCCCGAAAAGATAAACTCAAAATACTGACCGAATTACGGTGGGAAGCGGCATCTAAAGGGTATAACACAGACTTTATCTTGAATGACAAGCAGGATTTCTTAAATAAAAGCGCACATCCTACCCTGGCTAAAATCATTTTAAACGAAGGCATCTATTTATGGAAGAAAACTTAAAAACAATTCTGCGTAACTGGATGGTAAAAGCAGAGAATGATTTGAAGAGTGTAGAAAACGAATTCTCTTCCCAAGAACCTGTAACGGATACCATATGCTTTCATTGTCAGCAGGTCGCTGAAAAGTATTTGAAGGCATATCTGGTGGGAAAGAACATAGCTCCCGAGAAGACACACAAGATCGAAAGGCTCATCGAGGCATGTTCGCAATTCGACAAACAGTTTGTCGAATTGAAGGATGCAACACTGCTTACCCAATATGCTGTCGAAATGCGTTACCCTGACGACTTTTATATTCCTTCCATAGAAGAAGCAAAAGATGCGCTTGCACTTGCAAAAAAAGTTAAGTCATTCGTTCTTGAACGGATGAAGTAAACACGCCTGTATTTATCCGCGAACTTTGAAGAAGACCCAAAAAATATCATTCCTAAAAGTACTTATATGATACCACTTCAGTAAATATAGGGGACGGAGCTAAGATAACAATTTAACGTGTTCCAATATCAAACAGAGCGTTTGAGGAAACAATAGCGAAAGCTGCAGAAATCGGGTTTGTGCCCGTCGGCAAACCAAGATTGCTATTAAGCAGGTCTGTAATTCTAAAAATATAAACTTTGGGAGTTAAGTTAGAGCTTGTTGCCGATTCCACTAAAATGTCCCCATAAGTGGAAAAGGCCAATAGTATAAGTGCTGTGCTGCAATAAATCGCATGAAGGCGTAAGATGTTTGATGAAAAATAAGGAGGTAAAAAATGGTTGAGAGGAAAGACAATAGCAAATTAGTTGCTTATTGCGGCCTTTGTTGCGCAGATTGTTTCGGTTACAAAGGCAGGGTTGCCGACCTGGCCCGGGATCTACGCAAGGAGCTGCGCGATTCAAAATTCGAACGATTCGCTAATTTCTTATCTACCTACACCTTTGGCGCAGCCTACAAAGATTATGAAAAATGTTATAAAGTGTTGGGGGCAATGGTGCGATTTCGTTGTAAAAAAGGATGCAAGGATGGCGGCGGCCCGCCATTTTGCAAAATGCGTAAATGCTGCCAGAAGAAAAAATTAAACGGATGCTGGGAGTGTGATGAATTTGAAACCTGCAAGAACCTTGATTTCTTAAAGCCTGTCCACGTAGATGGCCATATAAAGAATTTGCGGATATTGAAAAGAAACGGCCCAAAAGAATTTATTAGAGGTAAACGCAATTGGTAGAAAACTACCGGGGAGCAATAATATGAACATAAAAAGGTTTGTCAGCGCAAGTATTTCAGTTTTCCTGTCTTTCCAGGTTTTGGACGGAATCATTCATAATTTTCTATTAAGTTCGGCATATGAGGCACTAAATACTATCTGGCGTCCTGATATGATGGAAAAGATATGGGTCATTTTTTTAACGTCATTTATTTTCTCTTTTTTATTTGTATATATTTTCATTAAGGGTTATGAGGGCAAGGGTATTAAAGAAGGAATCAGGTACGGGATACTAATAGGGCTTCTAATGAACATAGCAGGCATATTTAATCAATATGTAGTATATCCCATTCCGTTTAGCCTTGCGGCGCAGTGGTTCGTATACGGAACATTCGAAATCGTAGTTTGCGGAATAGTTGCGTCGTTAATATATAGAAACAAATAAATGGCAAGGAGAAATAGGGGACAAGTTTATGTTAAACGGCTGATTGTTTTTGAGCATGGCGAAAGCAACGCGCACGAACTTTTCGGCGAACTTTATTTTAAGTTTTGCCCTCGCCGCTTTTGAGTTGCCTCGCTCTTTGAGTTTTTCTTCGAATATCCTGCGGATGGCCTTATTTTTTGAAATTGCAACGGTCGTTGCCTGGCATAGAGCCGATCTAAGCAGCGAATTTCCTTTTTTTGATATTTTTTCCTTTACCTGAAAAAGACCTTTTTATTATACAACGGAGTTAACATTGTAACATTGCTGCGATCAAACATTTCTTTGAAAAAGAAAAGCTAAAGCTTTGTGGCATAACCTGGGACGGTCAGAACATCTGGGCTGCCGCCGAAGGCGTGGGAAAAATATTCCAGCTTTCGTTCTCTTCACTAAAGGAAATCAAGTTTTAATATGAATACCTCATCACCTAACTCCGTCCCCAATATGTGTAAATGTCTGAAACGGCTTTTGGTGCTGGCATCCGCAGTATCAGTGCTCCTCCTAGGAGCACAACCGGCAGAAACGGGAGAGGAGAAGAAAATGTCACAGGTAGAAGCGGCAGTCGAACAGTTTCGGGATGGGGTGCGGTACCAGCCTCCGCCGACCGCGTTCCTGCAGCAGGGCCAGCTACTGGAGCAGGAACTGGAGCTATTCGGTCCGGCATTACGACAGGAGTCCGGGCCGGTGCGGGAACAGATCATTCGCCTTTTGGAGGACGCAGGAATACGTTCGTGCCCTCTATTTCATGCTGGCGAGAAGATTATCCGGCAGCCGCGCATCATTGCAATGTTGGTGGTAGATGGGCTCGTCCACGATGACCTGGGACGGGAGGCGGCCTTGAGTACCCTGCAGCAGTATGTCCCGGCCGAATCGCTCAAGCCGTACGAGAGTGACCTCACCAACGACCTGAAGGAACGGCCGAGCACCACTGCGTTCCTCCTGATTGCCAAGGCCAAGCCTGCGGGGGCGGTTCCAGTGGTTCGCAAACTGATGGCTGCTCCGCGCTGGCAGAAAGAATTGAAGGCCAGGGTGGCGGCGGCGGCGCTGGGTGACAAGGGAATCGAGAAGGAGTTCATCGCCTCTTTCCAAGAAACGAAGGACCCCAAGGACAAGGCCAGCCTCGCAAAAATTCTCGGCTGGGTCGGAACAGACGCCGCTTTAAGGGCGCTTGCCGATGCGCTACGAACGGATCTGGTGATCGAGATGCCACATGTTTCCCGCCGTTCGGTCCGGCTGGATGTTCTGGCGGCCCTCTGTTATAACTTTCCGGACCAGCAGGCCCTGTATGAAAGGCAACTCCAGGACGACAGCGGGTACGAACGCGCCGAGGCGTTTTGCGTACAGCGGTTTGGCACGAAATGGGACCAACCGCGTCCTCCATTCCTTAAGGTTATGGGCTTTCCCAACTCCGTACCCAATATGCAAAAATATGGAAAGCGTATGGAAAAGCATTACCTCATGTTGTCAGTGATTGTTGTAGGGGTGCGAGCGGAAGTCTATGTGAATGACATTCCGCTTGGCCTGTACGACCCGGTCAAGTCGCCGTCAGAGACGCAGCCGGTGAACCAATATTTAGTGGATGGCAAGAATGAAGTTGCCGTGGTGATTGAACCGGGACCGACGCCGAGTCAGTCGCAGTCGCTGCGGCGAGAAGAGAAGTTGGCGGAGTCCGGTTCTATACAAATACAGCTAACACAGTATCCTGAGGGTGTATTTCCGGGAAGTTCGAGCGGACAGGAATTATTGAAGATTGAGTGGTCTGCTGATGCGGGCCAGACTGTGACGGTTCCGATACGGCAGAGTAAGATCGCGGACTTGGGACGGATGTATGGGGTGTGGCAATGGCAGACGGCACCGCGCTTGGACTTGTCTACGGCGCGGGTGGCGGAAGTTCAACGGTTGTTACAGCAATTGGTGGAGAGTTTGCAGCGCGGGGATGGAACCTTGTTTGTAAGTCTTGCAGGAGTTAAGTTTGAAGAGAATGGGCGGGCATATGGATTGGGTGTTGGAGAGCGAAAAGAAAAATGGCGAGATGATTTGGCGGAAATGGCGGGGGAAAAAGATTGGCGTGTTCTACCGGTGGCGCAAACGGGGATGGATCTGCGGTTGTGTGCTGGAGGACGGATGATTGAGTGTATTGGGAGGGACTGGATGCCTGTACTGCGAGCAAACCCAGATGCAGAAGGGTTACCGACTGTTCGATACCCAATTTTCCTTGCTGACATAGGGGGAAAATTGCAGATCGTCAGATAGCCCTTCTGAACAAAGGTACAGAGTGAACAAGCAGATAGAATAGTTCTTAATTTAAACGACAGTAATGTGTCCTTAGATGATCTGAATGCGAAACTCATGGCAGATGCCGCGTCGGAAAACCCTCAACTGAGCAACTTAAAAGAGATAATAATAGTGAAGGACGGCAAGGTTTCTCATTTCTATCCCTAAACGAATTGACTGCATCAGGAGTATAATTTTTTCACCAAATCAAGCGAGTGCAGTCGTGAGTATTGCGGAGGGTATAATATGGCACTTGAATATACGCTGAGAATTGGGACGGACTTGGTGCCCGTTCAACTTCTTGAATTAATATCGGGAGTGGCCGGCATGCTGCCAGAAGGTGAATCACTTAGTGCGCCTGGGTTAGTGTCTGTCTCCGCATTTACGGAAAAACCTTTGGGCAGATCGGTCATTGAGGACAATTTCCAGTTTACGCCCACTGCATTCTTACTTTTCCGATTAGACAAATTTGAGGACACTGAGCACGGTGTGCTCCTAACGCTCAGATCGTCAATCAAAATATTGAACAACAGCGCCGCAGATGCAGTTCTATTGTTCAATGGCGAAGATGTTGTCTTTGCTCGACTAAAAGGCAAGCTGATTTTAAATAGTAGTTGGGACTTCTGGCTTCCTGAGCGCCTCTCTGAAATCACTCTTCCCCATGAAATGGGGGAGATTCGATCTCTTTAAAGAAAATGGGGGTCGAGTAGACCGGGGTCATTGGAGAAAATGAAACGATTACAGATGGGGAAATTTGGGGGACGGAGTTAGATAAGAATCTGTTGCCGAACTCGTTTGAGTGCAAAAAACATGAAAATAACTGTTATGCTTTATCATCCATTACCAAGTATTCACGAAAAACCGTTGGTTTTGTATATTTTTTGAGTTCGGCAACAGACTCATAATTAGATATTGACGCAAAAGCATTCACGATACAATAGTGGCTGACCTAACCACTCGCTGCAGCTGATCCCGCAGAGCGGAACAGCTGAGATCCGATGTTATATAATGGGAAAATATGAAAAAACCAAATGAATGCAAGAGTATGGAAGAAATTCGTAATGCAATAGATGAGATTGATCAGGCGATCATTTCTCTTATAGCTGATCGCGCTCTATACGTGGATGCTGCTGCCAGTTTTAAAAAGGATCCGCAAGCAGTGAAGGCCGACGACAGAGTGAAGGCGATGCTACAAAAGAGAGCTGAATGGGCAACAGCAAAAGGACTCAAGCCCGAAATAATAGTCAAAATATATTCTGAATTGGTTAATTTCTTCATTGCAGAAGAGATGCATAAGTGGGAAATGAAGGATAAACAGCAAAAATAGTGGCCTTATAACCAATCGCTACAGCTGACGTGGCCCTACGTGTCCCGCAGCTGAGCAAGCTCGACCAACTTGCCAGACGGCATATTACATCGCAAAATACACCAATACCGGCAAGTTCGCCAGTCCCAGACAACTCTCTACACACCTGGCACTCTGCCGTCTAACAAGTCGCTCGAGTCCAATGCCCGTCCGTCTCCGGCACGCAAGCGCGCCTCCGTCAGCCGGCCATCGGACTCAGCTCCGGCGTTAACACAATGAAAATAATAACAATATTAATAATCATATTAATTTCTTGTTCACCTACATTTGCGAAAGATAAATATGCAAAAGAGGGAGATGATTTCGTTAGAGGGAATATTATGCTTAATGGAATTAAATGTTCTCAATTATCTAAAAATTTATTGGCTGAGTTTAGTTTAGCTAGCGTAACAATAGTTAAAGATAAAGAGAATAATTACAGAATTTCATCAAATCACTTACTTTCTCTACCATACTACTTTATAAATGCTGAAAGTAAATTTACTTTTTTACGGTTACTTACAATGGTTCAGGCATTTTGCAATATTAAACTTAGCATAAGCGGAGAGCGTTTTCATTTCTATTTAGGCCCAAACACAGATTTTTATTACTACAATAGTGATAAAATCATATATCAGGAATATGTAATTGGTATTGAAATGATAGAAACACATAAAGTTACATTTGGTATTGAAACAGGTTTGCCAAACTTTTATAGCGTTATTTCAGATAGGAATCCATTTTTAAGGCTTAATGTGCTTTATTTCTGGCAATAATATAGACTGTCAACAAATCGCTCCAGCGAACTCAGCTCCGGCGTTATACAAATATAATAGATATAATAAAGATATTAAACTTATAGGAGAATGCTATGAAACTACAAAAACTTGCTACTCCAGAAACAATCGAAAGCAAAATACTTATATTACGAAACAAAAAAATATTATTAGACAAAGACTTAGCAGGTTTATATGAGGTTAAACCAATAGCGCTTAGACAACAGGTAAAACGTAATTTGGAAAGATTCCCCGATGACTTCATGTTTCAATTGACAAATAAGGAAGTAGAAACCATGGTATCACAAAATGTGATACCATCAAAAAAGTATTTTGGCGGTCATCTTCCATATGCATTTACACAAGAAGGAATAGCGATGCTTTCATCTGTTATAAGGAGTAAAAAAGCAGTTGATGTTAATATTCAAATAATGCGGGTATTTGTTAAAATACGAGAATTTATATATACCCATAAAGAATTGGCTCAAAAAATAAATCAACTTGAGCGCAAATATGACCACCATGATTATCAAATACAAAAACTTTTCGACAAAACACGCGATATCCCAATACTACCCGAAAAACAAATCAAAATAGATGGTTTTAATAAAACCAAAAAATAAGAGTATAACAAATCAATCCAGCCGACCCTCCCCTGCGGGTCGGGCAGCTGAATTCGGATGTTAGGCAGTGACCGAATCTATTTACACCAATAAGGAGATTTCCCGAAATGGACATTCCACGGATATTTAACATCACTGAGAGTGCTCACCGCATCCATAACCCGTTCACTCCCGAAAAGCTTGCCACTCTCGGCGCGGCGCTGCGTCTGGAAACGGGGGCCCGAGTGCTCGACCTCGGCAGCGGTTCGGGCGAGATGCTGTGCACCTGGGCGCGCGATTACGGAGTCATCGGTACCGGCATCGACATGAGCCAGCTGTTCACCGAGCAAGCGAACCTCCGCGCCGAAGAACTCGGCGTCGCGCATCAGGTCAAATTCATTCATGGCGATGCTGCCGGCTACGTCTCTGACGAGAAGGCCGGTGTGGCAGCCTGTGTCGGCGCCACTTGGATCGCCGGGGGAGTCGCCGGCACTATCGAGCTTCTGGCGCGGAGCCTCCGCTCGGGAGGGATCATCCTCATCGGCGAGCCTTACTGGCGGCAGTTACCGCCGACGGAAGATATTGCCAAAGGGTGTCTTGCCCACTCAATCTCCGACTTTCTCATGCTTCCAGAACTTCTCGCGTCTTTCGGCCACATTGGCTACGACGTCGTTGAAATGGTTCTGGCTGACCAAGACGGTTTGGACAGATACGAGGCGGCCAAATGGCTTACCATGCGCCGATGGCTTGAAGCTAATCCCAACGACGAGTTAACTAAAGAGGTTCGAGCCCAACTGACATCGGAACCCAAACGCCACGCTACTTACACGCGTGAATATCTGGGCTGGGGCGTGTTCGCGCTGATGCCGCGCTGATGAGAGGATTACCGGGCGACTCAAAAAAGGGAATTTTCAATACTAAAATCAATCCAGATGAAATATTAATTCTTGGCGCCGTTGTCGGTGTAACAACAGCCAGGTATGCCGTTTAATATTAGAAAAATATGAGCGCCTGAGATTCGTCTATGTTAAAGAAAAATAATTTCAGTGGAGCAATTTTAATATTCTTTGGGCTAAGCTTCTATTTTTTTGTTGTACAGGAAATACAAGCTTCGCCTTCCATATTATCTTGTACGCCGGACCCAATAACGCATAAAGAAGTTGTTGAAATAACCGGTTCAGGTTTTGGTGTTAAATCACCCGCTGCGCCGCTCCGGTATGACGATTTCCAAAACGGCGTCGAAGGCAACCGCGCGCCGTCCGAAGCGCTGGGGGGATGGTATACTGAAACCGGGGTTGTCTACGATGACACATATCAAAGATTCGAAAACGACATGTGCTTGCAGCAAAATTTCAATACCAACGGCGGCGGATACAATCAAACCATAGGCTTAACAAGTGGTGGTGCGTTGCAGGAGACCGGTAAACTCTATATGCACGCGTGGTGGCGCATAGAAACATGGAACCATGCCACACGTAATTGCAAAATTCTTAATATCGGCGTTGACATAGGCAGCGGCGATTGGAATAGCAGGATGGACCTTCACCCTGCCAGCGGTGATGGTTTGATGAATATTTTGGCTGGCTGCCCCGGCAGCGTTCAAGTCGTGGATTATGTTGACTGGCAGAAGGTTTTGGGTGATGACGGCAATTGGCACAGGGTTGATAGTTGGTTCGACGGAAATACAGGATATAGAAATTATTATGTTGATAATGAAGTAATTTCAATAGTGGCGCATGATCCGCCGAGATCGGTTTTTACAGATTGTGTTAATCCGTATATCGGTTACGCTTATTTCGGCCATTACTATACAGATGATACATATGATCCCGACCCCATGGCGCAAAGATGGTATGGTGAATTATACGTGGATAATACCAGGGCGAGGATTGAGCTGGGTAATAGCCCGAATTTTGAAACTTGCACACACCGGGAAATTCAAATTCCCGTCGCGTGGTCCGACAATTCAATAACTTTCACAGTTAATCAGGGTTCATTTAGTAACGGCGATACCGCATATCTTTTTTCAATAGATGAAAATGGGTATACCAGTGATGGTTTTCCGGTAACAATTGGTATAAAAGAGGAAAACCACCACAAGCCCGATGTTCCCGTTGGATTAAGAGTAGAATAAGGGGACGGAGCTAAGATAACAATTTAACGTGTTACAAAAAACGGCATTTATACGGCCTGCGTCAAAGACTATCCCGTTCACTAAAAAGAAAATAACTTAACAGTCCACTGGAATTGAAATGTTGATGGTAAAAATGTATAATTTGCACAATGATTGTGATGCGGAGCAGTATACGGGGGATTTTTGTTATCCTGCTGTTGCCGGCCGTTCTTGTTTCAATGCCGGCTGTATGCCTGCCTGCCGTTTTCTGCAATTTTGACGACCTGCCTGCCACCACTGTAAACGAACTTCCCGGTTCAAGCACAACATGGCTTTATACCACCGCCTATGTAAATCCCGACAATAATTACTATATGACCGTTCACGATGCCGACGGCTGGAGAAGCACGGTTGGCTACCCGGGCAATACCGGTATTCATAATTTTTTTTATATTTATTTTAACACTTATATGTCCGATCACATGGGGTGGCCGACATACGGATACATGAGCATTGACGGAGATAATGCTGTGGTGGGAAAATCTTTAAGATACGATGTTACAGGCGGCGTAAATTCTACCGGCGTTTACGGTTCGACGATCACCACAAAACAGGATTACCTGAATTATCTTGCGCTGGGGCAGGATCCGGTCGCCGATGGGGCGATAGTAGGCAGCCCGTATGTATATTTTACCAACAACAGCTTGTCATATTCACGCATACCGTTTCCTGAGGCCAGCCAGGCAAACCGGTTAAGCACCTACATTTATGCGCCATCGGGTTTAAACAACGGCGTCGGGGGATGGGGTAACCCGGTAACGACAACGATGAACTTCGGGCCTTTCAACGGGATAGGCGGCCACTGGTATCATAACATTTGTTCACGGGGGGGCGGCTGGATTCACGTTTTGCTTGATTCTCATCCCCAGCATAATAATGCATTCAATAATGCGAGCCTGTATCCATATCCCAGCGCAAGTATCAGAGATATGGGAGTTGATTATTATAATACGATGAGCGCATTATACGTGGTTTTTATGCCATACAGCGGCATAGACACCGTGCCATATACCGTAATGTACGACGAGATGGAATTCTACAATGACCCCGAACCTCAGAATAACGAGACGATAGCATCGCCTACTGTCATGTATGTCCCTGCTTCGGAAATTTTCGAGATCGGTTTCAACGACAAATATAAGGGCAATTCCCGCAGCTACTCGACGTACGAGCTTCGCTACTCGTTTTCGCCTATTACAAATTCGAACTGGAACGAAGCCTTGCCCGCGCATGTCCTGCCCGACACGCGGTTTGACATTGATGATCGCACCGACGGAAAATTTGCAAAATGGTGGCCTTATTACCAGGCTGTCTGGGCGCCGTTTACATTTGCTTCGGATGAAGACAGGGCAAAGCTTACGCCGGGCGCCAGGATATATTTCGCCGTAAAGGATATCTCGCAGGTTGACGGCGACGGTGCAAGCCCCGTTACCAACACCGGTGTAGGCCACTGGGCCACGGGCGGCCGCGATTATGCCAATTACGCCGACACCTTCGATTATGCCGGTGATCAACCCGTTCTTAAACTTATTAAACGCATAGACTATATTGTTGCCGGCGGCCAGCCCTCTCCAATTGAGGGCGATACAGGTACACCCCGCGCCCCCGTCAATCTTATTGTTCATTAGCGTCAATTACGGGTAACGCTCATAGTGAGAAACAACGTCCCCAAGAATGTGCGACGGAAGGAGATTAGATGGAACAGCGTGTGGTGTGGGTGGCGTTTGATGCGATGGAACGGTTTATGGTGGATGTTTTCAAAAGCGTGGGGGTGCCGGAGGAAGATGCGCGCGTTTGCGCCGGCGTGTTGATTACCGCGGACAAACGCGGCATTGATTCGCATGGGACTGGGCGGCTTAAAACGATTTATTACGACCGCATAAGGCAGGGGATACAGCAGCCGGTTACGCGATTTGAGATAGTTAGAGAAGGGCCGACGACCGCGGTTATTGACGGGCACGACGGCATGGGCATGGTTATAGCAAAGCGCGCCATGCAGATGGCGATAGACAAGGCGAAAAAGTACGGCCTCGGCATGACGGCGGTGCGCAACTCCACACATTACGGGATCGCCGGCTACTACGCAATGATGGCGGCAGAAGCGGGGATGATTGGCATTACAGGAACAAACGCGCGCCCATCCGTTGCGCCCACGTTCGGCGTTGAGAATATGCTTGGCACCAACCCGCTTACCTTCGGGCTTCCTACCGACGAAGAATTCCCGTTCGTTCTCGATTGCGCAACCTCGCTGTCGCAGCGCGGGAAAATCGAAGTTTATGACAGGGCGGGAAAAGATTTGCCGCCGGGCTGGGTGATTGATGAAAACGGCGCAACGCGCACCGATACGCACCAGATTTTGGAAGACCTCACCCGGGGCAAAGCCGCGCTTACGCCATTGGGCGGCATTGGTGAGGATGGCGCGGGCTACAAGGGCTACGGTTATTGCACTTTCGTCGAGATACTATCCGCAGCGCTCCAGCAGGGCGCGTTCTTAAAAATGCTTCTTGGCATTGAAAACGGCAAAAAAGTTCCATACCATCTGGGGCATTTTTTCATGGCCATCAGCATAGAGGCATTCACGGAGCTTTCATCGTTTAAAAAAATAGCCGGAGATATTTTGCGCCAGCTTCGCGCCTCAAAAAAAATGCCGGGGCATGAGAGCATATACACCGCGGGCGAAAAAGAATACCTTGCCTGGCAGAAGCGCAAAAATAAAGGCGTGCCGGTAAACGAAGAGCTTCAAAAAGAGATTCTCGCCATGCGCAATGAACAGAAGCTTTCGGCGCACGTGTTTTCGTTCTAAAAAAGGTGTCTCTTTAGCGTCTTGAGGTTGTCGTCGTCATTGCGAGCCTAAAGGGCGCGGCAATCTCGCTTTTCATCAGAAGCAACGTCGAGATTGCTTCGCTCTCGCTCGCAATGACCTCAAACTGCTAAAGAGACACTAAAAGGAATTGACAAATAAATGGATGTTCCTACCCTTAAAATGAAAATTACCGCAAAAGTACAGGTTATTAGCGAGGCCGCCGCAATTGCTTTAATTACGGCGCTTACTTATGTTATTTTCCTGCCCAGGTTTTATAATTTTGACGGCGTTGCCTGCGCCATGGCGGTGGAAATTGGTAAGGCCAATCAGCTTTTTCACGGCAACCACCTCGTGTATGGTTTCACGGGTTTCCTGTTCGACCGCGCGCTTCGGCTTGTCGGTTACGGCGGGCTTACTATTACTTCCCTGCAACTGCTTAATGTCATTCTCGCTTCGGCGGCTATCGGTTTATTTTATATTCTGCTCCGGCGCATTTCCGGCGAACGATTCTGCTCGCTGATATTCAGTTTATTCGCGGCCGTTTCGTTCGGGTACTGGTTTTGGGCGGGTGAGGCGCAGGTATACCCGTTAAGCTACGTGCCGCTGGTTGCTATTTTTTATCTCGGTGTTACGCGCAAGGTAAGCGCTCACCCGTATGCGGTGGCGCTTTTGCACATGTGGGCGGTTGCCGGCCATGTGCTGCACGTTATATTTGCGGCAGTTATTTTATATTTTATAGCGTCCGAATCGGCCGGCGATAAAAAACTGTTCGCGCGCAATTTTGCAAAATACGCCGCACTGTTGCTGGGCGGTATGATCGTTGCTTACGGAGTTGTTGCGGCGCTGGCAATACGGCCGGCGGACATGCGCGCGTTCCTGCACTGGTTAAGCGGCAGCGCAACATTGCATCCCGGCAAGGCGTTTCAATGGCACGGTGCGTTCGGGCTCGCCGGAATAATTGAAATTTTTCGCACGCAGTATTCGCTTCTCGTGCCGTTTGATTACAAATATATAGGAGATTATCTTACAACCGCCGGTTATCGCGCGCTTCTTATGTATGCGGCCAATACGACGCTGGTTGTGCTGGGCGCTATTTTGCTTGTACGTTTGCGGCATGGATGGCGGCAGCATAGAACCGTTGTCATATCAAGCGCAGTTTGGCTGGGTGTGTACTTTTTGTTTCTCAGCACATGGGAGCCGGCCACCCTTGTTTATTCGCTGGCCAATGTGTTCCCGATCTGGAGCATAATGTTCGTCGTGTTTTATCCCGCGATAACCGGATACGGCGCGAAAGTTGCGATTGTCGCCGCCCTTGCGGTATTGACGGCCGCAAATCTGATCTGTGCGGTTAGCCCGTTAAGCGACCCTCTTAAAAACGCGCGGTTACAACGCATGTTGCAGCTTCGGTCGGCTACTCCGCCGGGATCCGTAATAGTATTATCGAACAGCTATGATAAGGTATATGTCCCATATTTTGCCGGGCGCATACCTTTTTACATGTCGTGGTTTGACGAGGATGCTCCCGCCGCAACCCTGCGCCTTCAAGGAGCGTTGCGCCGCTACGAAAACGTGTTTGCAATAGCCGATGCCGCGCGCGAGCTTAAAACCCGACCCGATACCGGCATGGCGCCGGTTTTCACTACTACCCCAATCCCATGGCTCTTCGGCATAAAAAACCCCGGCCGGGATGTTCCCAAATAAAAATATACTTAACAAGTATAAAATAATACGATAATATTATACCCGAAGATTATAATTTTATTAGAGATGTTATGTCTTTTCAAATAAATACTTCCACGGCTGGAAAATATGACGGAAACACAAAATAATATCTTGAGCATACTGTCGCGTTACTGGGGGTATACCGCGTTTCTTCCGTTCCAGGAAGAGGCGATCGGTTCCATTCTTGACGCGCGCGATACGCTTACCGTGTTGCCGACGGGCGGCGGCAAATCGGTCTGCTTCCAGGTGCCGGCGCTTATCAAGGACGGCACCGCGGTAATA